>Ga0302247_1001248_pt1 | contig 20154 bp, 14 predicted proteins | sample AAG_UR_Ile_MG_FD_193529 | JGI IMG/M metagenome (GOLD analysis project Ga0302247, IMG submission 193529) | Enriched activated sludge microbial communities from anaerobic digester in WTTP, New Holstein, Wisconsin, United States - AAG_UR_Ile | ecosystem: Engineered > Bioreactor > Anaerobic >...
CGTCCTGAACGTTACTGCAGCCATTGGCAGTGAGTGTATATCGGTAGGTGACCTGGATGATTGCAGAGGTGAGGTTGCGAAGAACCTGGCTTATACCGTCTGTCCCGGTTGTTGGCGCGGTGGTGGTAATACCGGGTGCATCGAGCCTCTCCCATGAGAATGCCGTACCAGCGGTCAGAGAGGTCGGCGTATAGGCAAATGTAGCATTGCTGCATCTGTCTGCCGGTGTGAGCGTACTGCTCAGCACCGGGGTGGGGTTGACAGTAATGGTGAATGTCTGTGACGGGCCGGAGCAGTTCTGACCACCGTTGGTGAATGTCGGGGTCACAGTGATGGTAGCGCTGATAGGCGCTGTGCCACTGTTGGTGGCAGTGAAGCCGGGCAGGTTGCCCGTGCCGCTGGCGCCAAGGCCTATAGCAGTGTTGCTGTTGCTCCATGCATAGGTGGTAGTGCCGCCGCTGCGGTCAGTGGTGAAGACAAGTTCAGACAGGTCGGCGCCGTTGCAGTGTACCTGGTCAGCGGGCTTATTGACCTGGCCCAAAGGATTCACAGTGATGGTGAATGTCTGTGACGGACCGGAGCAGCTCTGACCACCGTTGGTGAATGTCGGGGTCACAGTGATGATGGCACTGATAGGCGCTGTACCGCTGTTGGTGGCGGTGAAGGCGGGCAGGTTTCCGCTGCCGCTGGCGCCAAGGCCTATATCGGTGTTGCTGTTGCTCCATTCATAGGTGGTTGTACCACCGCTGCGGTTGGTGGTGAAATTCAGTGCCGGAACATTTGTGCCGGTGCAATGAACCTGATTTGCAGGATCATTGACCAGAGCTGACGGGTTAACAGTGATGGTGAATGTCTGTGACGGACCGGAGCAGCTCTGACCACCGTTGGTGAATGTCGGGGTCACAGTGATGGTGGCACTGATAGGCGCTGTGCCACTGTTGGTGGCAGTGAAGGCGGGCAGGTTGCCGGTGCCGCTGGCGCCAAGGCCTATATCGGTATTGCTGTTGGTCCAGGCATAGGTGGTAGTGCCGTCGGTGCGGGTGGTGGAGAAGACAAGTGCCGGAACAGAAGCATTGTTGCATCGTACCTGGTCAGCCGGCTTATTGACCTGAGCTGACGGGTTGACAGTGATGGTGAATGTCTGTGGCGTTCCCGGACAGCTCTGTCCCCCGTTGGTAAATGTCGGGGTCACAGTGATGGTGGCGCTGATAGGCGCTGTACCACTGTTGGTGGCAGTGAAGGCGGGCAGGTTGCCGGTACCGCTGGCGCCAAGGCCTATATCGGTGTTATCATTTGACCATGCATAGGTGGTTGTGCCACCGGTGCGGTTGGTGGTAAAATTAACTGCCGCAGATGTCGCTTCATTGCAGACTGTACGATCAGGCGGATCATTCAGTTCTGCCAGCGGGTTGACAACAACGGTACGGGTTATTTCGGGACCGGGACAGTTTGTCGGAGCAGGACCTGTGGGTATAATAGCATAGGTCACCGTAACAGGTTCTGACCCGGTGTGCTGCAGATTCTGCCCTATGACCGTTCCTATGACACCTGTGCCGGCGGCAGGAGCCTTGCCAGCAACCCAGGTAACGGCCGGCGTGTTGGATACCGTCCATGCAAAAGTTGAGCCGGCAATAGATGACTGAAGAGTAATATCAGTGACCCCGTTGCTGCATATCACCGGAGCATTGTTCACTGTACCGCTCGCAGAGGGGAGCTCGTTGATGCTGAATGAGTAAGCCGGTGGCAGGCCGCCTGAAGGAACAGAATTACCACAATCATCAACAACAGAAGTAAGATTATAGGTATAATCCCCCACAGGAAGCTGTCCAAGATTAATGCTGCTCCCTGAAGCCAGGTTGAGGTAGGTTACACCATTAATTACTATATCATAAGGAGGCACCCCGCCAGTTACCGTGAATGTGAGTGTGCTTGTTGATCCGACACATGCATCACCTGATCCGGTAAGAGTTGCAGAAACCGGCGTGGAACCTACTGTAATCGAGATCGGGTCTCCCAGGCTTGCAGGCACACAAAGGTTGTTATCCGTGACTGAGGTCAGCGTGATGGATGTGCTGCCTGCCGGGTACGGACCTACAGTAATGCTGGTTCCGCTTACATAATTATTAATAGTGTGATCAGAACCGTCATTCCATACAATAGTATACGGACCTGTTCCGCCCGTCAGAGCAACCGAAATGGTGGTTGTCGCTCCGGCACAGATGTTATGGGTTTCTATTAGTTGTGCAAGGGTAAACTCCGGGTTTACATTGATTGTATAGGATCCGAAGATGATATCGCATCCGGTGCCATCCTTTATTGCATGAATCTGGAATGTGGTTGCTGCTGTCAGGTTTGATGTGGTAAGAGTAATTGTACCCCCGTTCCCCTGAACAAATGAGCCGTCTGCCCCTCCGGTTCTGAGATAATACTTTACATCTGCCTCGGTTCCGGTAATCCGTAACTGACCAGGCGTATTGTAGCAGACCGGATTCTTTACTATTGTCACATTGCTGCTCAGATCAATGGGATTCCGGTTACGGGTTATAGTTACGTCGCTGGTGGTGTTTGCACATATTCCGAGAGCACTGGATATGGTCCACCTGAAGGTATTGGTTCCGTAGCCCAGGCCCGAAACGGCAGATGTGGGATTATTGGGTTCTGCCACGGTACCTGATCCGCTTACGAGCGTCCAGGTTCCTGTACCTCCATTTGTAGCTGCATTGGCGGCCATCACGGTACTGCTTGTTTCGCAGAATGTCTGTGCCGGTCCGGCAGATGCTGCTGCCGGGGAGATGTCTCTCCTTATAGTATATACCGCAGATGCTGAATCGCATCCTCCATTGTTTGAAAAGACAGACCATCTGAATTGATTGTCACCCTGCAACAGTCCTGTCACGGATGATGACGGACTGACTTTGTTTGTGACTGACGGTTCATCCTGTGCCATGACCTGTCTTACAACAATATCATCAAAATAATGATACTCGGTTGAACGATTATTTCTGCATCTGATAATTATCCTGAGATTGTTACCGGAGAGATTGGTTACAGAGGCAGTTCTGTTTGAAAAGCTTCCAGAGTTATTGCCATTTGTTGTAAAGAGGGTTTCTGTTCCGCCGTCGATGCTGTAATATACCCTTATATAGTCAGTGCCTCCCAATGGGCCTTCCGTCCGGAGATAGACACTTACCTTTACTGGAGACACGGAGGAAATAGGTATGAGATTTGACTGCCATACTGCTTCGGCATCAAGATCTCTTCCAACCATTCTGTGGTTTTCAACCCGGAAATAGGTGTCATTGTCGGGAGTGATACCTGAAGTTGACCATTGTGCTCCTGAAGTGGCATACTCTGGACTCTCAGCAAAAGTCTCCTGCCATACCAGATTATTTATGTATGTCCATTCGCCAAATGTTCCTGATGCAGGTGAGTTACCAGAAAGAGAGGCAGTTGTACTATTGCAGATATTCCGCATGGCACCCACGGTGGCAACGGGCTCACGATCAATCAAAAGGGCTTTTGTATCTGTAACAGTCACGCAAGGCGAATTACCCGTTGCCGTCAGGGTGAGGGTAACCGTAGTATTAGCTTCACCCGGGCCGGGTGTATAGGTTGGTGTGAGTGTCCCCTGACCTGCAGTAATCGAACCTGTACCATCCTCTGTCCAGGTCAGGGTAACATAATTTGACGCTGTTGCATCATTTACAGTATAAGAATTACCCTGACAGATTATAGCATCGGCTCCGGCATTTACCTGGGGTGCTCTGATGATTGTTAATACCAGAAAATCTGAGACTGCCGGACAAGGCCCGGTCGGATCATTGGTTGTCAATGTGAGAGTTACACTCCCTGCTGTAATATCAGCAGCACTTGGAGTATATGTTGTAGTGAGGTTACCCGCATTGCCAAAGCTGCCTGTACCTGATGTGCTCCATGTAGCAGAAGTAGCAGAGCCGCCTATTGTTCCGGCCAATGAAGCCGGAGTATTGGAGCATATAGTCTGATCCGAACCTGCATTCACTGTAGCAGGCTGGCCGATGGTGACACTTATTGGATCTGACAGAGGCCCCTGGCAATAAGTCGGAGCAACACCAAAAGCCCGAACTGTATACGTTCCTGAATGTGCTATTTGTGACAGAATTAAAGTGTTGGACGTTGCCCCGGAAACAGCAGTTCCGTTCCTGTACCACTGCCATGACGATATGGACGGAGGAACGCTTGCATTGGCAGTAAGTGTGATTGAACTTACACCGTCAAAACAGAAATCAGATCCAGTACGGTTGATTGCAGGTTTCTTTGGAATACCATTGATAGTAAGGACAATTCTAGTAGCCGGGCCTATACAGAGGAGACCAGTAACAGACCGGTCAAGCACATAATAATCATAAACCCCGGGTGTCGTCTCCGGGGGTATATAAGAAGAAACACCGCTTGCAACCTGATTGTTCAGAGCAGCATCTGAATACCAGTATAATGTTCCCACTGGGGTACTTGTAACCCTAAGGGTATTATCTTCTCCCTCGCATATTGTAACATTAGGGGCAACCGGTTCCGGCGGTGCATCCACAACAATAATCCTGGCTGTTGCAGTCCTCGCATCTGAAGCATTGGGATTACCCTGATTACCATTCCAGGGATTGCAATAGTTCCAGTTTCTTACAGTGACCTCGAAGTAATCATCAGTTACTGTTACATTAGCCGGATAAGAAATCGGAAAGGTTTGTTGTGAGCCGCCGATAGGGTTAGGACCAGTGGATATTACAGGCCCTTCAAAAAAGCCGCTCTCAGTGGAATATGGTGCAACGATGTTGCCGTCAAGAGGATTGACGGTCCACGAGTTTGGCATGCTATTACCATTAGCATCTGTGAGCTGTACAGTTGTGCCATATACATTAATGCTTAAGTTGGGAATACCCTGCGTGGTACTAGGAGATGTTCCGTACACGAACTGGACATGCCGTTCGATGTCGTTGGGGTCAGATAATTGTGGAACAGTAGCCTCAGTACAGGCAAATGTACTCGCATCCCTGAAACGAAAATCAACAAGCGGCTCCCGCTCACACACCTCATGTATTACAGGATCGATTACAATCTGCCCATTACCGTCATCATCTGTATGCCAATTGGCCAGAGGCTGCTCTTGGGTTAGGTCAATAATTGAGTAAGGCAGCGGACCGGCGCCATCAGGGTCATAACGCAATATCATCGACACACGGTATTGGCAGTCATCATCAGGAGGCAGCATAAATGTATGGTTCCGCATTATCATCCATTTACCATAAAGATTAAAGGGGTGTGTCGGATCTAGAAAGGTAATTTCATCACGAGTGGCATCACTATAGTAGTTAACGATCTCATAATTATTCCCGGCCATGTCATCCAATCTGAACGTTATCCGGGTATACCCTGCAGGCTTTCCTGCAGGTGCACTTATTACAAACTGATATGAAACCACGTATGATGCCGGCACGCAGTTCTCTACTGCACTCTGGTTGCTTCCAGGGCTGCCAACCAACTGCCCGTTAGCAGCCTGATTCAATGCAAAAAACAGCACTGCTGACAAAAAAATATAATGGCCAATGTATTTTATAAAGCCAGGGAACAGTTTAAACGCTTTCATATCCGGAAGTATAACTTTTGCACAATACTTATTAAACTGAATAAATCTGTTCAGGTTACCATTGTTAACTATTTTAAAACAAAAAAGGTTGCATAATTATTATGTAACCCAAGCTAATAAAACCATAATAGCTAATTTTTTCCCCTTTTTCGTGTGGTTTGATCTGACTAAAGCTCCTGTTCTCAGCGAAAAAGTGCTGACTTAATAACATTCTTGACATTCTGACCAACCAATTCTTTAAGCCATGGCACAATATCGTTGTTCCATCTTTGCGGATGTGTGTTAATTACTATTCTATCGGGCATTTCCCATGAAGACACTGATCTTATCAGATCAAACGTAGAATGAAAGTCACAGGTGCTTCTTTTGAGCCTGATTCCTCTAGTATCTGAATTTTGTAGCACTCTGTCCCGCCTGTTTGCATTAGACGCATCCCACCGCCTTCCGGTATCAGTAAAATAAAAGACCCTGTCGTAGTCAATGTCGAGATAAGATTCACAAATAATGCCAAAATCCGCATAGTTTACATAATCCCATAGTCTTCTGTTGTCATGAGGAGAAAGCGGATCTCCGTGCATTGAAATCACCCTGACGGGATAATATTGTCTCAGTAAGTCAAGGTTATGTCTAAAGGATTCCTTTGCCATTTCAATCCCACTCCTGAAATCTTCCTGGCTAATCTGGGAAAACCTCGAATGCCCTGTTTTATTAAGTGCCCGGCTTAAATCTTCATAATGATAGGCAATCTCATGACCCATTTCGATTATTTTTTCCAGAACAGATATTTCGGCATGTATTCCCCGACCAGCAGTGACCCGGATATGATAACTAGCCTTTATTTTTCTTTCATGTTCCATAACCGCCATGACCAAAGCACGTTGAGAATGCCTGTCAACATCATGACGCAGCACAACGACCCGCGATTGTTGCCCGGCCATAAACTCTTCGAACGTACAAAAGGAGTAACCCGTTTCGACCAGGGCACTGATAAGGTGACCGTAAGTATCAAGAGTAAAATCTCTCACAATGAGTGCATAGAAATTAGTTATTTCAACAATGTCAAATATCCCTGTATTTGAAAGAGAGTCATCTATCTTACAATAATAGCTAATGACCAGTCTGTGTCACCTTAGATTACCACAAAATATCTCCCGGGTTTAAGTCGTCAATGTTTACTGTAGCTTCAGGAACATTGTCAAACATGAGTGACCGTTCCACCTCGCCTCCCATAGCCACGAGCTCGTTACCTCCTATTATTGTATAACCATCAACTGACCTGACTGTGAAAAGTTCAGAGGTGGGATTCGAACATTACTGTCGTAAGCATAGAACCTTCGCTATTCATTCTCCCAATTCCCAACATGGCAGAATTGGGCATACATCTCATTCAGCCTGTTATGGGTATCATATGAATAAAATAACCTTGGAGAGATAATCTCCTTTCTCAGAGATACGGTAATCATCTTCTCATTTGCTCTAATACCACTCTTCTTTTTTCAACCCTGAATTGATCATCCGTGGTGATATGTACAGTTAACTTCAGAAGCCGCCTTACCAACATAATCCTTCGTAATTGGCAGGCTTGTCTCCTTCTATAATGCCGGCCAGGTCAAAAAATTCTTTTTCCGGATTACCAAACAGGACATCCCTGAACTTTTTATCCCTGTGACTTATTACAATAATGTCTGACATCCTGACCACATCGTTGATATCATTTTGCAACAGACTTACAAAATGAGGCAAATGGTTGGATATATATTCACGGTTCGCTCCAAGAAGCCTTGATGCATTAATATTACCATCATAGATACGTATCTGGTAACCCTTTCCTATCAGCTGCTCTGCAAACGTAACCATGGGGCTATTTCTCAAGTCATCGGTTCCCGGTTTGAAACTTAATCCGAGAATGCCTACATTTATTAACCCCTTTTCCAGGATTTTGTTCAACGCATAGTCGATATGGTTTCGGTTCGACTTATCAATGGAAGCAATCACAGGAGTTTCAAGGTAACTGTCATGCGCCAGTGTTTTCAGGGCAAGCAGATCTTTCGGGAGGCATGAACCGCCGTAGGCGAATCCTGGCATCAGGTATGCTCCGGAAGTATTAAGATGTGTCTCCCGGATAAACAGTTGCATCAGCTCCAACGAATCAATACCAATGCTTTTACATATCTCTCCTACCTCGTTTGCAAAGGTTATCTTTAGTGCATGAAATGCATTATTAACGTATTTGATCATCTCTGCAGCACCAATCGAAACTACCTGGAACGGTGCTTCAATGGCACTATAGACTAATCTGGAGGCCTCAATGCCTCTTTCCGAATCACTTCCAGCCACCGTATACGGAGGGTTCATGAAATCACTTACCGCGCTTCCTTCCCTGAGAAACTCAGGATTTGACACAACGGCAAAATCAGTATTCCTGGTCTTACCGGAAACTTGCTCGATGATTTTGCCAGTCTTGTAATTCGTTCCTGGAGGAACAGTGCTCCTTATCAGCACTGTATGAAATGTCTCTTTGGTCTTAAGCGCTGCTCCTATTTCTTGTGCAGTCTGGAATATCCCTGACAGGTCAAGATGCCCCTCCCGCCCGGACGGGGTTCCTACACAAATTATCGATACGTCTGATTTCTTCACCGCCTCCTCTGCATCAACTGTAGCAGAAATCATTCCGGATGATACACCAGAAGCAATAAGCTCATTTATATCTCTTTCCACAATGGTCGGAATGCCCGATTCTATCATCTTAACCTTTGCTTCATTAATATCGACTCCCGTCATTCTGTGCCCATATCGCGCAAGGCACCCGGCAGTGACACATCCAACATAACCTAATCCAAAAATTGAAATATCCATTCTTATTTATTTAAACGTTCCCATAGTCTTTGCACCATTCCCTCATACAGGACTGCATCCGGACTGATTCCTTTTTTCTTCGCTCTCCCCTTTTGCAGAAGAATGCCAACCTCTCCTGGCAGAGGCTCAAAACCGGCAAGAAGTTTCTCCAGGTTCTCCAGTCTGTGACCATAGCTTTTCGGGCCAATATACCTTATCAGGAACTCTCCAGCCGGGAAATGTCCGCTACTTTCAAATCCCAGAATCCGCTCTACAAATATGCCGTAGAGGGTATACTCTGAGAAACGAATGGTATTAAACAGTGGTATCTTCCAGCTTCCAAAAATAGTGTCTGACCTGATATTTTCGGCCAGTTTCTTAAGTACCTCCCTTCTGAAGATAAATTGAACTGACATGTATCTTTTCATTGGGCTACTGTCGTGCTTAACCCCAAGTAGCTTATGCGCAGCACTGTAGTATACCCGGGCATTGGGCCAGTCCCATGGCTCCTCATGCCTCACCATCATCACCTTATCCCCCCTGAAAAGGGAAGCAGGGTTAAATGGCCTGAAAAAAAACGCCTCTGAATCAAGGCACAAAAAAACATCCTCATCAAGCACCTCAAACACTCCCAGCTTTACAACCTGCTGAGCAATCCATCCCCTTACAGGCAAAGTAACAGGACTGATTCTGAAGTTATGTCCCCTTACCCTGAAAGGCAATCTGAACAGCCACCATGGTATAATCTCATTTTGAGAGATTACTCTGCGGCGGTTGTTTTCCAGGCTTCTGAAAAGACTGATATCCCGATTGTCCACAAAAAGATAGTGCATGATGTCGACAGGTACAAACCTGTCAATGCTCTCGCAAAGGATACGGCACCAATCGAGGTCGTTTCTGTATGTTGTCGTTATAATTGCTAGCCGATTCATTATTCACCGGTATTCTGTGCCGTTGCCAGACTAACAATAAGGCCAGTTATATCATCCCATTCTGACACCAGTTTTTGCCTGTATAATTTACGCCAATTTTCGTCATAATCTCTCGCATCTATGCTTTCGGCAAGTTTCTGTGGTTCAACATTATTAAACAGTCCGGTTGAAGAGAGAAAATCATTCACTGTCATTCTTCTTCCACCGCAATAGTAGGCCGGCACCCCAAGTACACAGGCCTCCCTTGCCATACTATCCCCGGAAGATATTAGCGCCCTGCTGTAATAGATAAGTGAATGAATATCAGAAACAGGTTCCTTCAACAACACCCAATCATCTGGATAAAGATAGCGGTCTGCTTTGACTTCCAATGAGAATAGCACTGGCATCCCCTTTGTGGCGTTAATGATGGCTTCAATTACCTGATCCTTCTCCTGATTCATATAATTCAGAGTTTTACGTGAAACCTCCCTCACAAAGAAATAGCTTCCGGGAAGAAGATTGTATTCACTGAGCGCTATCTCATCTGGAGTGAATGACTGCGGTGAAAGATATGCCCATTCCTTGACACCGTTGTATAATCTGATATTTCCCTGCTGTTTAACCACCCGCGGGAAATACAGCAAGGTTGAGGTAAACCTCTCCAGCCTGACATTATTCTTCCTTTCCGGGTCATCATCAAATTGATAGTTTTTTCTTCCTGCTATCATCATGACTGCCCCGGCTACAAACCCTCCGCAGCTAAGAGTAACATCCGGCTTTCTCCTCATGTAAAAGACAAGGAGCCGGAAGAATTTAATAACGTTCGCCTCGACAATTATTGACCATACTCCACCACGGTGCCGCCCAGACTTGTATATCTCATATTCAGGAAACTCCCGCCGTGCAATGTTTATAAGTGAACCTCGGTCTAGAACTGTTAAAAATACCCTGTGCCCCCCGTCATTCAGTTGTTTAATTGCATTGCTGAAAAAGTTCAGATGCGCAACATGAGATATGTCAAAATGTATTTTCATATCCAAATTTTATCTCCTGAAAATAACGGTTCCGGCCTTGTACACCATTTTATTGAATATCCTGAGATAACGACCATACTCGACCTCCGTTCCTCCGAACCTGGCCTTGAACTCTCTCACACCGTATGATTCATCAGGCCGGCCTGCGCCCATGAAGTCAAAAATTCCGATATTGTTTGTAGCTGCATATTCGATTGCCGACCATGTCGCTAGTACGCTTGGATATATTCCCGGATACTTCCCGTCTTCTCCTGCGATATACCATTCATAAAGCGCCTTTCGGCCGTACACCGGGCACATTATGCCACCTATGATTCCCCCTTTGTATCGGACGAGTATGTAAACACCAAGACCTGACTCCCTGAATTTCAGGAAGAAATCCTTTGGAGGCAGCGGCCTTTTTACCTTCCTTCTGTATGTCTCTCTCAGGATGGAATAAAATGCCTCGATTTCTTCTACTGAATTGCTGACAACCACCTTGGCACCACCGTCCAGGCTTTTTCTGACCTGCCTTCTCCTGCTCTGACTCAGATGCCTGAAGGCATCCTCGGAAGAATTTACTGAAACCTGATAATTCAGATGAGCCACACGGCTGAAGCCTGCAGCATCAAAAAGAGGATTGAACGCTGAATAATCATTCAGATTTCTGATCTCCAGATACATTGCTCTTTTACTGAGGCTTTTGCTCAGATATGTGAGGAAAGCGGTAATATCATCAGCGTCAGCTTCCGGATCTGTTACCAACCCTCCGTTGACAATGGCTCTCCTACTGAATTTTTTCACCAGCGGTGAAGAGGAATACTGCACACTTCCCATAATCAGGATCGAATAACTGCCCTCCTTTGCACCGATAAAAACAAAAGGATCATGTCCGACTGTTTTTTTCAGGAATCTGAAGTAAGCAGGAGTCTGAAAGAAGGAGCCGTTCGATGCCCTTTCGTTAAGCGCAGACCAGAGAATCTCATCTGCATTGTGGAAGCTGTCTATTATCCTGATCATGAACCTGCAAGTCTCGTGTAAACATTGATTAAGCTTTGGGCTACCGTGCCGGCGTCAAGGTGTACAATATGACACCGGCCGTCTGTTGTCCGGTATTCAATGGCCCTCAAAAGCGCTTCACTTATCTCGTCGACATCATAGCCTGTAATGAAGCATCCGGATGTTTCACCAATAATTTCCCTGACATCACCGACATCAGTTGATACGACAGGAATATTGCAGGCCATAGCCTCTTTGATTATATTAGGACTGCCCTCCCATAAACTGGTTAGCAAAACTACATCTGCCGCATTAAGGTAATTTACCACACTTTCACGTGGTACATCCTTGAGAATCTGAAGCTTTATGTTTGAGACGCCTGCCCTGGCTACTGCTTTTTCTGCAAGCAGATAATTCTTCTCGGCTCTTCCAGGATTTGACGTGAAGAGAACATTTACACTGCTGCCATCCCAACCGTTCTTCCTGCAAGCCTCCTCCCTGTCACCAGGCCTGAAAAGCTCCATGTCAACACCATTAGGGATAACCAGGGAATCAGCAGTTCCTAACGCCTGTTGCATCCTCACAGTCTTAACTATACATACCTTCCAGCAGTGTTTTGCCAGCAATGAGGAAAAAAACCTCTGTCCACGACTGCCATGCACATCACTGCCCATCAGCGAGACAACCAGGGGTTTGGCACCTGCCAGAGTGGCAACCACCCCTGATAGCAGGTAGTGCGCGTGAATAATATCCGGTTGGATGTCCCTAATCTGCTTCCTCAATAACCCTATGTTACGAAGATAACCAGATACACCTTTACCTCTGACACCAAAAAAACGAAGGTCAACACCTTCCTTAATGAGAGACAAACCCTGATTATGAACAACAGGATTAATTTCGCCTTTTCTGTTGGCGCTGGAAACGAACAGAACCCTCACCCTTGCTTCAGCATATTTATTACATAATCAACCCTCAAGTCAAAACACTGGTTTGTGTTGAAGTTGCCCTCCTCAAATACCCATTCACCGTTCCGGTACAGATAACGGCCAGGTTTGCCATCTATCATCATCTGATGAGGATCTGACTGTCCAAAGATACATTGCATCTCATTTATTAGATACCTGCCCGATTCGGGCTCGAAGAGATCAGCCGACATTGACATGAACCCGAACCTGTCAGTTATGGTTCTGACAAAATCGAGCAACTCTGCCGGAGGGCATCCGTATTCTTTTTTCAGTGATCCGCTTGCTTTATCTCCCACCCTCATTTTCTTATGGGCGAAGAAAGAATCACCAATTCTTACAACTCTCCATTCGTATTCATGAGGTATATACTCCTGAAGAAGCACATAACCCTTCTGTACCTCATCCCGTATTGCACTGTACTTGGACAGTTTTTCCTGCAACATGCCCCGTTTTGAAAGGACTGTTGCTGCCCTTCTCAGGTATCCGCCCCGGCTGAGATTTGGGCCACTGCGGCTTCGCCGCCCGTATGCAAATATCTCCCGGATATATTGCTCCAGCTCAGGCTTCGTCCTTAAAATCCCCACACCCTTCCCGGAAGAACCGATATTCAGCTTGGTCACCAGGGGGAGTACTGCCTTGTCTGCAAAATCCTCAGCCTCCTCCAGGTGATAAAAAACATAAGTGGCAGGGTGGGGAAGGTCTCCTGCCTTCAGCCAATAAGACTGAAACACTTTATTTTCATGGATAAGCACCTCATCCAGGGAAGGAAATGATCGCAAATGTTTTTCCCGTACTAAAATTGAAAGCCGCTCATCATAAAGCTTCTTGAAACGCGATGTTAATCCTCCTGGCTTTGCCAGCAAATAATCAACCGGCTGTCTGAAAATATCTTCATACCAGTTGCTGGTGGTAAGATTCACTATACGATGGCTAATTTCGTCCGATCGCTTTTCACAAGCTCTGACCCACAATTCATGGTCTGATTTTACCTCATTTGCCAGAATTACCAGTTCGGGTTTTTTCATTATTTGAATATTTGACTCAGGTTTACCGGGTTTGTAAAATAGTGCCACCCCTTTTCGCTCATCTCTGCAGGTACATTCTGGAGGCGCCCGGTAATTTCATTGACATTGAAAAGAGATGAAATCTCCGGAGAAAGCTGCTGAAGCTCTCCATTTACAAACTCTTTCATCCATTCACCATGTCTGAATGATGGAGAAAATCTCTTTTGTCGGATGACCGAACGGAACCGTTTTCCGATATATCGGTAAGGTTTATCAACCAGGTCACCAGCGGTAAAGAGACCTCTCTTCCCATAAGAAATATCTGAAACTTCCGGCAAAAGTCTGTGCGTAACCATTACCTGAAAATAAGACGGCCTGAAAAGATTGATTAACATGCTTGATCTCCTGAAACAGATATCGCCGGATGAGACAATCATTTCCAGGAAATCCGGATCCATGAACGGGCTGGCGACTTTCTTGAAAACCTTGGAAAAGATGCGGGTGTCCTGGTAATGATGTGAACACCCGTAAATATAATGTGCCAGCCTGAATTCTCTTTCCTTTTTGCCTCCCCTGAATAATTCACCCATTTGTTCCAGCTTGTCACTGAAAAGTTGCCGATCCAGGCAATTGATTTCAAACGATTTGTCCGTGAGCATTTTCAATGCAACATTCAATCGTTCCTTGCCGGACGTTACTTCTCTGAAGTATTCTGATATAATATAGCCGTCATATCGCGGCCCACGCAGGTATTCTCCCCCCATCAAACCGGTAAAAAGCATGTCCGCATCCTGATTTCGTTCTCTTTCATCACGTGCAGCCTGATACCGGTGAGCACGGTGAAGATTGACAAGAGTGTCACCAAAACCAGCCAGACTGATAAAGGTCTCTTTCTGCCATTCGGCCGATAACTCCGGTAAGGAGTGAAGGGCATGATCAATACCCAGGCGTACAGCCAGCTTGTCTGCAATGACCGCATCGGCTGAGGCAGGATTACCATAAGTGAAAGTTTTTGGAATAATACCCGCGGCAAGCAAGCCTGCAAGTACCATCCTGCTGTCACTGCCTCCGGTCAGGGTCAGGGTCACATTTCCGTTCTCTGCTTCGTTAGCATAACCCCTGATAAGATTCTTCCATCTTTCTGCATAAAAAGGTATAGTATGCTTTTCATGACCAATTGCCAGCAGTTCTCCTGGTTCCCGGTAAACTGAATTTCTGAACGTTCCATCATAGGTTATCGCTGATGCCGGCATTGATTGCATTATACCCTTAAAAGCTGTCATACCAGGGATAAAATGCTCAGTCAGGCAGTACAGGGCAATATTTTCATTATCAGGTTCAGAAGGGAAATATTTCTGCACAGGTTTAATCCTGTCGGCAATAACGAAATCATGGCCGGCTTCCCATAAGAAAAACCTGCCCATTCCATGAATGTCATTAAAAACTCTGAAACCGGAATTATCTATAATAACCAGCGAAAAATTGCCCTTGATCTTCCTGATGAAGGCATCACCAAACACTTTCATCAGAGTTATCACCAACTCTGGTCCCCGTATTCTGTCATACTGATCCTGAATATCAAGCACAGGTATAATATACCCCTCTGCAATTACCGTAATACCATCCTGCGTCAGAGTCTCACAAGCATCATATGAATAGAAGAAGCTGCTACCTGGAGATTGTACCTGAGAGGGATTTATTCTTCTTTTTGTAATTACCCAGCTCATCGCATTCTGTCTTTACCGACCATTATTCTTCCCGCGTTTTTCAATGCTTCGCGACTAAATAGGTCTTTGAACGGGTTGCGATAATAACCTGTAATAACGTCCCATATCTTGTCAACCCATTTTTCCTTGAAGTCAATGATGACACTCAGAATACGGCATCTGTGTTTTAGCCGCATCCATTTCATCATTCTAACTGACCATTTTCTTATGTCACCTGATTCTACCACCAGTTTGTTCCCCTTCAACTCTCTTAAAGGAACGAAAACCGGTTCCTCTTTCAGGTCTGTGAACAGAGGAACAAATGATCTCTTGGTTTTCACAGGCAGAGCTCTGAGCCTGTTTCTGAGATAAAAATCCCCGAAAACCGTACTGCCCAAGCTATAGAATATATAACTACCCCTGTAAATCTCAAAGGGTTGGATAACATGAGGGTGATGACCAACTACAAGATCCGCACCAGCCTCAATAAAGATGTGTGCATCCTCGATCTGCCAAGGGAGTGGAAATTTGGAATAATCGCGGCCCCAGTGCAATGAAACTATTACCCTGTCAGCAAGCTTACGCGATTGCCTGACAGAATCTTTGATCCTTTCTCTTTCATAGACATTCAAGCTTAAGCCTTCTTCTAGAAAGGGATTTGTATCCGGATGAACGTATCCAAGAAGGGCATACCCGGTGTCTTCCACCTTGAAAATGGCTGGTTCAAGATGCTCTTTCAGATAACCAGCCCCGGTATGAGGGATATTGAATGAATCAAGTATACTGATTGTTTCCTTAATCCCTTCAAAGCCATAATCAAGTGAATGGTTATTTGCCAGGGTTACGGCAGCAATCCTGTTATGTATGAGAAATGACTCCATGGCATTGAGGGATGAACGAAGTACTACTCCATTTCTTTTATTGGAAATAGCGTCCTCCTCTGCCACCGGAGCTTCAAGGTTGATTATAGCCAGACCCCCATCTGTGAACTTGCTGATGCTTAGTTTCTCTGCTGAGTCAGCTTCACTAAAGTTGCTGATAATACCCGAAAGGGCTATGTCACCAGTGAAGACTATTTTTTTCACCAGGTTTATTTTTTACTTGCTCAGAGAAAAAATAAGATCTCATAAGACCGATACAGCCTCCTATATATAAGAAAGCTACTGCTCTCAGATCAATTGTATGGTAAACCCCGGAAATTGATAAACCAATCAGGCCAGCAATCAGAGCATTGATAACCGCCCTCATTTCTCTTACAATAGGTTTGCTGGTTTCCAGGCGTCGAAAGAAGTTCGCCTCTGTGATTGAGGCGGAAAATGTCATTATATAAAGCACAAGACCTATCAGTCCTGCCCCAAACAAGATTGAAAAAAGATCAGTATGGTGCATCCTGATAATATTAAAATACTTTCCTTCTGCCTGTACTCCTTCCCCTGTAAGTACCCTTAAAACAGATTTTTGCCTGAGATCCTGCATAGTCATTTTATATTCCCTAAATCTACCTTCAACTTCAATATTTTTCTCATCAAGGGAAAAATTATGCTGTCTTGCCGCAAGTGTTTGTTGGAGAACAGGTTCATATAACGGAAAAGTAAAAAACAATATAGCAAATACTATCAGGGAATTTCGTAAGAACTTTCCTCTTCTGCCTGAGGTAAGGAAGTAAGCAGTCATTCCAAGCATAAATCCCAGCATCGCTCCTCGTTTCAGGGAAATAATTATAATCATCAGGCAAGCGACATACAGTGCTTTCATAGCCAGACTCTGCCATTTTTTTTTTACAATGATCAGATAAATTGGAAATGGAAGCACGAAAATGGTAAGGTTCTTCGCAATATTAACCCCCTGACCGCCAAGGCTAAACCCAGTCTCAGTATATAATTTGTAACTCACCCCGGTAAGATTTGCTACTAATATAGTAATCATTATCAGAAGGATACTGACAATATACACTTTATTAAGCTCGACAAAGCTTTGAAATGAAGTTATGAAATACAGGCCGTATGCAAAAGAAACTGAAGCAAGGAAGACTTTTAGAACTTTATCAGGAAAGAATTCATATCTATACCAAGTTACTGTTCCCATGATCAGAATCCACAGTGAAAACAACAAAAGATATTTAAATGTTGTTGAACGTACCTTTTTGGTAGAGAAGAACCAGAAAGCTGCCATAAACAGAACTATAGCCCTGATAACTCCAAGATTTACACTTTCTTTCAGCAAATTGACAAAAGACAGAACGATAACATTAAAGTAAGTCATGTACTTTATGTAAACGTCGAACTCCCATTGCCGGAATGGAGGTTTCCTTCTCATAACTTCTTTCTGCTTAACCGTAGTCTAATTACTGTCTTTTGACAAAGGGTCAGCCTGTCAAAAAAAACTTCTGAAATTTTTATCAAGGTGCTCCGGTCTTTACTCCTTACGCACTTAGCGAGCAAACCTGAAACCCAGGGACGAACAACTGACCAAGCCTTTTCCCTGATTTCAGATGGATATTTGTTTACGCTTCCCCAGTCACAAATTATTCGGTCTGCCAGTTCCGAGAGATTTCTTTTTTCTGTTGTAAGGGATTTCGGCGATGCGACATAAACTGCTGTCGGTTCGGGCTGGTAACCCAATATAGGCTCCTGCAATGCCAGTCTAAGCCATAATGATAAATCTTCGCCTCTGAAAAACCTCTCAGCAAACCCTCCGCTTGAAAGGAAGAAATCGCGCCTTATTGTTGTACTTATGACTGAAAGAAAATGCAAATTGGGGGTGGCTGAAAAATAATCCACCCTGTTCCCGGGATAGTAATACCTACTATCAAGTGAGATGATTCTTGACTTTCCGTTTAACATTTTCTTACGATATCCTGTTGATGCCCATTTAAAGCCAGGATTTTCCTTAAGTATTGATTCGACGTTTTTCAGATGGCCCGGTTCCCAATAATCATCACTGTCAAGGAAAGAAACGTACTCTCCGCGTGCAATTTTTACTCCGTTATTGCGTGCAACTGCAGGACCCTTATTCTGCTGGAACAAATACTTTACTCCGGCAAACCGCTTTATTATTTCAGCAGTTCCATCGGTTGAACCATCATCCACTGCAATGATTTCATCAGCAGGTCGACTCTGCCTGATAAGACTCTCTAATGCCCGGGTTATGGTCCTTTCAGAATTATATACTGCCAAGATTACAGATATGGTCATAAAGTCGTGTGGAATGAATTTTTGATTAGTATCTCCACAACCCTCTCTGCTCCGCCTATGGTATAATCTGGCAATATAAAAAGCAGATTGATCACTTTCCCGGTCTTATTTACCTTATGCTCTTTTTTCGAGATTTTACCTTCGGTATCAAATGCCCTTTTCATTATAGAATCCTACTCAACTTCGGAAATTTTTGGACTATTATACTTTTTATCTCGTAATACCCTTCAAGTTTGAATATACAACCTGTTAAAACTGTTAATAGTACAAGCAAAAGCAGTTGCATTACAAACATTGGTAAATATGAAATACCTGGGATCACACTAAGGGAGAAAACAACAACAGATACGAAAATTGCCAGGAGGAATGTTGGCAATAAGTCAGAAACTTGTTCTCTTACAGAATAATTTATGAGCCGCCCGGCAAAATGACCGGTTATATAATATGTTACAAAGGAATGAATGATCATCCCAATTAACAGAGTTTTGATGCTAGTTAATACTCCGATAATTATTACCGGTATAACAAGCAGTTTGTTCGTCAGCTCAAGCCTAAGCAACAAGCCCGATCTTCCCTTAACATTTAAAATATTCAGATTCATCGCATAAAGCGGGAACAACATAACACTGAAGCAAAGCAGTTGCAGATACTTGACGGAAGGAAGCCATTTTTCACCGATAAGAGTCACTATCATTGCCTCTGCAAAAGCAGACATACCAAGAATTATAAAAAACGAAATGAACATGGTTGAAAGAACAAGTTTTTTGTAACCCTTTTTCAAACGCTCGTCTTCATCCTGTACCTGACTAAGTACCGGATAGCTAACTCTTTGAACTGTACCTGTAAGATTTTGTGAAGCCAACCTGCTGAATAACTCAGCCCTGGTATAATATCCAAGGTCAACTGCAGAGAAAAATTTACCAATTACAAGAAGGTAAATGTTTTTATAAACAGTATCAAGAAGGCCAGATACCAAGAGCTTTGATCCAAAGGGAAACAATCCTCGCAAAGATTCCTTGCAGAAAACCGGCTTTGGAAACCAGCTCCCGGAAAACCATAACATAATAGATTGAACAATACTGCCCGTAAGGCTTCTCCACACAAGGCTCCATACCCCAAAACCTTTCAGTGCTAATATTATTGCAATAACTCCTGATACCAGAGCAGCTGCGAAATTGACTTTCATCAGCTGCTTGAAACTGACCTCACGAATAAGGCTTGTCCGCCTGGTTATGCTTGTAGCATATACTAGGATAAGAACACCTAGTACCCTTGTTATGTCGATGAGCCTGGGTTCATTATAGAATCGGGCTATGGCCGGTGAACAAAAGAATAGAATCAGAAAAAAAATTACTCCAGAGAAAAGGTTGAAATAGAAAACTGTGGAGTAATCAATCTCACTGACTTCTTTTTTCCTTATTAGAGCCTGCCCGAATCCGCTGTCAACAAAAGTTTGAGTAACAGCAATAAAAACTGTTATCATCCCTACGAGACCAAACTCTTCAGGCGTAAGTAGGCGAGCCAACACCAGACCGACAACAAATTGTATAATCTGAGTGGCCATACTGTCGGAAAAACTCCAGAACATTCCGGAGACAGCCTTTTGCTTTAATCCTTTTGAGGCCAATTGGTGTTGATTGTGATATAACACTCCCCATTGCGTGACATGCTCTCCCTTGGAATTTTATAATCCTCCGGTTCGTCAGTCACACAGTATCTGTGTCTAACGTACTGTATACGTGAATAGTAGACCATGAGCGGCCTGTGCGTTTGTGCGCGTCTGCACAAATATAAGAAAGAACATCCGTCGAGTCCTGTTAAGAAACTCAGAGGTTATCAACATACCACTCAACAGCCCGTTTCAATCCCTCTCTGAAACGGACCATGGGCTTGTAACCAAGCAG
>Ga0302247_1001249_pt1 | contig 20146 bp, 19 predicted proteins | sample AAG_UR_Ile_MG_FD_193529 | JGI IMG/M metagenome (GOLD analysis project Ga0302247, IMG submission 193529) | Enriched activated sludge microbial communities from anaerobic digester in WTTP, New Holstein, Wisconsin, United States - AAG_UR_Ile | ecosystem: Engineered > Bioreactor > Anaerobic >...
AAGTAATTTATCCATTCATTTTTATTGTATCATAAATTTCCATTGTAAACATTTACAAGTTGCCTGCTTCATCAAGGAAGCAAAAGAAACTTTACAGAGGAGTAAGTACGAATATGCAGATGTCCGGTGAGTTATGGTGCCAGGCACGACAGATAGACAGTTATTGACAGGAATAAATCCTTATGGTAAAATATGGATATAGTTACTGGGAGGATTTTTTATGGGGAGACCGTGGAGAGAATAGTTAAAGGCGGGATATATCATGTTATTGCCAGAGGTAATAATAAAGAGTATATTTTCAAAGAAAACGTAGATAAAGGATATTTTATAAAGCAGATAAAAGAGACAACTGCAGGAATGGGGTATAAAGTGTTTGGGTTTGTGTTGATGGATAATCACTATCATATAATTGTCCAGACATTTGACAAAAAGCTGCAGGATATAATGCACCAGATAAATAATAAACACAGCAAATACTTCAATTATAAATATAAAAGGGTAGGGCATGTCTTTCAAGGTAGGTATAAGGCAATACTGGTGCAAGATGAAAAGTATATTGTAGGATTATTAAGGTATGTACATCAGAACCCAGTGGAAGCTCATATATGCAATGACATGGATAAGCCTGGAAGATTATTATCTGTTAAGGTCAGGTTCAAGGAAAAGAACATTGACAGCATATAAATTGGAGTATATAAGAAAGGCATTGAAACTGAATTACACATGCAAAGAGATAGGTGAGTATATAAGAGCAACGTAAAGTGCAATCAAAGAATTGATAGCCAAGTACAGTAGATAACTGTCTAACTGTCGTGCCTGGCACCACATGCATGTAGCATCCGGCTCAATTATAGTTAATTAGGCGAATGGACAGAAGAATGGACAGAATAGTAAGAAGGATAGGGTCAGACAAATAAAGTCTGACTTTTTTTCTGGAAACGGTTGCGTTTTTTATTATAAAGAATTATAATTAATATATAATCATTATTGATAGGTCTTTGGTTATTTCACTATATTGAAACATATTGTAGAAAAGCTTTTGAAAACATATAATTATAGTAATAATAAGGAGGATAAAAAAATGAGTGAAAACAAAACCCTTGACAATTTAATGGCGGCATTTGCCGGAGAAGCCCAGGCTAACAGAAAGTATACGGCATACGCAAAGAAAGCTGAAAAAGAAGGGAAAATGAATGCAGCCAAGCTGTTCAGAGCGGCGGCTGACGCCGAAACCCTTCATGCCTTAAAGCATTTTGAAGTGGCGGGAAAAATCGGTTCTACGGCAGAAAACCTCAAAGATGGTGTTGCGGGAGAGACCTATGAGTATAAGGATATGTATCCCGATTTTGTGAAAGTGGCTGAAGCTGAAGGAAATAAAGCTGCGCTCATGTCCTTTACCTTTGCAATGAAAGCGGAAGAGGTTCATGCCGGACTTTATCAGGATGCATTAGAAAACATCGATGAGACTGAAGAAGTTTTCTATTATCTCTGCCCGGTCTGCGGGAATATCGAAAAATCCAGGCCTGAAAAATGCAGTATTTGCGGCGTATCAGGAGAGAAGTTTATTAAATACTAGGTGCCGGGCACTGTGAGGTACATTTAATACACCTTCTGATGATATTATATCAGAAGGTGTATTATTTTGGCGGCAGTGGAATATATCACGGGGCAGCGTGGGGAAGGCTGATTTTAACGCAGAGCCCTCCGGCTTCGTTATTTTCCGCCCATATCGAACCATTGCAGGCTTCAACAATTTCCCTGCATATGGATAAACCCAGCCCTGCTACTGAGCGGCTTTTGTCCGAGGTGTAAAAGGGATCGAACATTTTTTGCAGTTCCCCCTCTGAAACACCCGTGCCGTTATCCTCAACCGAAAATATTATGCAGTTTTCCTGCTTTGAGCAAAACACTGCAATGGAGGGTTCTCTAACACTGAAATGCTTCAGGCTGTTGCCGATAATGTTCCCGAATACCCTTCTCATCTTAGCAATATCTATGAACAGTATTTCATCGGGGCAGCTGACACTGATGGAAAAAGAAACTCCTCTTTCCGCCAATTCTTCTTCGTAGTCTGATTTTAAGATGGCACAGAACTTTTCGGCGGATATCCTCTGCTGCTTTAACCCGCTCTGCATCTGGAGGTTAAGGTACTCGTCAAATTCCTCTATCAAATCCCTGATTGAAACTGATTTATTATAAATTATATCAATATACCTTCCATATCTGTCTGCGGTAAGATTGTTCTTTTTTAACCGTTCGGCATAACCCATGACAGAAGTGAGAGGTGTCTTAATATCATGGGAAATGGATGCAATAATAAGGTTCTGCTTCTGCTTTTCTTTTTCAATTGCTTCCGTAAGCCTTACGAACCGGTTTTGCAGCAGGCCTATCTCATCTTTGCGTGCCACATTCTGAGGATGGATTCCTTCCTTATACCTTTCCATGCTTTTCTGCAGGGCTATAATGGGCTTGACATAATTAAAATAAATAATAGCAGCAATAAATAATAAAATAGAGCATATGATGAATATTTCCGCTATAAACAAATTCCAAACCACATAATATGAGGAAATCTTTTTCAGGGATACCGGCTGAGTAACCTTCAGCAAATAGACTTTATTATCATGGTGAAATATACCGGAGGAATTAATCTCTATGCTCACGCCACCGTCTTTTCCCCCATGGAATACCGTACGGCCGGACTCATCCGCAACCTGAATATTCAGATTTTCTGTTTGAGAAATAATTTGAAGCGCCTGTGAGAAATCCTGACTGCTTTCGATTCTTTTTATAATCCGGTCAGTTTCAGTCTGCAGCTGCTCCCGCATATTGCTGTTGTAGCCGGCAATTTCCCGGGAAAGATAAAAGTTATAATACCCGTAAAGCAGCAGTATATTGATAAGAAAAGCAGCAAGAACAAGGAGGGGAAGCTTGAATCTAATACTCATTTTCTTTCTCCTGTTGTTTTATTAATTTATATCCTACGCCCCATACGGTTTTGATGTACCTGTTATCCTTGTCGATTTTATCCCTTAGATTCTTAATATTCACCGCAACAGTACCAATATCCGTGAAATCATCACCCCAGATCGCACTGAAAATCTGTTCCTTTGAGACGACCTTTCCTGCATTAATAAAAAGATAATGCAGCAGTTGAAATTCCCTCATGGATAATTCCACCGCCCTGCCGTTTACGGTGACTTCATAGCTTTCCGGGTTTATTGAAATGCCGCCTATAGTCATGATATTGTTGTTCTTATGGAGGCTGCGCTTTTCGCGGCGCAAATGAGCCTTTACCCTGGCGACCAATTCCTCCACAACAAAGGGCTTTGATATGTAATCGTCCGCACCCATTTCAAAGCCAAGCATGGCATCATAGGTCCTGTTTCTGGCCGTCACGAAAAGTATGGGGCAGGATACGGTTTTTCTGATTTCCCTGCATATTTCCAGCCCGTCTATGCCGGGCATCATAATGTCCAGCATTATCAATGAAAAGTCCTGAATACTCTTCAGTAAAGTGAAAGCATGTTCTCCGTCAAATGCCAGAATGCACTGGTATCCTTCATCGGTAAGGGCATCGGATATCAGTGACGCTATTTCTCTGTCATCATCAACAATCAATATTTTTTCCATGATTTCACTCCTTCCTGTTAGCATAAACATCCACGCTGTAACCCGGTTTCAGTACCATCCCGGGATCCTCCGGCTTAATCTGTACCTTTATAATCCGTTTGCCGTCCTTTTCCACAGCTTCATTTGAAATCTGGATAACGGTCCCCGGTATCGAGGTGCTGTTGTCCGACGCCGGTACAATTTCAACAGAATCATCAATAGCAATATTCCTGATAAATTCCTCTTCCACTTCGGCAATGACTATTATAGAATCCGCATCAATCAGCTGAAGAACCCTTGTAGGATTATTCTGTACCCCCAGCCTTGTGCCGTTTACTACTTCAAAATTCCGTACAATGCCGTTCCGGACACATGATATGACTTGATTAGAGTCCAGGTAGTCCTTAATGCTTTTGTTTTTCATAATCTCCAGGTCAATACGGGATACTGCCACACCGCTTTCCTGCCTTGCCGTGTTTGAGATGTTTGAGTCTTTTATTTCCTTCAGCTGGGCACTCTTGGATTTTAATAGTATGCTCAACTGGTCAAGCTCGGTTCTTAAAGCGCTTTTTGTTTTTTCAATGCCGGTCTCAATATCCTTCAGGGCTTTCTCCTTTTCAGCCAATGCATCCATGTACCGGTCCAATGTGTTCCTGGAGATTGCTCCCGCATCATATAAGGCCTGATTGCTGTTTACATCCCTTTTTGCATTTTCCGCTTCTTTTTTTGCCAGGTTCAGTGAGGTTTTCAGTATTTTAAGGTCTGCATTGGTTTCCTTGGCCAATTCCTCTGTTTTTTCAAGTATATCCTCTTGTATCTGCTGGATATCCGCTTCGAGAGCCCCGGTATCCTTCCTGATGCTTTGAAGCCCTGCCTGTCCTGCTTCCAGTTGATGCTGAAGCTTTTCCACGGTTCCCAGATATTCCGACATGTCCAGAGTAACCAGTACCTGACCCAGGGATACATGGTCTCCCTCTTTAACTTTAATATCCGTTACTATGGCAGGAAAGTCAATACTTATATCATAAATCCTTTCATACTTTACTTCTCCCCAGAAATCCAGCCTGTTATCCTGTTCCGATGAAGAAGATACCGTTTCAAAGCTCTGTGCCCTATCCGCCCCCGCGGCATTAAAGCTTATTATCACAGCCGCCGTAAGCATGATAAGGATACCGCTTCCTATCAGAATACTTTTTTTGTGCCTTAGAAACATTTTTTTCACAATATTACCTCCAACTCAGCTATTCCACGCTTTTCAGCGACTCAAGCATATCCATATCTTTCATTTTTACAGCTGCGATGCTGTTGATAATCAGAGCAAATACTGCTGTTATGGCCACTGAAAAAACCACGGTGCCGAAGGACACATTGCCGATCAAATCCATCTGGTCATTCAGGCCTTTTGCTACAATTTCAGCCAGCACTTTGCCCACAGGCATGCCCAGAATCAGCCCTGCTATTACTGAAAGAGTGTTTTCAGTGAGCACAAGGGAACGGATTTCCTTCTGGTAAAAACCCAGGACCTTCAAGGTGGTAAGATCCCTTATCCTCTCGGTAAAATTCAATATACTGCTGTTATAAAGAACAACAAAGGCCAGGATTCCTCCCATAATAATAAGCATTACCCCGGCTATATAAACAACCCTTGTGCTGGATTTGACATCGGCAATCTGATCGGCTCTGCTCACATATTCCTCCGCATAATCTCCCCTGAGAAAGCTCCAATCCGGCCCGTTGTCCCATTTTACAAGTATTGCGGTGGGTTTAAAAATTTCTCCGATTGATTCATAGTAGGTATCGGACATATACATTCCCTGGCCGGTGGCCAGATACACAATCTGTTTTACAGGCACTCTTATATAGCCTTTGTTTGTCCGCTTCAGTTCTATTATATCTCCTGCCTTGATTTTCAGGGTGTCTGCAAGCTTTCTCGTAATGGCGGCCCCTTCATCAGGCAGCAGGACAGGATTGCCTTCGACATCCTTCAGGCGGATAAGAGGGCTTTTCTGCGGAGAGACCGTCAGCAATTCCAATTGCCTTTCCCCATTGGGGCAGATGATTTCCGCTGCCGTTTCCCTTATCTGCTGAACCGTTCCCTCCAGCCCCATGTTATGTATAAAACGGGAATCCGCTTTACTGTCCAGGAGGATTTTATGGTCGTAAGTGTATGTAACATTGTAAGTATGCCGGGCAATTCCATTAATCATATTAATTATGGTAAAGGCCGCTACAATCAGCCCCGTGCAGCCTGTGATCCCTAGTATGCTCATTATTAGGCGTATTTTGTTTCTGGATGTATTCCGGGCAATCAGCCTGCGGCTGAAGCGCATCCTGCTCCAAAGGCCGGACAGGTATTCCAGGAATATATGGCTTCCTTCCTTGGGGGGCTTGATTCTCAGAAGCACGGAAGGGGAATCTCCCAGCAGCCTGAAGCAGGAATACAGGGAAATGCCTCCGGTGCAAAGAAGTATCAAAACCAGGCTTATAATAAAATTACTGTAGTTTATTGAAATTCTGTAATCGGTAAAATTCAGCCTGAGCCAGGGGATAAGCATCTTGCCGAAGATAACGGGGCCTGAAAGGAGGCCTAAAAAAGCCCCAAGCAGCCCCATATATACCCCATAGGAGGTATAATGCCACAGGATGCTTTTCTTTCCGTACCCCAGAGCTTTTAAGATACCTATCTGGCCCCGTTGGTTTTCCACCAGCCTCATCATGGTGCTTTGGGTTATTAAGGCAGTCACAATAAAAAACATCAGGGAGAATACCGCAGCAAGGAGCTTGAACTGCTGGATATTGGCATTGATATTGCTGACGCTTCTGTGGTCCTCTCTGGCGACAATGCCTGCCAGATTATCTCCCACGGCATTAAAAATATGGGTTTTTACCTTTGTTATATCGGCACCGGGAGACAGCTTTACGGATATCTGGTTATATATTTTCCGGCCGTATGCACTCTTTAGCATGTCTTCATTAATAATAATGAAGCCGTATTTTTTTGGATCAGGGAATGTGTCAGTGGAGCCTTTCACCGAATAAATATGTTCACTGCTTAAAGCCAGGCCCTGGATAGGGAAGCGTATCCACTTATTATTCAGTTTTATCGAGATATCATCACCTATATCCAATCCGTGCATTCTTGCAAAAACTTCGTCCAGGATTGCACCGCTGCGGCTTGAAAGCTTTCCGCTAAGAAGCTGGGGCCGGTCCAGTACACCTTTGCCGGAAACAGCATATACACGCAGGGTAGGGCTGTTTTTCAGATCTGATAAGGTATCCAGTACAAAACGCTTTTCCGCCTTTTCCACCCCTTCAATTCTTGAAATGCCCCAAAGCTCCTTTTCGGTGGGATTCAATACATTGATCCATAAATCCGATATGTTGGCGGCTGCGTACATGCTTTCCGAATGCAGCTCCACCGTTTTCCAGATGCTGTCGATACCGGTGACTATGCATACCGCAAGAGTGGCCATTATAAGGATAGATAAAAACTGGACTTTCGACTTTTGCATATCTCTGAGGGATTTGATAAATAATGATTGCATTACCATATTATTTCCTCTGCAGCCTTTGGGCTGCTGTTGTATCTGATATCGGAAATTTTTCCGTCTTTCAAATGCAAGACCACATCTGCCATTTCCGAAATCAGTACATTATGGGTGACAATAATCACCGTTTTTCCCATATCGCGGGCCGCATCCCGTATCAGCTTAAGGACTATCCGCCCCGTTGCGGAATCAAGGGCCCCCGTAGGTTCGTCGCATAATAATATCTGAGGGTTTTTTGCCAGGGCCCTTGCAATAGATACTCTTTGCTGCTCCCCGCCTGATATCTGGCTTGGGAAATTGTCCATACGGTCCTTGAGCCCTACCTTAATCAGCATTTCTTTTGCGTCCAGGGGATCTTTGCATATTTCCTCCGCAAGCAGCACATTTTCCAGTACCGTTAAATTGGGCACCAGGTTATAGAACTGAAAAACAAAGCCGATTTTATTCCTTCTGTAGGTTGTAAGTTCATATTCAGCCATTCCGGATATCTCCAGATTGTCCGCAATGATTCGTCCTTTTGTCGGTGAATCCATGCCTCCAAGCAAATTGAGCACTGTTGTTTTGCCTGCACCGCTTTGCCCTAATACTACATTTACAGTACCCTTTTCTATGCCGAAGCTGACGCCGTCAACCGCCTTGATGATATTGCCGCCCACATGGTATTCCCTTTCTACATTTTCAAAAGTAATGAAGCTCATAGGTTATCTCCCTTTATGCATATATGCTGCAGCAAAACTCAGATGCCATCTGCTGTTTCAGCTTATTAAACAATTATAGTGGAAATAAATTATATAGTAAGAGGAAATTTATTAAGAAATATTAAGGACGCTCTCTCTATTTTGAAGTCTGTATTCATCCTGCAGAACATTAGCCTTGTATAACAGCGAGCACTTATTGGCTTTGGGCAACAGAATCGAGTGAAGATATGCAGTAAAATCCGTGGGATTTACGTGAGGTAAATCCAGCACATACCAACAGGAGGTTGGGTTTATGTGCGTCAGGATTTTACAAGTATCAAGCTCTGATTCTGTCCAAAGCTAATATCGTGCGAGTCGGTATACAAGGCTATTGCTCTGGGAGTATGACTGCAAACTTATAACAGCAGAGCTGCAATTAAATATTTTTACATGTAAATTACTGCATTTATCCTGATGCAGTGTTTTGTATCATTATGATTATTTGATGAATTAATTTTGCCGGAGAGGAATAAAGAGATATTAGCAGGTGAATTGATACAATGATTGCTATGAGCCGTATATGGTCAAATATTGCATTCTTACAGAGTATATGGTAGAATAGCTTGGGAAGAAATTTTATGCAGTTCATTGCATAAGCATAATCATTTCCAAATATTTTTTATGATTGTGAAGCTGGCATACAGCAGTAGGGGAGAAACTGATTTTTTAGTCAGCAAATTGTAAATGGGGGATACCGTTTTGGGAAGCCGATTTTCTTTGATATATTTAGGACTCTTCCTTCTCTTCTGGATTATATTGTGTGAAAAGTTCAGCATTGAAGTCTTTTTGCTCGGAATAATCATTTCAACTTTTGTGTATTATCTAAACATGCACTTCCTTTCTGCCGGAAACTTCAGAATCAGAAAGCTTCCGCTGTATTTCTTATATTTAATGCTTTTGGTGAAGGAAATTGTTCGTGCCAATATCAGTGTGGCTATAATAGTTCTGAGCCCCAGGATGAACATAAGCCCCTGTATTGTCAGGATTAAGACTAAGCTAAAATACCAACTTCACCGGGTTATACTGGCCAATTCCATCACGCTTACCCCGGGTACGCTGACAGTTGATCTTAAGGAGGATGAGCTTATAATACATTGTCTTGTAAAAGAGTGCATATCTGATCTGATTGATTCAAAATTCGAAAAGCTGCTGTTGGAAATAGAGGTGTGATTTTGCAATGCATGGATTACTGATTTTTTCAATTGTATTTCTTTCAATTACCGTAATAATTTGCAGCTACCGGGCAATAAAGGGCCCAAGAGCAGCTGACAGGCTGATAGCTATTAATGTTATAGGAACAAAGACAGTGGTGCTGATATGCATTTTATCCTTTATACTGAAGGAAACTTATTTTATTGATGTTGTTCTGGTTTATGCATTGATCAGCTTTGTATCCTCGCTGGTGATTGCAAGGCATATTGAAAAGAAGGAGGTCAGGCCATGAAAACAGTACTGATGTATGTGCTGATGTCGGGAGGGCTTTTCTTTTTGTTTGTAGGAACTATTGGCCTTTTGAGGCTTCCGGATGTTATGACGCGAGTTCATAGTGCGGCCAAATGCGATACTTTGGGTGCACTGCTTTGCATTACAGCTCTGATTTTCTACAGCGGCGGCGGTTTCGTTGGCTTGAAGCTGATTCTTGTTATAGTATTCCTGTGGATTACTAATCCTACAGCAACGCATCTGATTGCCAAGGCTGAGATGTCACATCAGGAAAATGCGGATAGATATGAAACAATTGATGAGGTTGAGGTAAAAAGAGATGAGAATATTTAGTATATTCATGCTTGTTTTTATGATGGGATGTGCCGTATCGGTATCTATAACGAAAAATTTGCTGGCTGCAATTATCATCTTTGCATCCTATAGCCTGGTGATGGCAATATTGTGGCAGACATTGAACGCTCCGGACCTGGCTATTACCGAGGCAGCCGTCGGTGCAGGCATCACTACGGTCTTGTTTGTGCTGACTTTAAAGAGAATAGGGGGTGCCGGTAAATGAAAAAAATATTGTCCGTTACGCTGACGATAGTATTTATTGGCATTCTGCTGTTCGCGCTGTCTGAATGCCCGGAGTTCGGGAATATCAGCAATCCGGCAAACAATTATGTTTCACATAGATATATTGATCAGTGTGTTAAAGATACCGGAGCAATCAACATTATAACAGGAATTATATTGGATTACCGGGCCTTTGATACCTTTGGCGAGTCTATTGTACTATTTGCTGCTGCAATATCGGTTATAGTCGTTCTCAATAAGTCAAGAGAGCAGGTGTAGAATGAAGGATGAAATATTAAGGGAAATCGGAAAGTTCATCATACCGTTTATACAGATGTTCGGTATTTATGTCATATTTAACGGGCATCTTTCACCGGGAGGTGGTTTCTCCGGCGGTACAGTACTAGGTGTAAGCCTTATTCTGCATAGGCTTACTGAGGAGCCTCACAGAGCAAGCACCGGGATATCGGAAAAAGCAGTAATTGGGTTTATGTGTTTTTCTTTGATGCTGTACGGTATCTTGAAGGGCTACAGCTTTATATCCGGAGGGGGAGAACTTGGACTTTTGGAAATTCCGCTTGGAACGCCAGGCAGGATTCTGAGCGGAGGTATGTTGCTGCCTTTAAATATAGCAGTAGGAGTTATTGTCTGCTTTACAATCTATACTTTCTATACACTCTTTGATAAAGGAGAAATATAGAGCATGGAGAGGCTTATTACAAATTACTATGAAACAGCTTCCATTATTCTGTTCGGAATCGGATTTATGACGTTATTGATACACAACAATCTCATAAAGAAGATTATCGGTATGAATATTATGGACACTTCAATTTTCCTGTTTTTTATTGCAAAGGGGTACATCAGCGGAAAGGAAGCTCCTATTATCAAAGGGGCATATAAGGGAGTTGAGGGTTATATCAATCCGGTGCCGACAGCTTTGATGCTGACAGGAATTGTGGTTGCCGTGAGTGTTACTGCCTTTGCTCTGGCATTAACGATTAAGGTTTATGATAAGTATGGGACAATTGAACTAAATGAAATATTAGAAAAAGGGGGGGACTGATTTGGCGGTTGAAGCTAATTTTCCGTTACTGATTCTTCTGATTCTTCTTATATCCGCGTTTATGATGCCTGTTATTAAGAATATTAGGACAGTTAAGCTGTTTTCACTTTCTGCAATGCTGTTGTCCCTGGTGTTATCTGTATTTACATTTAAGCATGTTTCACGGGCAGGAACATTTGTTTATAAAGTTGGGCACTTTGCGGCACCTTGGGGTATTGAATTAAAAATCGGATATCTGGAATCTATAATGTCAATTATGTTTACTTTTATTGCAGCGTTGATAATATGGGCATCCTTTTACAGCATAGAGCATGAAGTTAAAGAGAAAAATATAGGACTTTACTATACGTTATGCGGGCTTCTTATTGCATCACTTTTGGGGATAGTATATTCCAACGATATATTTAACTGTTTCGTGTTTATAGAGATAAGCTCCATTGCAGCATCCGGCATCGTTGTGGTTAAAGATAACAAGGAAAATATAAAGGCTGCCCTGAAATATCTCATATTGAGCAGCTTGGGATCGGGCTTGGTATTAATGGGTATTGCCTTTTTATATAGTGTTACAGGAAATCTGAATATGGATTATATACATCAGGAACTGGTCAATGTAAAAGACTTGTATCATAATACACTGATCATATCTTTGGGTTTGTTCACGGTAGGCTTAGGTGTCAAGAGTGCCATGTTTCCGGTTCATATATGGCTGCCTGATGCCCATACCTATGCTCCTTCTTCTTCCAGTGCCATGCTCTCAGCTCTGGTACTTAAGGCATATATAATATTGTTTATAAAGATTGTCTTTCGGTTATACGGCATTGACATAGTGAATTCAATGCCGGTCCTGGATATTGTACTTGTGACTGGAGCTGCAGGCATGATTTACGGATCAATTATGGCCATTCTTCAGAAAGACCTGAAGAGAATGATTGCATATTCCAGTGTAGCTCAAATCGGGTACATATTCTTTGGAATGGGACTGGGAAACTTTTTGGGGTTTGTTGCAGCAGTTTTTCATATAATAAGCCATGCACTGACCAAATCAGCTCTATTCCTGATTGCAGGCAATATCATCCACCAGACTCACAGCAAAGAAATCGGAAGCCTTAAGGGCATTGGGATTGAAATGCCTGTAACAATGGGGGTTTTTATTGCCGGTGCTCTTTCAATGGTCGGTATTCCTCTTTTTATAGGATTCAACAGCAAATGGAATTTTGCCCTTGCAATTATCGATTCAAACAAGATTTTATTCATTGCTGTCCTGGTGGCCAGCAGCGTGCTGAATGCTGTATACTATCTGCCTATTATCATTAATGGCTTCTTTGGAGAGGAAAACATCAAGGACAAGGTATTCAGATCAAAGGAGAAACCGGTACAGGTGCTGCTGCCGGAATTGATTCTGGCTTTTGCCATCGTTTATTTCGGAATATCCTCGAAAGGAATCATCGATCTGATTACGAAGAGTATAGCCGGATTATAACAGACTGATCCTATTATGGCTGGAATAATTTTAATAATTGGAGGAAATAGATTGGATACCCTTATATTCTTTCCGGTACTTTTTCCTATTGCAGCAGCTGTTGTATTCAACTTGGCACCCATCACAACAAGAACCTCCAGAAACAGGTTTGCCGCATCGGTGGTTATTGCGAATTTTTTATTGGTTCTGATACTGCTGGGGTCTTTAAGCTTACCGGAATTTCGCCTGATTCAAATAAATCAAATACTTGATATATATTTCAAAGTTGATAAACTGGGTATGCTCTTCGGCCTATTGGTTTCATTTTTATGGGTTTGCACAGCTTTTTATTCCTTTGAGTACATGAAGCATGAGGGAAGGGAAAAAAGTTTTCTTACCTTTTTTATGGCAACCCTTGGGGTTACTCTTGGGATTGCGTTTTCAGGGAACCTTTTTACCTTATATTTATTCTATGAGTTTCTTACTTTGGTGACATTTCCTTTAGTTATTCATAATGGGAGCAGGGAAGCGATGCAGGTAGGCAGGAAGTATCTTGTCTATTCCTTTTTCGGAGCTGCATTGGTTCTGGCAGGTATTGCACTGCTTTATCTGATTGGAAGTGATTTCAGCTTTGCCGGACATGGTGTTTTGAGTGCTGTTGGTACAGTAAATAATGATTTGCTGCTATATATCTATATACTTTTCTTTATCGGCTTTGGTGTCAAAGCAGCTGTTGTTCCGCTGCATTCATGGCTGCCTTCAGCCATGGTGGCACCGACACCGGTCAGTTCGCTGCTTCATGCAGTAGCTGTTGTAAAATCGGGCGTATTTGCATTAACCAGAGTGACATATTATATATTCGGTGCTCAAGTACTAAGATCCGATAACAGCATATATTTTGCCGGTGTGCTGGTTGCCCTGACTATTTTATTAGGGTCAGTGCTTGCATTCCATCAGGATAATCTGAAGAAAAGGCTGGCTTATTCAACCATTAGTCAATTGGGCTATATAATACTGGGATTGATCCTTTTAAACAGGGATAGTCTGACCGGGGGCTTAATGCACCTTGTCAGCCATGCGGTAATCAAAATAACCTTATTTTTCTGTGTAGGCGCAATAATGTATATGACAGGGAAAAAGACCATTCATGAAATAAAAGGGATTGGGAGGGAAATGCCTGTCACCATGTGGTGTTTTTCTATTGCATCGGTTTCCCTTATTGGAATTCCCCCTTCCAACGGATTTGTGAGCAAGTGGTATCTGGCTTTGGGAGGACTGCATGAGAATCGCGCAATTTTCGTAATCATTCTTCTGACAAGTGCAATTTTTACAGCAGCGTATTTGATTCCGATTATCATAACTGCATTTTTTTCGGGGGAAGATGATAAGCAACCGGTACCACGGAAGGACCCACCGAAAAACATGCTTGTTCCTATCATATTTTTAACCGTTCTCGCAGTATTGCTCGGATTGTTCCCCAACTTTGTTCTGGATTTTATCAAAGAAATTGCTGTTGAGGTGATATAAATGCTTGGCAGATTTTTGCTATTATTTATTTTGATTTTACCTATGATAGGTTCATTGGCTGGCTGGCTGATCGGGAAAAAGAATGAGCATGCCAGGAACTATTTCGGCATAACGCTTAATATTATTGAATTTGCAGCTGTTTGCCTGCTTTCCTTTCAGCTCAATAACGGCCCGGTCTATTTGATGATACCTGATATAATGGGGGAGGGCTTATACTTGAAGCTGGACGACTTCAGGTATATTTTTGTTTTCCTTACCTCTTTTATCTGGATGCTGGCGACTTATTACTCAACACAATATCTGATCAAATATAAGAACAGGAATCGTTACTTTGCATTCTTCATGCTCACCTTGAGCAGTACTATTGGTGTCTTTATTTCGCAAGATTTATTGAATCTTTTTACCTTTTTTGAGTTGATGTCCTTTTCTTCCTACCTGCTGGTTATACATGACGAGGATAAATATGCCCACAAGGCGGGAGCAAGCTATATTGCGGCAGCTATTATCGGCGGGATGTTTTTACTGATGGGATTGTTCCTTTTATATGATTATACCGGCACATTGAACTTAGACCTGCTGCCGGAAAGAGTCAATAATATTGGTGTTGTCCGATACTTGATTGCAGCATTAATGCTTGTAGGTTTCGGGGTGAAGGCAGGTATGGTGCCTCTGCATGTTTGGCTGCCCGAGGCTTATGCCGCAGCTCCTTCTTCGGCCACCGCCATACTTTCGGGAATTCTGTCTAAAACAGGCGCTTTTGGGATATTATTGGTCTCGGTGGTCATCATGAAAGGTGATTTTTATGTATCATCAGCGTTATCGGTATTGGGACTTATGACCATGTTTATCGGAGGACTGCTGGCTGTTTTTCAGAAGCACCTGAAGAGGATTCTGGCATTCAGCAGTATGAGCCAAATCGGGTATATCATCTTAGGAATCGGGCTTATCGGAATATTGGGGGAGCATAGTGCAATAGCAGTATACGGTACATTACTGCATATAATCAATCATTCCCTGTTAAAGGTATTGCTGTTTTTAAGTGCCGGTATTATATACCTTACTTTGCATGGAATGAATATAAATATGCTGAGGGGCTTTGGCAGAAACAAGCATCTTCTGAAACTGGTATTCTTCATAGGCTTGATGGGAATGATCGGGGTTCCTGGCTTTAATGGCTTTACAGGAAAATCATTGCTGCATGAAGCTCTGGTGGAGACGCAGCATTTATATCACAGCAGGCTTTTATGGTGGGCAGAAATACTTTTTATAATATCCAGTGCGTTTACAGTAGTATACATGTTGAAGATATTTGTTACTGTATTTGTTGAAAACAATACGGACTATTACGGTCAATATAAAAAGCACATGAATATACGAGGGTTGATACCACCGGCTATTCTGAGCCTGTGTGTTGTGATTATGGGTTTTATGCCGGAGCCGGTATTGGGGAGAATTACAAAATCCATGGCCTATCTGACAGGCCATGAGGCTGCATTTGAGTTCAACCTATATACAGCACAGAACATATATAGTTCAGTTGTGACTCTGGCTATCGGTGCCGGAATGTTTGTACTGGTGCTCAGAAGGTTTTTCAGAAGGCAGGCGGAAGGTCAATGGATGTATTTCAATCCCATACCTGACAACTTCAATCTGGAAGAAATTTTATACATCCCTTTGGGCAGAACCCTATATTGGTTAGGATTGGCTGTTTTCAGCATTATAGATTCGGCAATATTGATGCCTACTTTATGGATTACGGCCGGAGTAAAGCAAATTAGTAAAATAAGAATTTTAAAGAGTAATACCAGTAATAGAGGAGCATCTTCACAGAAGTTTATTTCCGGGAAAACAGTTAGTGAAGTTGAATTGCCTGCAGTTGAATTGCCCGTAGCTGAAGCACCTGCTGTAGAAACATCTGTAGTTGAAGCACCTGTTTCCGATATCAATATAAGAGAAAATTTGAGTAAGGTATTTGAACGCCTTCGATACCGGTTTAACAGCATTATGTACGGTATTTTCATCTTTGCCATTGTTCTGGTTATTATCATGTATATATTGGTTACCAATTAGTTCCGATACATCTCGACATGTTATTTCTATGCTAATTTATCCCGGGATTATATTCGGCAGGAGAAGTAACCGGCGGAATCCACGGTTCAAACAGGCTTGACGGCAATGCTCTTCCTGATACTGTAGTATTCGGGAAAATTGCGGGGGAAAGTGCTGCTAAGGCTGAATAAAAGAATAATGGCTTTCCAAAGCAGAAATTCTGTCTTGCAGCAGCTTTTTAAGCTTTTTAGGTTTGACGGAAATGATATTGTCTGTATAGCCCAGGAAATAGTTTGCGATAAAATTTTCTTCCCCCTCATGTCTGAATGCGTCAGCCGGAAGGGACGTTAATTCTTTTACAGGCCTTGGGGAGTACAGGGTGCTTTCTTCCAGTGCGGTAATCTTGTCGCAGCGGAATACCTGCACTTTATTTGTATCAAAGCTAAATCCGGTTGCATACCACTGGCCGAAGCTGGCGGAAATACGGAAGAATTGCACAAAGAATTGAGAAGCAGTACCTTAACCTTGTTTTTTGCAACCTTCGGAGATAATGACAAAGTAAAGGAATTTGAGCAAAACAACACTGCAGCTTTTACCACCGTACCCCGTGAAGGGAATGAACACGTCAGGGCAATTCATAGTTCTTTTTGAACTTAAATTTGACACTGCCGTAGTTGTACTGGACTTCGAAAACATTGATACGCTATCTCTTGCAAACAGTTGAAATTGGATCATTGCCTTTGAGTTCATGCCTGGCTTCTCTTCGCCCGGGTTTAAAAATCCTTCACGTTCAGATCGTATGTGCCTTCATTTGCACCGTACTCAATATAAAAATTATATTTGTCTTTCTTCATTCGAACAGCGTCAAATTTCCCTTGTTTGACCAGTTTTTTCTGATCGTCCTCAGATAGTATCTCTCCGGGCTGTACATATATTATATATTCCAGTGAGAAACCGTTGTCTTTCATCAGTTTAAGGTAATTCAAAAGGCCTTGAAGGGATAGATCCTTAAACTGTATGCGGACTATATCCGGATCACCCCATATCCATACAATATTTGCCGGTATAGGAGGAATATCCTTCGGAAGATAATCCGGCCATGTCTGCCCCCTCACAATAGGTGAATTGCTGCGTGTGAAGGCATCCGGATCAGGCGCCGGTATATCGGAGGGAATTATTTCGGGATTGATTGAAGGTAAAGGCGGAATATTTGTACCGCCCTCTTGCTGAATAAGTGCCGGAGGTGCCGGCAATTGCGGGGGCGAAGGCAGTACAGCCTGAGAATCATCATACATGCTGCTTATGCCCGGGAAATATTCCACAGGGGAAATGACATTAGAGGTATTTATGAACTTTTGCCTTCCGTTTGACATAAACATAACACTTCCGAACAATGCATTAATATTGGTACAATTTGTGTAATCACTCAATTTTTCGGCTATTTGGCCTTCTAACATGTAAATACGGCCTTGATCATCCTTATTTGCAAAATAGAAGGAAAACGCATCAAAGCATAAGCAATCGGCAGAATAATCGCTTTCCTTTCTCCGCCCTGTTCCGTCATTTGAAACGCTGTAAATCCGGTTGCAGTCATCCAGGTTGATATAGTATATTCGGCAATTATGTGTAAATATTTGGCCTGCCCTATCGTCAATGAACTTTTCGTTGTTCTTGCCGTCGATGGTCATCCGATTGATATGATTGTCTTCAGTATTGATATAATAAAGATTTCCGTAATCTTGAAAAAGGCCTGATGCACTATTGCCGCTCAGCTTCTTTTTATTCTTGCCGTCCCAATCGATACAGTAAATACTGTTGTTGTCTTTTTTATTGATATAGTATATTTTTTCGGCAATACAGAAATGTAAAACTGAATCCTCAGTCAACTTTTCACCTTTTACCGCTTTCGACGTGTCTATCCTATAAATACTGTCATTGTCCGACTGGTTTATATAGTATATGAAACCCTTCAATTCACACAGATTTCTTGCACTATCGTCACAATACTTGTAAACATTTAAGGCAGATGTTTCATTGATGGCATAGATTCTTCCGCCGTCTTCCATGTTGGAAAACAAATCGAATGAACTGGCTCTAAGCCACAATCCGCCGTTAGCCAGGTTTGCTGTTTCATTTCCGTTTATGACATCATATGACATATCTGAATGGTGCGAAGCTGACGATGCCGGAAAGGACAGATCAAGGCCTATTTTCGATAAGCCGGCGAGGGCAAGCATAAAAAGTAATACCGATACATAAGGTATCAGTCCCCCAAACTTGCCAAACCGGTTTTCCCAAAAGCCCTTCCTGCCTTCAGTCATTTCCTTGTGCTTCACAGCGGCAATGTCCTTACGGGCGGTAACAGCAAGGATAAGGGGCCCAATTAAAGGCAGCAGAATACTTAATAAAGTCCATTTCCATGGATTGCGTCCGGTCTTTTTAGCGACAACGTATGCCCATATGGGAAATGCAGTTAAAGTGACTATAGCAGCTACAATAATAGCAGCAGTATTTCCGGATGCCGCGGCAGCATACCAAAGCACACTGACTAAAAGCATGAATGTTGAGATTTTTTTCATTGATATGTCTCCTTCTGATTCAAAATATTTAAGCAGATTATATCAGAAGGGTGTATATCTTTGGTGGAAAAAAAGTGGAATTTACTGGTTTTTATATAACAAATCTCATAATTTGAATATCAATTTGCGGCTTTGTAATGTTCAATACCAGAAATATGAGCACCGGCCGCAAGCTTGTTATTACGGGGAAGAATATCGGAAATGTAAAGGTATGCGATTATAAACATGCAGAGCCTGAGTGTAAATGCTACCAAGAAACCGCGAAGCTGAGCAATCTCAAGCTCCGGCTTATTGATAAGGCAAACGCCCAAAACTGCCAATATTGCCGCGGCAGGAGGCAGGAATATTCCTGCAATATGCCATAATATCGGTATACCAACCCGGTGTAAAATGAGATAAAGGGAAAGTAACGGAAGGCCCGAAATGACAAGCCCGTAAATGCTTGCAATGGTGCATTCCTGTAAGACATAGCTGAGGCCTGCCTGCTCTATAAAGATTCTTAAGCCGCTGTTATAGAAGATTAACGCACCAATTCCGCTAAATAATGTATATAAAATGATTAAGGCAAAGATTATCCTTTTTGGCAGATTCGTATTCTTACCGGCAGCGATTAAAGCACATACAATGATCGGCATATTCGAAAAAATACCCCAGATGATTGAAGGCAGGCCAACGGGTTCATTTCCCGATCCGCCCATAAAATAAGCCCACCCCAGCAATCGGTTCAGACATGTCCAAAGAATGCCGCCGGTGAATATGGCGAAAAAAACACAAATTAGAAGTTTTGAGAGGTTGATACCGGCATCCGGCACCTTTGATTGAAGGGTATTCTGCTGTTCCGTCCGGAATGCAATCGCATACAGAAGCGCTCCATTCAAAAACTTACCGAAATCCTTCTCTTCCAAAAGTGATATTCTGCTTTCATCACATAGCGGTAAAAGCGATAGTTCTTGCTGAAGAATATTTCTGATTTGCAGCTTTTCAGAATCGTTGGTCTGCTCTATGGAAAACCGGGTAATGGCAGCAATATGTTTTTTGGGCAGTATTACTGTATCGTTAATCCACTTGTAAACCAGGCTTTTATCGCAGTTGATGCAATATTCGGCGAAATACCGTTGATTCTCAAAAGTATAACGGAAAACTGTTTTGAGTATGAATCCGGGTGTAAATGCAGTGTTGATGGCAAACCCCACCTTTATCTTTTAATTGACTAGAGTATACCAAAATAAGGTAATTATGGCAATATAATAAGTTTGACCTTAGAACATATATATTTTGTTAGCGCTCAGAAATTGAGCAATAATACAAAAAAGTGTACAAATAATGACCAGTTTTCTTTAAGGTTATGGGATATCCATTGAGAATACTGGTTTTTCTTTTTGGCATGGGATTTGCTATAAATAGAGGAAAATATAGCCAGATTTAGGGGCAGGCTGTATTAAACAATTATTAAATAGTAAAAGGGAGGTAGAGTAATGCTTAAGAGAAAATTGTACGTAAACGGCGTTGCAAGGACTGTGATTGCAGATCCTGAAGCATCTTTGGCACAGTATTTGAGAAAGCAGCTG
>Ga0302247_1001256_pt1 | contig 20080 bp, 30 predicted proteins | sample AAG_UR_Ile_MG_FD_193529 | JGI IMG/M metagenome (GOLD analysis project Ga0302247, IMG submission 193529) | Enriched activated sludge microbial communities from anaerobic digester in WTTP, New Holstein, Wisconsin, United States - AAG_UR_Ile | ecosystem: Engineered > Bioreactor > Anaerobic >...
AAACCGTGGTACAAGAGACTCGTGGACATGCTTCCCCTTTTGTAATTGGAAATCCTCAACAAATTTCCTTTTGGGGGGTATGTCCATTTTTTTCAACTACAAAAAGTACGCATCAACCGGATGAACCAAATTTTTGCAGTCGCAATGAGCAATCATACTTCAGGTATGTATCGGCATTATAAATGATCGAAAAAGGCTCTAAATAATCAGATGTTTTTAGAAAATTGTATATTGGTTCTTTCATGCTACATGCCATATTGATAAAGCTCATAAAGAGAGAGTTTTGTAAAAGCCTCTGATATATCGGCGAATTAAAGCCTTGATAAAAACAAATCTCCATTGCTCTCATTAGAATAATCTCTGCAATAATCTCTGCATTATAATCGTCCATCGGTTCTTTAAGTTTTGACACTTTAGTTTTGTACCATTGAAAAGCTGCAACAAAATCCTCGCATTCACGAAGGTAGTAGATATCTTCCAAATAATTTTTACTATCTCTTCTTATCTCTGAAAAATGCTTTTGTTTTTCACATTCAAGAATATTTATCGCAGCAATTTCCATACAAAATTGACACATATTAACCTCGTCTTAATTTGGAAAAGAATCTTGGATGATGGTTTCCTTACGCTGTTCTCCTTGAAGATCTAAGGATATAAGCTTAAAATGTGAGAAATATTGTTACTATTAAATCCGGTCCATCATCCGGCAGGATATGGAAAGTGAGCATCTGAGTTGCGTCAGGCATTGTCATCCGCTTCATTTCGTCCCAGAGATCATTTGCCTTTGGTATAGACAACACCTCATTCCGACCCCACAATGACATCAATATTCCCTGTGCCCGGCTGAAGTCTGCCTTGTTTTCGCTAAGAAAACTTGAGAAGTTTTGTCGGTAATGGTCTTTATCCGATGTCATCTTTCTTACTTGTGTGACTTTGCCGGAGAATATGGCCTTCGTATCGTCGGGATCATAACCAATTAGCGATCCCCTTGCGCTCATATTCCATGGCGTGTGGATGAAAAAGATTTGTAAAGCCAGTTGTGCGACCTCTACCGGGTCAAGAAGAGGCGGTTCAGGGAAAACAAGGCATTCGTTCGGGAATGGTTGAAGGGATTCAGAGTCTATTCCCCGCCGAGAATCAATGCCAATCGTCAACATGAAATATGGTCTGCTCTCATTTAAAGTTTTCCGGGCTTCTTTCCAGCAAGGATCATGGACTGCCCCGGCTAGAATAATGATGGAATCAGAATTACAATCGAAGCAGCCCGGTTCAGCAGATGGAAATGAATGAATGTGGAGATGGTTTTTAGGCTTGTCATGACCCTCATTAAAAAGAGCGTCGCGCAATCCTTCATAAATCCTGGATAATTCGATTACGGTCCTGTTTCCATCGTCGCCAGCGCCAATAAAATGAACACCTTCCACAAAATCCATGTGAACCACCCTCCATTCAAAGAAGCTATAAAACAAAAAATCTATAAACTGGATTGCTGATTGATCTTCTTGTACTTGCCCCTCATGGCGAGGTAAGCTGGAAAACCGATGATCCACAGCAAGAGGGTCACAAAGAACCAACCCCAGGGACCCATGTCACCCAACCCTTTGACCAGACCTTTCTTTACGCCGATAGCGCGGGCGTCAAAGAATACCCAGATGCTTGTTCCCAGAATAACCAGCAGAATGATCGTGTCCATAATTTCCTCCTTTTGTAAATGGTTTTTAATGTTCTTTCATGAGTTAAGCCGCATAAAACCAAGAGGCTTCCTGCCCTCCTGCATTTTTTTGATCTGCGCTTCTTCCCGCAGGGCCTGTATCATCATGTTATGAGTAACTCTTTCCGGTGGCGAGATCACAAAGCGGTCCCGGATCACCCGGAAGTCTCCCGGCGTCAGATCGCAGATATTTACAAGCATTCCTTCCCCTTCCTTATCCAATAGTGCCGTGGTAAGCGGAGAAAGCAGCTTTTTGTAAAAGATAACATTGCCTTCCGGCTTCAGGCAGCGGAAACCGATTTTATAATTGAAGCGGCGTACGGATGCCTGGTCCAGATCTTCAAAACGGTTGGTTGTGCAGATCAGGATGCCCCGGAAGCGCTCCATCTGGTTGAGAAATTCATTGGTATGACTGATCTCCCAGGACCGGACGGCCCGGTTGCGGTTGAATAGAAACGAATCCGCCTCGTCGATGACCAGCACGGCTTCCGCAGCCTCCACCTCGGAAAAGAGCCGGCTGATATTCTGCTCCGTTTGGCCCACATAAGGGCTCACAATATCGCTGGCCCGCTTGACCATAAGCTCTCTTTTCAGATGTCCGGCTATGTAGCGCGCCAGTTCACTCTTTCCGGCGCCGGGCGGCCCATAAAATAGGATGTTGAAATTACTCACTGCATGCTGATCGGAACGGCGGAGGCAACAGTCAAACTCTTTCAGGTGCTCCATGATAGCCGGTAAATCCCCTTCCACATGGAGTCCCTCAAGGGAATAATCTGTTTCAATCGATTCTTTGTTCCTCTGTTTCACACCGTCGTTTATGAGCGTCAGATAAGCGTCCAGGTTCATCGTCACGATCTCTTTCAAGGCGGCTTGCCCCGGCGATGAAGTCTCCAGCGCCTTCCGGACGGCCATATCAATAATGGCCGCACTGACGGGATAGCGAACAGCCAGTCCATTAATTTCCTCAGTATCGAAACATCTCTTGACGCGGTGTTGTCTCAGGATCGATTCCCACAGGTCGATCCGCTGCCGCCGGTTGAACTCCCGGAAATGGATGCTGAAGGCAAAGCGGCGCAGCACGGAGCCTTCAATCGAGGAGATATTGTTCGTAATCCAGATCATTCTGGCCCCCGGTTCTTCAAGGAGCTGATTCAACCAGCCCTTGTCCTGCGTCTCTCCATGGGAAAACCAGGAATTCCGGGTATTGAGCAAGTTATCTGCCTCGTCCACGACGACCAGCGAACCATCGCCGCCGTTGGTCATATTCAGGCAGGCAAGAATGGCCGCCCGACGTTTGCTGGTTGTATTGTCCTCCTCCTGCAGGATCTCGTATGAGGGAATTCCCAATTTTTGCGCCAGACCGAGAGCATAGCTTGTTTTCCCTGTTCCCGGCGGCCCATAGAGGAGGATATGATTCGCCGATTTCCGCTTGACGCTCAGTAGGTTCAAAATATTGTCTGTTACTTTCGGATCGATCAGATGGTTTCCCAAAGGAATGGTTTTCCGGGAAAAGGTGACGAAATAATTCTTCGCCAGAAAATCATTCGACGGTTTATGGAAAAAGGCCAGAAAATCATCTTTTATGCAGAATGAATATCTGTTCATTTCAAAGAAATTAATTCGTGCAAGCGTTCCGGAAAGTGCCTCTGTCATTTCCCTATCGGTCATCTGCAGGATCACTTTCAGATAGCGCCGGCCGGAAATATCCTGGCAGTGCAGATGCTCCATGAAATAGTCTTCCCCCTGCTGCCAAGCCGAGATGATGTAGAGAAACTCGACAAAAACATGTTCCTGGTCCGACAGGCAGAACATTTTCGCCAGGACATCAAATTTCTTCTCGGTGTCACTGCGCCCAGTATATGCAAGGATCTTGTGTCGCTGTGCCAGGGCATCGCGCACGGCAGTTATGAAAGGCGTCGTATGCTTTTTTCCTGATTGTCTGAGAATGCGGCAGATTGAATCAGGCGCCTCCTCAGGATCGAGAAGTTTTTCTTCGATGTCCGGTTCATATTTTTTCTTTTCCTTCTTGCTCATCCGATCAAGAAGAACCTGTCCCAGATTGATCATTTCCGGACCCAGTACCCACGCCAGCAGCTTGATGGTCTGACGGTTCGTCAGTAATGGATAAGACCCAAGCAGCCGATCAAGATAAACAGCGCAGTTACGCAGAACAAAGCGTTCATTCTTGTCGAGATTGTAAGACACCGATCCAAAGTGTTGTATGCATATTTTAGGTTTCATGGCCTCCGCCTTTTCAGTTCTTTGACAATTATGCCCGTGATCAATTGCATCTCCTTATTGGTTGGCTATCGGCTCTATTCTTTATCATCGCCCAGAGTTTTTGATTGCTGTGCCAACTCTCTCAGGGTACCAAGCACAATCCGTATCGACGCCTGGGTTTGAGGGGTATGTACATGCGAAACAAACGGATCTTTTTGCATTTTGAAAATAAGATCCAATATCGGCCTGCTGAATCTGACTTCAATAAAGGTGTCCTCTTTAACCTCGATTCTCTCAAGAATAGGAGCCAGGAGATTCGATGTCTTTTTTAGATTCTTCTCAATCTCTGCTTTCATATTTCCCTTGGTAGCATTTTTTAACTCTGCTTCAAGTCCTTGAATGGTTTCAAGCAGATCGATTCCTCTGTCTTTTAATTCTGACTCGGATATCATCGTGGGAAAATCTTTTAATATTTGCAATGGATCGCCTGTCAGTTCACACTGGCCATTGGGCGATGAGAAAACTAAATACCCCTTCAAGCCAGAATAATTATCCATTATAGATTTGAAGATGTTATTTGCCTTATCTATCACCTCAATTAGTTCTTCTCTTTTCATAAGTTCCTCCCTTTGCAGCGGAATTATCGAAGGACTGACAATCCATAATTGTTTTAGTTTCTCGGAATCTCTTTAGTGTAAGTAGAGAAATTCACCAATTCTCTTCTGTTGTTCATAGGACATGCCTTTTTTAAATTTCATGGCCTCTGCTGCATCTCCTTTTGATTATAGTATAGCACCTGACCGTTCCATATCACGGCACGATATTTTCTTTTTTCAGTAAAGAAAAAATTGCCCTGAAGCTAAACTTCTGGTAGCGTAACAATCAACAATGGAGGGATGTTATGAATGCCTATGACATGATAGAGACAAGACCGGAAGTGATGCTGGGCAAGCCCGTCATCAAAGGGACCAGAATTCCTGTTGACCTCATCGTAAGAAAATTGGGCGAAGGCGCTTCTTTTGAAGATTTACTCGATGGTTATCCAAATCTGTCGAGAGAAGCCATCCAGTCGGCGTTGATTTACGCCGCCGATATGATCCGCAATGAAACAACCATCTTTTTGAAGACAGGCACTGCCGATTGAATACAAAACCATTGAGATTTTTGGCAGACGAAAGTTGCGATTTTTCCGTCATTCGCGCACAGCGGACGGAGGGCTATTCAGTCGATGCCGTTGCTGAGATATCCCCATCATTGCCAGATGAAGCGGTATTGGAATTGGCGGTTTCGGGGAACCGGCTATTGATAACAGAAGACAAGGACTTTGGCGAGTGGGTTTTTGCGCATCGCCATGCGATGACGGGCGTGTTGCTGATCCGCTATCCGGCAAACTTGCGATCCTCAATGGTTGCAGCCGTGATTGATCTGATCGGCGGACATGCACCAGAACTTGACGGCAGATTTACTGTCTTAGAGCCCGGAAGAGCGAGAATCAGGAAGAAAAACAAGGGCTGACCCATCACAGATCGTAAAATAAAAGGTTGATCCATGAAAACGGCGATGAACCAAGTTAACTTTGCGGGGTAAGTCGACTGATGCGTCAAATAATCATTGATACGAGGGTGGTCCGTAAATCAATGTTCTCGGATAAGGGTGGAACATTTGCTGGAAACTGGGAATAAGAAATTTTTTCCATGAACAGGTGAGGAAAAATCGTGGCTGATCTGGAAGTAATGAACATTAATCCTGCTGTGTGGTCAAATTTCCTCCATAGATTCAGTGTCGCTCGCAAAGGTGATACACTTGAATCGGAGCGATGGAATTCATTCCTTCAAAAATTCAAAAGGCTTTATCCGGAACAAGCAGCTTCGCAGCCTGTCAAGTTACAGGAGATAACGGCGGCTAAATTCAAACTCTTTATCGATCCTTTCAGGGATGCTCTGCAAAAGTACCATGAAAGTGGCCTCGGCATCAATGTCTGGGATGTTGCTGGATTGGGCTTTGATGAAATGCGAAACAGTTCTGTATTGGCGTGGCTATTGGATTGTCACGGAAGCCACGGTCAAGGAAGTCAGTTTCTTGAAAGTCTGCTATCTTTCCTTGATCAAGAAAAAGATCTTCCTCCCTTGGCGCGGGAAAAACTCCCCAAACCGGGGATCACCTCATGCGCTCATTATTGGACAAGAGTTGAATCTTTGCCATTGGGAGATATGGTTAGTCGCGTTGACATTGAAATCGAAGGGCCATTTATCCTTTTCATAGAGGTTAAAATATATGCACAGGAAACAAACGACCAGTTGAAGCGTTATATAGAGATTGCCAAGGAGAAGGCAGGGAACCGTAAATGGGGCGTACTGTTTCTAACAAGGAACAAGTCTCTTCCCAATGACGAAACATTGCATGAGCATGTAATATCTATAAGTTGGAAGCAACTTTGCTCAACCATCAGAAAACAGGCTGAAAAAAGTATGCCAAAGGATTCATTTGGGTATCAAGTGATGAGACAATTTTGTCAGCATATTTCAACGATTTAGGAGGAGACCATGTCGTACAATGATGATATTTGCAAACTTGTTATTGAGAACATCGCCTTGCTCGAAGAGGCGCCGCTGGTAATTGAGGAAATTGAAAAAAACATTTTCAAGGCAATAAATGGTAAATTTAAGGAATATTTCGAGAGTTATACCACTTGGGAAGGTTTTTATTCATATTTTGAAGAAGGTGATCGCGAACAAACAAGGATAAAGCCCAAAATATGGCCAATCGACGAAGATGAATATCAAGCGTACTATGAATTTATAGATGAATCTGATGAGTGTGAATACTATTTGACTGCACTTTTTGGAGGAAAGCCGTCTTGCAAGTATTCAATTACCTTTCATTTTGATGCAATAAATTTATGTGGTATGAACAAAAGAACATGGAGAGATTTTTTAAAGACGGAATACTCTGCGAGACAAGATTTGAAAGCTAATGGTGTGGAGATTAATGCCGTGACAAAGGATGCTAATCTATTCATCCCGATCCGTCTTGATCCGAAAAAAGTAGCCAATGAATATCCAGTCTTTGACGAATGTCTATTACCCATTGATGAAGCCATAAATACGTTGATGAAAGTACACCCCCTTATTGATGAGATCGTTCAAGAGGCACTGCAGCAGAAGAAGAAGAGCGGAGCGTAAAGGATCAAAGTGGGGATAGGCAAGGCATCGATTTATTTAGGGAGCGGTAATAGGGTCAGTTCCAATTTCTAATTGCTTTCTTTGACTTACGTAGATTTATTTAAAAATTGGAACCACCCTTTTTAATACCCCTACCTTACTTGAAGATCAGGACAGAAAATAGGCATGTGTAGGTATAAGCTGGTGTTTTTTGCGGACTCCGGTTCGGGCGCTTGTAGTGCAGAAGCCACGATTGAAATGTATTAGGCCGTCTGAATCCATCACATACATACCCTTGTCGGTGATAGACTCCACGACAGTCCAATGATCGTGTTTACCTCCAAGACCGAGCAGTATAGCTCCACTGGGATTCTCCTTCATAAACGATTGCATGGAATCCCAAAATTCGGACAGTTTGACGTCCGGGCGCTTGTCAAAAGGGCGCTTGCGGGTGATGTTGTATTTGGGTTCGATGATGTCGCGTAAGATTCCGGCAATTGATTGAATGCTTATGCCGTCTATCATGAAGACAAGACCATGATAATGCTTATGGAGGTAATTCAGGATTTCAAGGAATAGCTCGTTCCGTTCATCTATGTCTTTTAGTATTTTTCCTCCCCGAATTCGCCGTACGGCGTTGATAATACTGTAAATTCCACACAACCCGTCCAGTTCGCCTTGTTCAAAGGGCCTCACTTTTTTCATAGTTGCCTACTTATTGAAAGTAAGATTTGTATGATGTCGTCAGCGCCTCAAAAAACTTTCGATGAGGATACCATATTTTTACTCAAAAAGAGTCATCCGACTTTCGAGAAGTTTCATTTCAACCACAAACTCATGAATTTACATGATAAAAACCACATTACCAGATTACGCCTGCGGCTATTTTCGTCCGGCCCTTAAATCGATCAACAAACAGTATGCCGTGGCAAAATGTATTGCCTCAATAGGTTCCCATAAGGACAGCACAGCCTGACTTTGATTGTCATCCCCGTCCAAGAAGTATCCGATGAAATGGTCATTTGACCAAACGAACTTAAAATTAAGAGATCGATGTGTTTGGTACTGAATGTAAATAGTTTTTTGGCCATCACTAACAGTAACTGTTACCCCTTCAATATCTTCGAGGGTTTGGAGTCTATTTGAAATTTTAGAAATAAGTTGTTTCATTTCAGTCCTCCATTATTTTTTGATGTATCCCAGCCGTTCGGAACAACTCCAAAAATATGATTGTCATTTGCAAGTGCCTTTAATTACCACTCTTGATTCGAATAATCAACGGATTTTGCCTGATTTTTTACCCATGCCTCAATATCCTCAACCGACTGTTCTCCCCGGGCGATGCTCCAGAAAAATGATTCAACGTCGTCGGAATTGGCAAGACGATAACCGTTGAGGCGCAGACAGACGTCGGCAGCAACCAGGGCGGTTCGTTTGTTGCCGTCAACAAAGGGATGATAGGAGGATATCGCGTGTATCTGGGCGGCAACCTTGGCCGTCAAATCGGGGTATAGTTCTTGATCGCCAAAGGCCGCAAAGGGTCTCGATACAGAAGCTTTCAGGTTGCCAAAGTTTAGCACCCCTTTATTGCCGCCCGTTTCTTCGATCACTTTTTCGTGAATCACGAGCAATTCAAATGATGAAATCCAGTTCAACGGGCAAGTCCCTCCAGGGTCTTGCGGTGGTCGTGAACCGATAGACTGGTGAGCGTTTCGATTTGAGCAAGCCGTTTGCGATCGACAGGAGCCTGGACAAGTACGATCATACCTTCGATCTCAACAACCTCAAATGTCGTCTGATCATTTTCTTCCTTTATTTTCTCCTGGCCATAGGCTTCAAGAATGATCTGGCCACCATGCTTTTTTTCAACAATGCCGAGATAACGCATCAAGCCATCCTTTCAAGACCAGACTGTTTTCGATGAAGGAGACAAGACATGTCACGGTCCCTCTATTACGATGCGGTGCATTGTTTCGAGAGACCCTTTTTCATCAGAACTCAAGTTGTATTTCTGAACGTTCACCAGGTACGGGTGATCCGGCCGGATGGCTACCGGTTCGAGCCTCTCGATCAAAGCCATCGTATCCATGAAGCCGTACCAATAAAGAACCATCGGTTCCCAGTTCTTGGCAATAAAATCAAGAACATATTGCTTGTCCTCTTCGGTCAGCCTGCGTCTCACAGCTTCATACTCGCAAAATCTCTTGCCGGCAATCTTCGCACACTGCGGATGGACATAAAATGAAATGGTCCGGTGACAACGCCAGTAGTTGTGGAAATAATCGGGTGCAACCTTCACTTGCGGCTTGAAATTATGCCTCGCCCAACTACTACAAGGATCTCCGATCCAGATAACCATTGGTAAGCCGGTAGAATCCTGCCCGAACGAATCATAGTAAACAACCATCGGGAGTACTCCTTCCTTCTTTTCATTGTGTCGTGTTCATTGATGTTTTGGAAATTGTTTACTTCTGCCTCATTTACGCATACTGCATTCAAGCTTCCCAACCAGATCATAAAGCAACACGGCGGCAACGGTCGAAACGTTGAGTGAGTTGACCATGCCGTACATCGGCAGGTGCGTGACGGCATCCGAGATTGCCACAATATCCTGAGCCACTCCCCGGTCCTCCCTCCCGAGCACCAAGCATGCCGGGAATTGATAATCTGTATTGCGGTAGTCCGTACTTGTGGTGGCAATCTCGGCGGTGATGATCCATATCCCCCTGCTCTTCAGTTCCGAAACCGTAGCATAAGTATCCTCGTGATGTTCCCAGGCTACCCATCTTTCAGCACCAAGGGATCCTTTTCGAACCTTCTTACTTGGGGGCAACACGCTATCACCGCATATGAAGACCTTCTCAACCAGCAGCGCATCGGATAATCTGATGATCGTGCCAACGTTATGGGCGCACATCAGGCTGTCCAGAACCAGATAAATCGGATTCCTATGAAGCTGAGGGAATTCTTCCCGAGAGACCTTTCCTCTGCGGATCTCATGCTTTGTCAGCGGTCTGGCGATTGCTTCATTCACTGCCGTCTGCGCATTCATCTTGATGAGCATCAACTTTTGTGATCTTCATGACAGGTATATTGATCATCGGAAACAATATTAGTCTTGTCATGAGGTAAGAACATTTTGGATATGACTGCATCCAGAATCACCTGATCCTCCAGAATACATTTATCGGCAGCAAGTTCAAAGGTATCTGAAACAGCATCATACGTCACTCTGCCCCGAGGATAATAGAATGCATTGAGTTTGGCCCAATCTTTCTTACCCGATTGAATTAGTCGGCTCCAAAATTTGTCATGTACCAGTGGGCGGTCCAGAAATCGCTTCATTTCAATATCAGGAGGTTCTTCAACAGGCACAATATCGCCAAATACCTTTCCCTCAATCACATAAAAAACTCCCACATGCGGTATCCTGTCTTTCTCACACTTCTCCTGCCATTTATTTACTCTGTAAATTATCGCATTGAATTTGCGCATGTGCCCCTCCAGTGATATTTTTTCTAAACGACCCAATTTTAAGGATCTACAAATAGCGGGATAAAGAGGTCCTGTGTCCTGTTGATTGTCTAAATCATAGCATGGTACCGTTCCATATAACGTCACGATTATTGCGATTTCTATTGACCACCATCAAGGAAATGGATTAATAAAAGAGCTACAAATACAAAAACTGAGAGGCGATCTATGGCTGGAAAACTCGAAATGAACAGGAGTTATGGTGAGAAATTAATCAGCCTGTTCGCCCGTCTACTATTTACCAAAGAGAGCTATTCCCTGACGGAACTGGCTCAGATGCTCGGATGTTCCAAGCAGACAGTCATCAGGCTCATCAGCGACATCCGGATGGCCTATGGAGTGAACATTGAAGAAAACATCCAGGGAAACAGAAAATATTACCGTCTCATCAAACAGGGGAAATCGACGCCCGTGATTCCGTTGACCGAGTCAGAACTCACCGCCTTACAGATGTGCAAGACCTTTACGGAACATCTCTTGGGTGATCAGTTTTATCATGAGGCTACCCAGGCTTTGGAGAAGAACTTGTCCCTGACACAATGCGCAGGCGGGTTTCCATTCCGCCACTTTGCCTCCTTCTGTACGGGAACGATTGACTATACCCCTCATCAGGAAAAGGTACGCATTCTAATCGAATCCATGAAGGCAATGAAGATCTGTCGGATCACATACCAAGCCATAATGGGAAAAAAGTCTAAAACCTACCATATCAAGCCGCTAAAGATCTTCTCCTATAGAGATACCATGTATCTTCACGCTCGTCTGGCCAGGGAACCGGGCAAGACTTACCGGGAACCGGATTTCGATCCATTGCTGGCGATTCACCGATTAAAAAAGGTGGAAATGACAGACCGTAGCTTTGAATATCCGGCAGATTATGATTTTGAGGATGTTTTCGATAAGAACTTTGGCTTCATGAAAGATGATTGTTTTGAGGTAGAGGCCGAATTCACCGGATGGGCGGCACGATATGTGGCAGAGCGCACTTGGAGTCCAGACCAGAAAATTACCAAGATTGACGATGATAAAATCCGACTGAAATTTTCTGTTTCATCTGACGTGGAATTGATCGCCTGGATTCTTTTCTTTGGGGAAGAGGCGAGGGTGATTGGTCCAGAGTGGGTGGTTGAGAAAATTATGGCAAAGATAGAACGTCTATCTGCTCAATATGACACACAATCGAAGGTGAATAATTAATGACGGGTGGCTATCGTGCGACGAAAGCAGAGGGTATTGATGCGGAGAACCGCTGCTTGTTGAACTTCCCGGTTGAATTGAGTGTTAGACAAGGCATCGGTCAACCTGAGATCGAAACTCTTTAATTGCTTGAATATCAAACTTTAATTGCGGTCCTTCACACAGAACCCAAATGAAATCCAGGGGAGAACCGAGGCAAATATTGAGTTCCCGTAGCCCTTTGACATTAGCACGGTAGGGAAACAAGTGAAGAGAACTTGTAAATGTACTGTTTGCAAATCTTGCATTCGCAAATTTTTTTACGACAGCCATTTCTGTCATGGCAGCCGACAAGTTATTAAAGTTGATATTGGTCTTAAATTCGACAAGAAGACATTTGCCCTCTCCTTCGAGAACGAAGTCGACCCTTTTAGATTTGAGTAACGCTCCAACTGCACCGTTAATGTCAGAGCATAAAAAATCCTCTAAAGGAATTTCTTTGCGAAGTTTAACTTTGGGTGGGAGAAGGTAATGAAGTGACTCCACGACAACACTAGTAATGACGTAGCGATCGCCAGATGAAATGTTTTTACATCTGATGCTAAGACCTTTATGAAAAGTAGAGAAAAATTCACGAAGCCACTCAGGATGGGATTTTTTTTTTAGCTTCAGCCTCGCTCTCTTGCAGGTAGGACTTTACATATGCACTAATAGTCATTTGGTCTATCCAAATCTCCCATGTCGATGTTTGTTGTGCCTGATAACTGCCTTATTTTTCGGTAACGCATGAGAAGATCACACATGTTTCAGTTGACCATAGCTACTATTACAACAGTTATCTGTTTCACACGTTTTGGATAGAGAACCATTGATAACTGGTTGAAATGCAGCATTATCGCAGAGATTGTAAAGTTCTCCCCAGGGCATCGCCAACCGCCAGGCCGAGGAGGCAGCCCCGGTATCGTGTAAGCTTTTCCATTCTGTTCACCATGCCGCCATTATTGCCCCTTTTTCCAGGAGAGCACCATTTGAACCTGCTCCGGCATCTCAGGCGACGGCCAGTGCGCCTTGGGATCGAAACGGCGAAATTCCCGGATCTTTTCCAGGGCGGCCTCGCCGGCGGCAATGCCGCGACGGACCAACCAGCAACCAACAACTGTCCCCGTCCGGCCCCGGCCTCCCCAGCAGTGGATATAAATGGGCCGATCATCTTCAAGAGCATCATCGATCCGATCGAGGATCTGCACCATTAATTCCCGGGAAGGAATCCCAAGATCTCTGATGGGGATGCGATGGCATGCTACTGGGGGGCCACCGTCGGAAAGTCGTTTCAGAACCGGTGCATAATCCGTGAAGGGCAGTCCATCATGATCCTGCTCGTCCGGTTCCATCAAACTGATGACACACCGGATACCGCATGCCAGAAGATCTGTCATCTTCTGTTTCATCATGTCCTTTTGCCGGTCACCGGGATAATAGCCTGCCAGGAATTTGCCGGGAACGACCCAATAACTGCGGGAAAAAGGTTTTTTATCTTCCTTTCCTTTTCTCCCCGTATCCATGTCCCTTGTTATGCCCATCGCTTTTCTTGTATCCTTTTACATTCCAGTTCTTGTCATAAATCTTATCGTCTTTCTCATAGCCGGTGCGGTTCCAGTTTTTGTCATAGAAAGTTGTCGTGCCGCCCGATTCCTTCTTGTGCCCCTGCACATTGTAATTCTTGTCGTAGATGGTTGTGTCAGCGTGGGCAGTTCCTATAAAAACGCACAGAGTTGCTATGATGATTACCATGGATGTCATTTTCGCTTTCATGGCTCAATACCTCAGATCATCTTTGATAAATGTAATCAGTTCATCAAATTGGTCATTATTTGTCCCTGTGAAGAGCTTGTAACGATTTACCCTTCGATTGTTTAGCGGTAGAATACTCTGAATGGACTCTTCCAGAAGATAAAACTGATCCAACTTTACGCTTTTGTCTTTTAGTTTGGAAGAATCGAGAACCTGTATGAAAGAGACTGATTCGGCCATTTCTTTTGGGTCGCCATCCTAGTCATGAATGTAGTAAGTTGACAGAGCAGAGGTCAGGAATTTACCGCAGACCTGTGTTGGTTTAATGTCCGATTCCTCAATCTCGACAATGACTCGGATTTTGTTGTCCTGAAGAATCAACAAGTCCACACAGCAATAGCGTGTTTTCCTATTTTTGAGATTCTTGCAGAATAAGGGAATCTGCTGAAGGGCTGTTTCTCCCTCTCTGCAGCAAGCCGGGTCTTTCACAATTTTTAGACCCTTGATATCTTTCAATGCCTCTTCGATCAATTTACCTATCTGTGTATGCAGCAGGTGACTCATGAAAGACCTCCTTGCTTCGGCTGTTTTTCCCTTCCTTCTTCATAAATATGCGCTGTCCAGTAGTCGGCCCAATGCAAAAGCAGGGTTAGGGGCGCTTCCTTGTGGGCTACGATCTTGTTGTCATCAATGTACTGTCCGTCATGATAGGCGATGGCCTGGGATTCGGCATCGGAGAGAGGGATGTACTGGGTTACAAGGTAGAGGCTGCGGACTGCCAGTCCCATCGCCACCACGTCAGGGTTGATCTTATAGCGTATCCCTCGGTTTTTTACCATCCATTCATTATCATTCGGCAGATAGAGCGGTTTACCCGGCATCCCCAGCTTGCCGGCGTCATGAAACAGGCCGACGATGACGCAACTCTCCTCCGTTATCGCCGGGGCCAGAGATTCCCGGAAGCGCAGCAGGGTTTCCGCCACCCCGACGCTGTGCCTCAGAAGTCCCTGCTCCTCCGACAGATGAAACCTTGTACTCGCCGGAGAGGTGAGCCAGGTGGTCTCACCCTCCAGAAGATTGATGAAACGGTCAAACGGTTCCTTTCTGTCCGTGACCTTTTTCTTTAATGCTTCATAACGGTCCATTAAATCCATATTGATCTTCCTGTTCTTTAATTTAATTTCAAATCTTTTTTTGAGCCATAGCTTTCGTGAATGCTCTGTCGTTATTATTTCCCCACCCCCAGCAGGTTCATGATGCCGAGCTCCTGTCGGCATTCCGGGCAGATATACCCGGCATCCTGATCCCGGATTGAATCGAGAAAGATTCGGCCCAGCTCTTCCATCGGAGTCACCAGGCAGTCTTCATCAAAATATTCGCGGGAGCACCTTTCACAGATCTTTCTCATCATAACACCTTACCTCCGGAAGCTCCGCCGCCGGGAAAGCCCTGCCATCGACCCTGCCTTTTCCGCCGGGGTGATCCTGAAGAAAGCCATGTGGATGACCGTATCTTCATGGATCAGGGCGGAGCCGACGATTTTCCCACCCTCATAGCGGTAATCTGTACCGTGGCCTACAGAATCGTATTTTTGCTCCTGACACTTGAGGATGTCGGCAAGGAATGCCTGTGCCGTTTCCAGCGGGTTTTCTTTTGCCTTTCCCTGTTTCTCCAGGATGGCGTCCATGATGTAACTCTTGATAAGCTTCGGATTGATGATCCGGCAGGCATCGCTCCGGGATAACATGTCCATACCGGCAACTTTACTGCCGACCAGAACGAGAATGCCTTTCTGTCCTGGAACAAGGGTGAAGTGCTCCAGATAGACATCCAGATCTTCTTTCTTCGCCTCATGAATGTCCTGCATGGCACCGGTGGGTGATTCAATGTCAGCCGCTTCCGACTGATTGCGGATGCCTTCCCAGACAGCCCCCTGGTCGGAGTTAAAACTCTTTGAACTCCTGAGGCAATAGGCCACCGACTCGTTTTTGACTCTCCGGAGATGGGCGGACATCATGTGCCCCGATTCCTGGAAATGAGCTGACCGGTAGGACCAGCGCCCCTGCTCGGTGCAACTCACAGGAATGACAGTTTCGGAGCATTCTTTCACCAGGATCGTGGTGTTGAGAACCCGGTTCTGTTTGGCCCCGGATACTTCCTCCCCATCCAGAAGGAGCACCGGCTTGGTTCCGGTGTTTTTGACCTTCAACTCGGGGACGCTCCCGCCTTCGGTCAGTTCCGTAATCGTAATAAAGTGACTCTCCATGGCCTCCTTCATGGTCAGATAGTCCGGACCGTCGCCATTTCCTGAGAATAGTGGAATCACGGCCACATGATTGTGGACCTGGATCTCGCCAAATTTTATTGTTTCCAGATGAACTTTCATAGTCGCATTCATTTTCTCTTCCTCCTTTCGCCTCTTTGGCATTGACTATATGAGGTTGTCTCTGATAACTCAATGCCTCGACGACATACGCAGGTCGCATTATTTTTATGAGGTGTAATTTTTACCCGGAATTTAATGAGGAAGCAGGAGAAGGCTATATGATCCCTTTCCCGTATCTGAAACATAGTTGCTATTGTTCGAAAGAAAGATCGATATTTAACGAAATTGCTTGACTTTACGGCTTGCTGGGGCCAAAATCACAAACAGTGAAAAAATTGTAGCTGTTTGGATGAGGAGGACTTTATGAGGTCCACAGGTAATTTAGAGAAGATAGAAAGTCAAATTATGAGTTTGCCTGTATCCGATCAGATTCATTTGATTGAGCGCATTGCCAGGAGGGTTCGCACAGCTCAGACAAAATCAGCGATAGCTCTGAATTGGAACGATCTTTACGGAATGGGTAAAGGCATCTGGCAGGGAGAGGATCCCCAGGATTATGTGAATCGGGTGAGGGAAGATCGAATATGACTCTATCCGAAACGATCGGGACAATCAAAACGATCTTCCTGGATACGGCTCCTGTCATCTATTTCATAGAGGCTCATGACCAATTCGGACCTCTGGTCAAGCAAATTGTCGAATTAATGAATATAAATCGTATTCAAGCATTTACATCTGTTCTAACCCTATCTGAAGTCTTGCCGAAACCAGTGGAGATGGGCAATGAGGAACTGGCAGAAAAGTTCAAGACTTATCTCAAAAACGGGCCAAACCTTACCTTGCTCCCGATAACGGATTCCATCGGCGAAGGCGCGGGCGTTCTTCGGGGTAAATATCCCCATCTCAAAACCGTGGACGCCGTTCAGATTGCCGCCGCACTCGACGCCGAAGCGGAGGCATTTTTAACCAATGACAAGAAGCTCTCAGGAATCAAAGAAATCAATATTATTGTCCTGAGCGATTATCTTGACGATACCCAGATTTCGAACCGCAAATAAAAATCAACGACATTTCCACATGTCAATACTCTCTGTCTGTCCGCAAAGGTTTATCCCTGATATTTCAATGTTCAAACGACATACGCAGGTCGCATTATTTTTCATGGTGTCATTTTTTTCGAGGGAGGATACAAATCATGATTCGTGACCGCAGCACTCAATCGAAAGTGATTCGTTTGGGGCAGATTCTAAGGATCTTAATGGAAAAGGATAAAGTGGCAAGTACATGGCTAAGCGAGCATTTCCATACAACACCTCGGACCATCCAGCGAGACATCCTGCTATTGAAGGAATCCGGCTTCCCTTTGCATGAGGAAAAGAAGGGAACCTATCGACTAAGCCGGGATCTAGTGAAAAACTTGGAAGTCTTCGATGATACGGAGCTTGCATTAGTATTGGCTTTGAAAAATATTGTTGGACAATTGGGCAAGCCCTTTCAGCAGGCGGCGGACGGCGTCTTGGATCGTCTGTATGATTGCGTCACATCCATGCCGGTCTTTGTGAAGATTGACGACGCGGTCCCCCTGGACAGCGCCCTGCTGAACAAGATTGTCCGGGCCATCAGAGAGAAAAAACAAGTATCCTTTCAGTATGTCACCAACAAAGGAACCCACCCCGTCCAGATGGAACCCTACCGCATCGCCTATTTTAGCGGCTTCTGGTATCTCATCGGCAACGAGCCTGACACGGGGATACTAAAGCGCTATGCCTTGGACCGGATCGGGGATTTCAAACTTTCGAAGTTATGCATCAAATCCATTCCGGACGGCCTCGACACCATGCTGCAACAGAGTGCCAACATCTGGTTTTCGGATCGACAGCATCTGAAAGTTACGGTGCTGATCTACTCCCAGGTCAGCCACTACTTCAAGCGCCGTAAGATCTTCCCCACCCAGGAGATCATCGAGGAAAGATCGGATGGCACCCTGGTCGTCACCTTCCAGGTTGGCTACTACGAGGCGATCCGGAACATCCTCAAGTCCTGGATTCCGAATATCGTTATACTTGAACCGGAAGATTTTAGAAAGGCACTTTTGGAGGATGTAAAGGGATGGGTGAAGCGGCAGGAAATGTCAGCGTAGCCCTTTTTCGGTAGGCATTGAGGATAGAAAAAGCGATCAAGGTTTTCGGAAAACAAGTCCAAAGAATTGCCGCATTACAATCGCAATTCAATAAACTGTGAAAATGATTTCGCTAACGCTTTGTATTTGCTATACGTAAGATAATCTGATTTACTTATTGATGTTAGTATGTTAGGTGCTATTTAAGTTTTCACATCTTTGTCATTATGTCAAGAATTATCTGGCTTGGCTTTCAACAAATAGATTTTGTCCGGTTTTGTAGAAAATGAAGTATCTACTTTATCTATTTCCTGAACAGACTTCTTAATTCAAATTCTGTCCAATCCTGGTAACCGGGAACTTTCAACCAGATCCGTAGTGAAGCCGGTTCGATAATAACCTGATACGTTGTTCTATACGCTGTCTTAATGCTGCCATCGACAGGCCAGGTAGCACCGTCCCTGTTCATGGGAATATCGAGAATCTCCTTCATTCTCTTCACATTGATGCTGCCTTTGTTTTTCTGTCCCAGGGCCAGCAGGTTTTCCCGTCTCCGGGTGGTTTCAAAGCCGGCGTTGTCCTGCATGATGATCCCCCATGACGGATCAGTGAAGTGGTTGGTCACCACCAGGAGACCCTCCGTTTCCGCCTTTCTGCGGCGATGGTCGAAAGGCGCCCATTCATAGGAAATTCCTCGCACCCTGTCGGCGGTATTGATGATGAATGCGAAATCCGTCCTGGTGGAGTTGAAAAAGGCGTCCAGCTGATCCAGGGTGCCATAGTCGTTGAGAGCAGCCAGCAGGTTGACAATGGCCGGCACACGATCAGCATATTTGAGGGTGCCGCCGGATGGAAGGCCGTTATTGAGTTGCAGCATCACGCCTTCTGCGTTCAGGCCAGTGGTAGCGTATATCACGCCGGGAAAGGTGATGATCGCGTTGGGAATCCCCGAATCGGTATTGAAGACAGCTACCGTCAGGTTTTGGGCAAATTCTGCGTACTTGTCGAACCAGTCATAATTCCTGCCAACCAGAAGAGGTTTATTGCCTGTATATTCCCCCCAGGCTATAATTCCTGAACATCCCGCCATCGATCCATAATGTTCAAGCGCATTCAGCATCATCTGCTCCTCCAGGGAAAGCCCGGAGGTTTCCGCCATGCCGATGATGATGTCTTTGAAACGTTGCGGGTAAAACCGATACAAAGATATGGCGGCCCTTTTCATTACGCCGGCAGAAAGGCCTTTCTGCCGCTGAAAATAATCAACAACAGCGTTTTTATATAAGCTTTTCAATTCATTGCTCAACAGATGCCCATATTGCCGCCCCATCTGACGATAACTGCCTTGGAGAACCAGAAGATTGAATTTCCCGCTCCGGTAATGCTTGCCCCCCTCGAAAGAGGAGATCGGTCCTGCCCTGGCTGATTCCAGTATGGGTTGAGCGTTCAGGCAGCCGGCTGCCGTCAGGAACAAGATGATAAGGACGATCAAGATTCTGCTATATATGGCATTCATGTCAATACCCCCTGCTCTCGATAAGTAGAACGGCCAGGCACACCTTCCCCTCCCTGGAGAACCCACTATATCGCTCAGTGCTGAAAAGATTTTCGATCCCAAGCATTTCATGGAGCACAAATTTCTGATCCCGCTCATCAACTATCATGTTGGCCATCTTTCCCCATCTCCCTTGTCTTTCTTGCGGTTTTATATTTATGGTAATTACGAGATCATTGATGTGGTGTGTAGTAAGAATGATCTTGTGTCAATTATATATTGACCGCAAAACATTCGGAATATAAATTCCTAAGTCTGCGTGTTTCGACTAGGATTCAATAAGCCCCCATTACGATTGGGCTGACGCTTTGTATTTGGAGCCAATGTCCGGCGACTTCCATTTTTTCTGTTCTCGATTATGAGCATTACTGGTTCAAAGCTACTAGCCAACAACCGGTAGAAATGAAATGGCAATACATCCTGTATTTCGGTTTTGCGATGTCGCGCACCTTCCCCTTGTCAAACATGAAATCCAGTTTATCAATGA
>Ga0302247_1001258_pt1 | contig 20070 bp, 12 predicted proteins | sample AAG_UR_Ile_MG_FD_193529 | JGI IMG/M metagenome (GOLD analysis project Ga0302247, IMG submission 193529) | Enriched activated sludge microbial communities from anaerobic digester in WTTP, New Holstein, Wisconsin, United States - AAG_UR_Ile | ecosystem: Engineered > Bioreactor > Anaerobic >...
GGTGTGTTCCTGTCTGAACGCTGCTTCAGCTTTCTCGCGCTGCTCTTTCGTTAATCCCAGCTTTGTTGCACCGCCGGCACCAACTCGAACCTTGGTTCCGCTGATACTAATTTGTTCTCGAGTTGAAATAATGGTACGCTTTTCTGGTTTTATCGACAACTGTTCATCACCGCAATACAACTCTGTATATGCATCTTCTGCGGATCCTTCAGCAATAACAACATCCCATGAGACATTACCCATTTTGTCCCTAATAAAGTCTGCTAGTGCCTGTCCCTGAAAAGAGAGATGCCACGGGTGAGTTTTAAAATCACGGAGAAGCTGCTCTATTTCATCTTTATTAACACCCTCCCAGAAATAACGTGCACCTTCACGATTAGTCCGTTGCCCTATGGAATTCAGCCGACGGACAAAATCCTTGAATACCTCCTCATTAGATTTCAAAGATGCAATATCGGCTTTCAGTCTTGGAGTTTCCAATAAGCGTCCAGAAACAGTGACAGGGCGCTTTACCATTGTTCCTGCTCGCATTTTATTTCTAGCAGTGACAATTAGAGAAGCCGGGTCTTGACGAACCTTCAGGCCGAACTCCATCGGTGTAAGATTAGCATTTTTCATCCTTGCAATTTCGAGCTTGAGCTCTTCTGCCGCTGCAGTTATGTATCCGTACCAATCGATAGCATCCACACTTATCCAAATTTTAAACAGGTCATCATATCCAGGCCTATAACCGAACCAACGCCCCATTTGCAGCAATGTATCGTACATTTGTGACTTCCGATAGAAATAACTGACGCACAGTCCTTCAAGCGTTAACCCTCTGGACAGGCTGTTACCGCCCACTGCAATAACTCGCAGACCATCCTCGCGATGATTAAAGTAGTCAAGACTTGTAGCTCCGCTCTCCTGGTTGACTGCCCGCACATCAATCGGTGCTACAGCCTTAAACAAGTATTCCGAAAGGAACTTGTACCATGTCATAGGATTACCTGGCTTACCAGCCTTTTCACTCAACCGATGTTTATCCCAGATAGCTTTCAAATATGCAACATTTGCTATTTTACTGCTTTCTCTTTCCGTCAAACGCGAGTAGTTTTGTAAATCAGAACGCATCTGCAAAATCCACTCAGTTGCCAGATCACGGATTTGATTTTGGACGTCAGTAAATCTGCTGACATGAATCATCATGGAGCGATGGGCCTTGAAATCTCCGCGCACATCACGAATCCCGTTTATGAGCAGGAAATACGCCATAGCTTCTTTCATACTCGGGGGCAAATCAGTTACCGTATGCCCTTTTTTATGGTTGAAAGGGAAAAAGGCATTCATTTCTTGAGGGTGTAGTTCTTCAAGCGCGTCTCTGAAAGGTGCTTCCACGCCAAAGATACTATCTGCCCCAATATAGTTTGAAGGCGGTGCCAAGGAGTAAATGAAATCCCGCGGGAATAAGTCATCTCCTCGCATGTCATCAGTGGTTTCAGGATTGATAAAAATGTTCGCATATGGTGTCGCTGTTATACCTAAATATGATGCTTGCCTGAACAACGCTAAAAGCGTTCGAACAGCTTCGTTGATGGCCGTTGGGTCTTCGTCCTCCTTTTTGGTGTTGACAGAAGCGTTATCAGCCTCATCGTCAATCAGGAGCATGGGCAAATCAATTTTTTGTCCTGCAACTGCATTATTATTGCGAAGCCACCGAATGAGGTTATTAAGAATACTCTTATTTTTCTTAACTACAAATACGACAGGATCACTGACACTAAGCAGCGACAGGTCGTTGCTTTTCAGTACATTTATATCAAAATCCTTGACTACAGATGTAAAGGAAGCAATGCGCTTATTCGTTCCATATCTTCCAACGCCGACGGGTTCGTTTCTGATTTCCTTCTTAGTTGGATCAAGAAAATATTCGCTCTTCCTGCCAGAAAACTCTGCATCAAGCCGTTCCTGCGTCTGTTGACGCAGATTTTCCATCATACCCGCAAGCACAATGATAACCCGATAGCCTGTATCTGCAACTTTGTTACAGATGGCTGTGTAGTTTGCAGTTTTTCCTGATTGCACATCACCAAGTACAAGGCCGCGCCGCTGAAAATCATATTTTGATTTCGGGTCACCCAAAAGGTCGACAATCTCATCAGAAACACGTCCAAGATTTCCAGTTACCCTTGGGTTCCAGTGCTTTATCTCTTCAAGATATTTTTTATATCTATTCCAAAAAAAGAAGTCAAGCTCAGAGCGCCGAGACGGGAGCCATGACTGATGCGGCTGTTTGTCATCTTTTATCACTACACCGATATCCATCACTACGACTATGTTGGCTTTGAGCCTCCGCTTCAGCTCCTCAAACTCATCATCCGTCACAGGACAAAACGATGCAAGTGACTGTCTGAGAGTGTCAGCAATATTGTCAAATTCCGCTTCACTGGGTGGAATATCCTTGAATTGCGTATTTATGTTTGAGGAAATCATACTTTCCAATTGTTCTGCATTAGTTGCAGCCACTATAAAACGCCTCCCTTTTGGAACCTCTCAATTATTTTAGGATAATTTACAAATGGATCGGACACAGAAAGCCTGTCCAGCAGCTCTTTTTTTGCTGCAGCTGTAGGCATCTGGTCAATAAGCAATTTCAATGTGCTTTCTATTTCATTCACTTTAACCTCTGCTTCATTCTCGATTGGCTTTTCTGATGTTAAATCCAGGTAAAGCTGATTAAGCGGAATACCATTTTCAATAGTCTTTAATAAGACTTCGATGTTCCATTTTATTTGCGGCGGTGCATCCATGAACACTTCTACTAAAGGGTGGTCACGATTAATGCTGTAGAAAAAGCCGCCTTGTGTTCCCTTGAACCGCTGCCAAATGTGAACAACAGAATCATTTGTCTCTTTTTTCCCTCTGAATACCCATGTCTGTTTGCTACGTTCTGCCATCCTCTCAATAATGGATTCCAGATTATTCTTGACTATTTCAGGGGGAACCGCCGTCGATTTTTTAATATCAAGCGTCCAAAGGCTATCCAGATCATTTGGTATGTCAACCTGAATCCGAGCCAGCTTTGAAAGTTCACCCTGCCGCATCATACGAAACCATGTCCCCCAGATTAAAAGACGCTTATTCCTGTACACATAAAACCCTTGGCTTCTGCGCAATCCTTCTTTGCCCCCAAGCTCCTCTATCTCATCGGCTGATAATTTTGAAATGTGAGGAAGTATGTGCGGGCGGACAACTACTTTTGCACCCTCGATAAACAACTCCTCATCAGCCATTACCTGTGTATTCCTTCGCGTCAGAAAAGGGTCTGTGTAATCAATAGCAATTCCGTTCATTTTAATCTGCAACTTTTTCAGCCCGGTTTCTCCGCTCAGGTATCGATGAAACACTAGAGAGAGGTGGGCACGTACATCATCCATCTTTCTGCCCATAGAATGCTCAAAATTCAATTCTCCGACCTTGAGCCTATCAAGGTTCTGCCATACAACCAATGTACCGCTTTCAATTTCACGCAAGTTATCAATACGGGGTATTGAGTTTATTTCGTCTTCGGTTTCCAACACAATGAGCGACCATTCCCCAGTCTTAATTACATGGTCAATGTCCCAGCGGCGGACCTCAATGTTACCGCTTTTTTTACTGGCTACTGTCAGAGTACGGCACTGTGACAAAGATGCTGTTTTTAACCCCAGCCCGAAACGTCCTAAGTCTGCGGCCGCCCGTTTGTCATTCGGATTCTGGCTACCGTAGCGCATAGCAGATTCAAGCTCATCAGAATTCATTCCACAACCGTTGTCCAGTATTGCTATGTATGAATCCCCAATGGGGAAGAAAAAGATTTCTGCACATGAAGCCAATGCCGAGACACTGTTATCCACAATGTCGGCAATTGCTGATTCTAGTGTATAGCCGATAGCACGAGTAGACTCAATAAGCATCGGCGCATACGGCGGTAAGGAAATAGTCTTCAAAATTTGCCTCCTATTTCTGTATGTTCTAAATTGTATTTTCTCTTTTGATCAGGCGAGCTAAAGACATCATCCCTAACAGTGATCACAGCTTTTTTGATTCATCAGGAATGATTTCCATGATGTCACCAATATCGCACTGCAAAGATGTGCATATTTTCACAAGTACCGTCATTGTTACTGGTTCATCACGTCCAAGCTTTGTGATGAGGCTGGAGCTAATACCCGCTGCCGACTGTAAATCTTTCTTTTTCATTTTTTTGTCGATAAGCAGCTTCCAGAGCTTATTGTAGCTTAATGCCATGTTATTCACCTCAACACTTTATTTAGGCATGTTTTTTATAATTATATCATACATGGCACTTAGAAACATCCATAATCGCATAAATAAACTATATTTCGCTTTTTTGTGTTATTTCTGATAGCTATCTCCGAAAGCCGTGTGCATTCTGGTTATTACCACGGCACGCATCACACTTTAAATAAAGAGAAAGATTAATTGAAATGCGAGATGCCACTTTGTAAGACGAAATGCAATTTCTGTAATCCAACTTAGAGTATAATTTTTATTGGCAAAATCATGACCACGAGTCCGGAGCAGTTTATATTTCATTACAGCGGAGAGAGAGGGATTCGCCGCCTGCTTCACTTCACTCGCATGCTGGTGACGTCGCCCACCGTCGCATCTGCTCCGGTGCCGGGCTCCTACAATTTGCTAAAAATGCTCGCACAGGAGCATTTTCTTAACGCAAATTGCCCTCACGGGTTCGAATCCCTTTCGATTCTTCACGATGAAAAAATAAAACCGCAACATTAGGCTTCGCCAAATGTGCGGTTATTTTTTCATAATGGCGGAGAGAGAGGGATTCGAACCCTCGGACCGCGTTAACAGTCACACGATTTCCAGTCGTGCGCCTTCGACCAACTCAGCCATCTCTCCATAAACAGAGCTGTTGCTCGTACTTTAGTATTATACTAAATTGAACTTTAAATATCAACAGTATTTTGTTTGCTATTTTACATAATTTTTTTGCTGCCGAAATGTATGCAATGCTATGAAAATGGCAATTTTTATGATAGAGTATTCATATACTATTATGCTTAAGCTGTGAGGAAAAGCAAATGAAGCTGAAAATCGACAGAACCCTTTTAAAATACGTATATTTCGTTGTACTTGCGACTATCCTGTATGTGATATACAGGCTGATTTCCAACTTTGAATATATTTTGGGCGCGCTAATCAGTGCTTTGTCAGGATTGCTGACTGTTCTGACTCCCTTTATAATTGCGCTGGTGGTTGCATATCTGCTTCATCCGATAGTATGCTGGATAGAATCCAATGTTATGTACAATAAAAGAATTACAAAAACAGAAGCTGATTGTTCGGACAAGCACAAAAAATTAAAGCGCACAATGAGCGTGCTTCTTACATACCTGCTGGTTCTGGGCTTGCTTGTCGTTCTTCTTTATAGTTCTTATGCCATGATAGGCGGAAAAATCAGCAGCCAGGTAGATATTAATTCAGTTATTGAGTCTTTGATAAGCTATTCTGAAAGATACATCCACATTTTCAGCCAATTGAGATCATGGCTTGAAAACAGCGGCTTGTCGGACAACCTGAAGCAGCAGCTTATCGATACCGTAGAGAGCGCCAATGAGTTGATAAGCTCGGCTATATCCAATTCCTTCATCAAAATCAAAAGCTTCGGAAGCAATATTGTTAATATCGTTCTGGGACTTATTCTTGCTTTCTATATTTTGAAGGATATTGAATACTTCCGGGAATTGTACGGGAAAGCCGCAAAAGCATTGATAAAGGAACAAAAAAATGAAAAATTGAACAATCTGTTTGAAGACATTAATTCGATACTGTCCCACTTCATAAGGGGGCAGCTGCTGGCGGCATTGATTGTCGGCATCCTGAGTTCCATAGGATTGTCTATTATAAGGCTTGACTTTGCAATTCTCATAGGTATGACTGCAGGTATAGCGAATATCATTCCTTACTTCGGCCCTATATTAGGCTCGGTACCTGCAGTAATCGTAGGGCTTCTCAGCGGGAACCCCGTTAAGGCACTTCTTGCAATTATCGTGCTTGTTGCAGTGCAGCAGATAGACGGCACGCTGATTTCTCCGAGGATTGTAGGCAGCAGTGTGGGGCTGCATCCTGTGTTTGTGATGCTTTCCATGATAATCGGAGGCTCATACCTTGGACTGTTGGGAATGCTTATTGCTGTTCCCATTGCTGCAATTATCAAGATGTTCCTGGTCCGGTGGATGGAAAATAAAAAAAATATAGAGGCATAGCATGCCTATTTCATATTTTTGTACATAAGCCATTTTATCAAAGTCTCCACTGTCCTGTTGATAAGCTCCAGGCTTTTAAACATCTCCTCGTAGGCCTCTGCCACTGATTTTACCGTATTTTCCGCATCATTCACCACATTGTTCAATAACTCCTGTATGTGAGAAGCCGACTCTACCGATTCGTCAGCCAGCTTTTCCACCTTCATGGCAATTATTGCAGAACCCCTGCCTCCCGAGCTTGCATTTTCCGCTTCAGTTGAGGCATTCATTGAAAGCAGCTTGCTTTCATCTATCATTACCGATATCAGGCTCAGGTTTTCTTTAATTTTTTCTGTGTATTTATCAAGCTTCAGTATAATTTCCCTGGAGCTTCTGGCATATTCCTCGATCCTTGCAGCTTCTTCTTCCGCCTTCAAGTCTTTAACCTTGCCCTTAAGCATGGTATGGGTATATTTCATTATTTCCCTGGCATTCTCCATGGATTTGTTTATATTTGATATTATTCCCTTTACAACTGTATTGGAGGGAGTAGTATCCTCTTCATTATTTACGCTCAGGCTGTTTACCCCGTTCAGTAATGTTTGCTCCGCAGCCTCAAGGCTTTGTGAGGAAACCTGGATATTGGAGAAAATATTATTGATGTTTTCATAGTAGCTGTGGGTGTTTGAAAGGATACTCAGTGCTCTTTTTGAAATAGCCGTAATTAATGCAGCTGCGACACCGAATTGAAAAAAATATAATGTTATTCTGATATAACTGTTTTGAACTGCAGCATCAAAACTCCAATTTGAACCTACTCTCAGGGTCTCTCCTATCATGATACCCAATACGGATATGCCGATGGAACGGCTTATAAGCTTCAAGTCAAAATACATGCAGGCAAAACCTATTGGTATAGCCAGAAGCATGATAATCCCCATGTTAAGATAACTGTATCCAAGGATACAAATCGCTGCCATACAGCAGATGTTCACACTCTTGACTGTATTCACATCCATACTGAAGCCTCTGCATGCGATAGGAACTGCGCAGGCAATTATTACTGTGACGGCAATTACTATTGTGTGAAGCCACGGAATCAATATTATTCCCGCAGCTTTAAGAATAACAAAAGCCGCAATTGCTACCAGCATCAGCTTGAATATCCTGACAAGCAAATCGTTTACATAGAGTGTATTCTGACCGGTTGCATCACTCTGGTACATCAAAGCATCCCCCCAAATAAAATATGGAATATATTTTAATCGGCATATTTCTGCATAATAATTTATTTCCCGGGAAATATCCTTATTTTTTGCGTTAGCTTTATCATATATCAGACAGGTGTATACCTAATATATTAATAATTCGCTGTTTTTCACCCAATATCCTGTTATCGATGAAAAAAAGCATCTTCGACGCTCCGGCGAAATTGCTGATATGAGACATGGGGACGTTTCCCCTGTCTCACTTCCAGTGAGACACGCGAAACGTCCCCATGTCTTCATCAACCTCCTACGGTATCAGAAGAGATCCCTTTTCTTTCATATCCGTCATGCTGTTGGCCTTTATCATGCCTTTGGATATTGTATATAAATCATCCCCGATGTATATTATTCTTTCTACGTTCATATTGCCCCTGTACCAGCGGTCTCCGGCTTTCTTGTATTCTTCTTCGCTGATATGTGAAATCCTTGCCCTGAGCTTGAAGCCTTCCTCAAGGTCAACATTGTAAACATAGGCTCCCTGGAAGCTGAAGCTGCCGTACACAGGCCTGTTGTCCTCCACATTACTTCCGCTCTCTATTTCCATTACAGTTACGGGAAATGCCATAAGCTCCTTTTCCCTTGAGAAGAGCAGTGCCTTATGATTGTTCAAAAGCTCCGAGTCTGTTCCTCTGTCCCCTATGATTTCCTTGAATTTTTCTTTGGGATTGCTGACATCGCTTACATCAAACAATGCTATCTTCATGCCCTGATAGTATGCAGTAGTGCCTTCTCTCTTCCAGGTGCCTTCATTGGAAAGCTCTATCGTGTCCTTTCCAAAGCCTATTATATGGTTCTCGTCGTAGGGATGCAGGTAATCACTGTATCCGGGTATTTTTAAAGCTCCGAGTATGGCCGGATTTTTGGGGTCCTTAAGATCGATTACAAACAAGGGATCAACTTTTTTGAATGTCACCATGTATGCCCTGTCTCCCATAAACCTGACCGAGTATATTCTCTCCCCGGGAGCTATGTCTTCAAGGCTTCCGCAAGTATTCATATCCGCGTCAAGGACATACATATTGTTTTTTGATATGTTCTCACCCTCGCCAAACAGATTTCCCTTGGTAGTGGCAATCCTGAAATATCCTTTATCCTCATCCATTGAGAACTGGTTCAGTATCGAGCCCGGCACCGAGCCTTTGCCGGTATAATCCAGCTTGCCGTTATTCAGTGCGAATCTGAATATGACTGTTTCCCTGTCATTTACCTTTATCTCAATCTTTTTCGGCGCCGCGGAGTCGTGAATTATAGGGCCGGGCACCCTTGTATTGTTATATCTGGTAACAGCCACATAGAGATTCTGCGCCGACGCATATATACTCTCTCCGGAACCCAGATATGTGGATACGTTAACGCCTTCCTTGGGGAGGTCAAAGTTGACACCGGCAACAATCATATAGTTCGGTTCCACCGACCCCGGGAAATATCCTATTTTCCCATGGTCTATATTTATGAATTCTTCTTTTAAGGCAGTATCCCTGTAGGAAGGAGTGTCATTAACCTCGGCATTGTCCAATATCCTGCGATAGTTGAAACGTTTGTTGGATACAAGGTACAGCTTTGAGCCTATTTTCCTTGAAGACAGATAGCTGCCCTCCAGCTCTATCTCTCTTATTTTCTTTATATTTGACTTATCGGTAATATCATAAGCCATGAGTTTTACCGTTTCATTGCTGTAATGGGGATAGTACTCCGGCATTATGCTGTTCTGCCCGGGCCTATATACCGGTATTGAGTTGTTGGAGGCCCCGATCAGTATAAGATACTTTTCATCAAGATAGAGTTCCGTGGGATATACGTTTTCTTCCTCAAGGCCTATTATCTTTGTTATCTTCATTTTATCCGAGGGATATATTTCTGCCACGACAATCCTGTTGTTATTCACCTGGTACAGGTATTTTCCGTCTGTCTTTACTATATCCGCTTCATCTACTCCCTCCACCTGCACGTTAGTGGTGGAATAGTCCCCCGAGCCCTCATTGGCTGCCTGCTTTGCCTTATTGGAGCTGCCGGTGCTTTCGTCTGCTGCTGAGGCAGGCGCTGCCGCCGTAGTATCCACAGCCGTTAACCCGCTTCTTTTATAAATGCCGTAATCCATATAATAGTCCTGCCTGGCTGCTTCCTCCAGGAGCTTCCTGAGGTTCTCCCGGCTTCCGACCGTCGGCAGCGGCTCCGCTGCAGCCTTTGCAATTGTGAATCTCATTTTGAAGCCCTCTTTTAGCCTGTTTCCCGTTGCATACTTTACTGCACTTCTTATGTATAATGTATAGGCCTTTCCGGCTTCATATTGTTCAAGAGGCTCTACAATTATCGATTTCCATTCGCTTCCCATCTTCCTGCTCAAAGGTACTTTGCTTCCCTGATCATCCAGGACATAGACATTGCCCGTATTGACTGTCGAAGCCATCAGAGGAGCATCAAAGGGAACCTCTATTACAATCTCAGGAGATGTTCCGATGCGCTCCGGCAGTTCAACGAAAGTATCCTCCCTCGCAAATGTAAGAACAGGCAAAGCTATACAGACTGCCAGAATACAAACCAGGCAAATTCTGACGGCTTTACTTTCAATCTTCATTAATCCTCACCCTCCTAATCTTATTATACAATTAGACGAAGCTTTTAGGATATGGTTCCCAGGTATTTCATGATTATTCCGTAAATATCCTTACATCCACATTGAAATTAGGAAGCAGAAAGCTATCCTTGTCATCTATTGATATTTCAACAGGTATAACTGTTTCTCCATTCTTTTCCACAGCCTTTTTTGCTATAGCTGCGATCTTTCCGTGATACTGCCTGCTTTTGTCTGCGGCAGGTATGATTTCCACCCCGGCACCCGGCTTTACATCCTTTATGAATTCTTCTGCAACATCAGCCTTGACGACTATGGTATCCATGTCCATCAAGCTGAGCAGCTTCTTTTCGGGGTTTATTTTATCCCCTGCCTTGTAGCCGATATCATATACAATTCCGTTTTCCACTGTGCATATTATATTGTTTCCCGAAATGAAGCTTCTGTTTATCTTACTCTTCATCTGCCTTATTTCACTCTCTGCTGCCGCTGCTTTCTCATTCTGTATTGCCAGACCTAGGCCGTTAATATGCATAAGGCCGTCCAGCTGGTACTTTATATCCTCCGCATTTTTCCTTTTGGCCTCCGCTGCCTTTGCATACCCGTCATATTCATATTTTGAAATCGCTCCCGATTCATAAAGCTTCAATTGGGCCTCCAGTTCCTTCGAAGCCTTTTCAAGCTGTTCATTTGCATATTTCAAGTCATTTTCCAGCTTCTCCATATCTGGATTGGAGCCGGCATTATCCAGCTTTTTTGCTTCCAGCCGTATAATCTCAAGCTCATGCTGCCTGCTCTTTATTTTTTCCTGATATGCCTTCATGTCAATGGATAACAGTATATCCCCTTTCTTTACCTGCTGTCCTTCCTTCACGTTTATCCCTGCTATCTCCGCTTCTATATCCAGACTGATATTTTCTATGCTGTTTGCTTCAACAACACCAAAGGCCTCTATCGCCTTCTCCGGTTCAGGAGCCGGAGCCTCATCCGCCGAAACATCCGCCGCAGCCTTGCCGCAGGCTGCAGTCATAAGCATTACTCCCATCATCAATGCAACTAATATTTTTTTTCTCATTAACCCCACACCTTTCCGTCTCTTACATTAATTATCCTATTGCCGTAATCCGCAGCTTCCTTTGAATGAGTAACCTGCACTATTGTTTTTTTCTTTTCCCTGTTGATCCTCTGCAGCAGCTGCATTATTTCAGTCCCCGTCTTTGTGTCCAGATTTCCGATTGGCTCGTCTGCCAGTATTATATCCGGCTCATTTACCAGTGCCCTTGCTATGGCCACCCTCTGCTGCTGCCCTCCCGAAAGCTCCCTGGGAGTATGGGTTCTTCTGTCCGCCAGCCCTACAACTTCGAGGATATCATCCAGCCTGCTCCTGTAATCCTTCAGCTTTTTCCCGTCCAGAAGCACCGGAAGAATCACGTTCTCTTCCACGCTTAAATTGGGAATAAGGTTATAAAATTGGAATACAAAGCCTATATCCCTTCTCCTCATTATGCTCTGCTCTTTGTCCTTCATTTCGGAAAGCTCGTTTCCTTTTATCTTCACGCTTCCGGAGGTGGGCTTGTCAAGCCCCCCTATCAAATAGAGCAGCGTACTTTTTCCGGAACCCGAGGGCCCCATAATGGATACGAATTCTCCGGATTCTATACTCAGGTTTATATCCTTTAAAACCTCTATATCCAGATCCCCCATTTTGAAGGTCTTGTTAAGGTTCTTTGCTTCTATTATCTGCATATCTTCACTCCTATTCATACTTTACCGCTTCTATTATGTTCAGCCTGGAGGACTTTAAGGCCGGGCTCACCGAAGCTATCAATGTAACTGCAACACCCCCGGCAAGGGAGAATGCCATAAGCACTGCCGAATAATGTATAGGAATAGGCAGGTCAATTGCCCTCAAAACATACGGAACTATGGAAATATTTACAACTCCCGAAAAAACTCCAACCGCTCCGCCAACTATTCCTCCCGAAAGGGCCTCTATGAAAATCATCTTTATGATCTGCCCTTTGCTCATGCCCATTGAGCGGAACATTGCAAGAGAGCGCTTCCTCTCCATAAAGCTTATGGCGAAATTATTCAATATACCGAATACCCCTATGACCATTGCCATAATGGAAAAAATCCTGAAAATGCTGAACAGTGCTTTGTTGGATTCATTGTTGGATTTCTCCATTTCTTCCATTGTTCTAATATATATATCCTGATTGCCGAAGTACTTCTTTATATTCTCACTAACAACCTCCGGAGGCTTTGAGGTCTTAACAAGCATATCGTTGTAGTACTTCATCTGCATATCGGATTTCAAGTATTTGTCGCTTACTATCGCTATCTGTCCGTTGTACATAATAGTCTCACAGAAACCTATTATCTTGTATGGCCGGTCTCCTCTCTTTGTCCTCAATTTAATGCTGTCTCCCATGTCTACTCCGAATTTTTCTTTAAGCCCGTTTGATATTATAATGTTCCTGTCCCTGCCGAGCTCTTTTATCAGGCTTTCCTTATCCCCGACTATGCCCATGTCGAAATACTCATCAAACTTATTGGGCTCAGCGCCGATTATGCAGCTTATACTATCCTTGCTGCCTGCCAGTTCCGTATTGTATGCCTGATAATTGCCATAGGCATCCGCCACCCCGTCAATTTTTTCCGTCAACATGAGCTTCTGCCTGTCAAGGCCCGGAGCCCAGAATTCTATATCATAATCCAATGCCCTGTAGGCATTTCCAACCTCCTTGGATACGCTGAAGCTTATTGTGTTTATAATCAGCAGGGCGGAAATACCCATGGAAAGAAGGGATATATTGTTGAGTACACTTTTGTTTTCTCTCAAATTTTTTGCTGCCAGGATTCCCTCGTTGCCGAAAACATATGTATAAATTCCTTCGAACAGCTTTATAAACCAGCCGGTAATGTATGGTATCAATAAAGTTACCGATATGGATGCAAGCACAAGGCAAAGCATATCAACAGGAATCGCGGCATTTCTCGGTGCCGTTCTGGGGGCAATGATGACTGATGCCAGAAGAATCAATCCCAGCCACAGCCTGAAGCGCTTCTTTTTCTTTATGCTTTCTATTTTGTTAAGAACTATATCTTTGACAGAAATCCTGGATACCCTTATTATCGGAATAATCGAGCTTACTACAGATAATGCCACGGCAAGTATAAATGCCGCAAGCATTTGAGTCCAGTCATACTGTACAGCTGCGGTAAAACCTGCGGCCCTGTCCGACTCTATAAGCATCATATTCATCATTATCTTCAGCACCCCTATGCCCAATATACAGCCAAGGGCACCTCCCGCAACCCCGTAAGCGATGCTCTCCGTCAGCAGCACCAGGTCAGTCATCCGTTTTGTTGCTCCTATACTTCTGAAGGTTCCTATAACCGGCAGCATTTCCGTAGTTATTACCCTGAAAGAGGTATATATTATGAACACGCTGATAACCAGCACCATTACCACCATCATCATGAAGGGGACATTGAAGGCATCCGCTCCTCTTCGGATATCTTCCTCGGGGATAGTTTCACTTACGGTGTATCTCCCATATGCCTTTGAAAGACTGTCTATAAGTTCCTGCTTCCGGCTCATGTCCTTCGGCTTCATGTGTATTGCCGATACTCTTCCTTTTGCATTGAACAATGCGGCCAGTGTCTCCCTGGGCACCACTGCGTTGTTTGTCCTTCCGTCTTCAAGAAAGACTCCCTTGGGCTGTGCTATGCCGGATATGACAAATCTGTGCCTTACGTCGTTAATTTTCAGATCCATCGAATCTCCGGGGGCCAGCTTGAGCTTTTCGGCGGTAGCGCTGCTGAGTATTATCTTCTTCCCGCTGAAGGGATGAAGCTTGTATTCCGCTTCAAGGGCAACGGGATTCATCATCTGCAGCTCGGAGAATACATATCCGTTCAGATCAATCTTGAATATCTCCTTTGAGTCTGCTTTATATATCCCCTGGCCGAAAACATTCCCAACAATAAAATCCATATCTTCCCCGAAGGCTTCCGCAGCCGAAGTCGTCATATATCCGGAGGGAGACTTCTCATTGGCATGTATGACTATTTCCGAAGCTCCCACCGAGCTTCTCATCCTGTCCACCATCATTTGCGCCACAGAACCTGACATTGCCCCGGACGCAAAAAATAAGGCTGAGGATATCATTATTGAGAATAGTATCAGAAATGTCCTGAATTTTTTTTCTTTGATGTTTCTAATTGTAAACTTTAATATTACACTCATATTGCACCTCTTAAAAGAAATAAAACACATTGTTATATACGGCAGTTTTTGGAGAATGTTTTCAAAAAATAAAAAAACTATAGAAATTAATATCTATAGTTTTGAAAGACACGTGCCCTCTATTATCCCAGGACATCCTTTATGACTCTTTCCCCGTTCCTGTACATTATCCTTTCAATATCTCTGCCGGAAAAACCCGCTTTTGACAGTGCATCACTCAGCAGATGCATATCCCCGATATTTTTGATTGCCGTAAGAGTGCTGCAGCCGTCAAAGTCAGTACCTATGGCTACCGCTTCAATACCGGCGGTATTTGTCATATGGACTATATGCCTTGTCATGGCTTCCAAACTGCCGCCATCTCCGAGAAATTCAGGCTCAAGGTTCAGGGCGGCAACCCCTCCCTTTTCGGCAAGCTTTTTAAGCATGTCGTCAGTAAGATTCCTGCAGTGATTTTCAACGGCCCTTGCGTTGGAGTGGGACGCAACAAAAGGTTTTTGGGACAGCCTGGCTGCATCATAAAAGCCTTGATCCGAAAGATGGGATACATCTATAATCATCCCCAGTCTGTTCATCTCTGCCACAACTTCTTCTCCGAAAGCCGTAAGCCCCTTGTCTTTGTACTCCCATTTGAAGTTCGGATAGCCGATGCAGTTCGGATAGTTCCAGGTCAGTGTAATAAGCCTTACCCCCAGCCTGTATAGAATTCTGAGGTTCCGGAGCTTCCCTTCCAGTACTCCTCCTTCCTCGGCAGTAATAAATGCGGATATTTTTCCTTCTGCCCTGTTTTTCTTCAGTTCCTTCATGCTTCCTGCAAAAGCTATATCGGCACTGTTTTCTTCAATTTCATTATAGAAGCAGTCAATCATATCCAGGCATCTGTCCATCGGCGCACTGTACTTATCCAGATCAACATACATCGCAAAAAACTGTGCCAGAGAGTCGGCCTTCTTTAGCTTCCGTATATCGATGCAGAGGTCGTTGTTCCTTAGTTTTACTTCCCCGTCAGAGTCTATGCAGCTTAAAATGGTATCACAGTGAAAATCGATAAGTTTCATAGTATTTCCCCCAGTAAAATTTATATTTACTACTCTTTTATTTTAACAGATACCGGGACTTTTTCATATGATGGCGATTTAATATAGTGAAATTTCCCCTGTTGCTATATAATTATATTATTACATATGAGGAGCTGATTTTATGTTCAGAGAAATGAGAAGGCAGGACAGAAAAACAGATAATGAAAAAGCTGCTGCAATTCTGGCTGCGGGAGAATACGGCATACTCTCAACCGTGGGAGACAACGGCTATGCATACGGAGTACCCTTAAGCTATGCCTACAGCAACGGAAGCATATATTTCCACTGCGCACCGGAAGGGCATAAGCTGGACAATATAAAGCACAACGATAAGGTATCCTTCTGTGTGGTAGGGGCAACCGAAGTCCTTCCCGGAGATTTCAGCACAAAATATGAAAGTGTGATAGTATTCGGAAAGGCTTCTGAGGTATATGACGATGAAAAAGAGGAAGCCCATATGGCAATACTCAAAAAATATTCATCGGAATTTATGGACAAAGGAATAAAATACATGAAGTCCGACTTATACAAAACAAAAGTAATAAAAATTGAATTAGAGCATATGACCGGAAAATCCAGAAACGATTAAAAGAGCAAAGGCTGCCGATAAGGCAGCCTTTAAACTGCTGACAAAGCTCAAAATAGGAACAGTAATGTATAGTCAGAGCATAATTATACAGAAATTGTTAATGGCTCTTATGAGACTCGACTTAGAAACAACCGTATGCGAGGCATGGAGAAGGTTTTTCATCAGCCTCACGGCTACTTCTAAAGCAGCCTTCTTTCTATCCAAGCTTTATAAATCTGTCTATATCCTTCTCTATAAGCTCCAGAGAACTTCTCCAGAAACCCGGATCATGCACGTCAATATTCATGACCTTTACAACATCCTCAATGCTCATCTTTCCTGTCACCGACAGCATCCTGTCATACTCCGCCGTGAATTCCTTTCCCTTCTTCAGGTACTCGGCATACAAGCCCTTTGAGAAAAGCAGTCCGAAGGCGTAGGGGAAGTTGTAAAAGTTATAGTCGGCGCTGTAATAGTGCGGCTTGCACAGCCACATGTAAGGGTGCAGGAAATCCGGGTCAAGCCCGTTTCCGTATGCTTCTTTCTGTGCATCAAGCATTATCTCCTTCAGTTCATTTACGGATAATGAGCCGGATTCCCTTCTTTTGAATACTTCACTTTCAAAAATGAAGCGGCTGTATATATCCACAATGACCTGGGCCGAATCTGATATATCGTTTTCCAGCATGGAGAAAGCTTCCTCCTTATTGGCTGTCTTTAATGCCGCTTCTTTGACTATGGTTTCGCAGAATATAGAGGCTGTCTCCGCTATAGGCATCGGGTAATCAGAGTTGAGATACTCTTCTTTCATAAGGCATGCCCCGTGATACCCATGACCCAGTTCATGAGCCAGGGTGGTCATATTGCTGAAGCTTCCGTCAAAGTTTGTGAGTATTCTGCTCTCCCCTATGGAATGGAGATTCTCACAGAAAGCCCCTCCCCGTTTGCCTTCTCTTGGTTCCGCATCTATCCAGCGGTTATCGAAGGCATGGGCGGCATAATCTGCCAGCTTGTCGCTGAAGGTTCTGAAGCTGGCAACTATATAGTCTCTGGCTTCCTTGTAGCTGAATTGCATATCCGCGTCCCCCATGGGGGCAAACATCTCATAGAAAGGCAGCCCGTTCTTATATCCCATAAGCTCTGCTTTTTTCCTGAAATACCTGTGGAAGTCCGGCAGGCTTTCCCGCATTGCGGCAATCATTGCATACAGTGTTTCCAAATCCATCCTTGAATCCAGAACCGTCTTCTCCAAAGGGGACTTGTAACCCTTCATCCGCGATACGGTAATTACTTCTCCCTTTATACCGTTCAAGCAGGCGGCCACAGATTCGTCAATCTTTTGATAAGCCTTCAGCTCCGCTTCATAGGCTTTCTTTCTAAGCTCCGCATCCTTATTGTATGCCATGTTCCTGATTATCGGCAGCGGAAGCTTCTTATCCTCTCCGTCCAATGTAATTTCCACAAGAAGTGTGGAGGTTAAAAGCCCCTGAAGCTTTTCCCAAGCGGCAGAGCCTGTAGTCTTCATTTTTGATATCAGCGCTTCTTCTTTGTCGCTTAGCAGGTATTTGCTCTTTTCGAGATTTTCCCTGAAGAAAAACTCAAACTTCTTCAGGCAGCTGTCAGAGGCAATGATTTCATTTATATTGCTTATGGTTCCAAGCCATTTCTGGAAGCTTACTTCGGGCTTTGTAAGCTCTGCGGCTTTTTCCTCCAGGCAGTCGATTACTTTCAGTGCCTTTTCATTTCTGGCTTCCACGCTCACGGTAAGCTGTGCGTAGCTGTAAAGCCGTGAATACAGCATATAGAACTCATTTATGGTCTTTATATATCTTCTCATCTTATGGGCCGCATCTGATGAGTCCTTAAAATTGCTCTCAGCCCATTCCTTTATCCTCTCAATATCCTTGATACACTTTTCATAGTCCTTCTTGAACTCTTTTGACTCAAAGGATTTATACAGTTCATCCAGACTCCACCTCTGATTCATTGGATAACCTCCACTCAATTTTTATATATATCATTTCCCGATCAGTTTTTGTTTAAGCTCTTTTTCTATAGCCGCAAGCTCTTCTTCCGCCTGCTTCCTCTTGATGCGGCCTTCCTTCTGGATATTCAGGGTCTCGTCAATTGTGGCTATAAGATCCTCATTTACCTTCTTAAGAGTTTCTATGTCCACAACTCCCCGCTCAGTCTCCCTTGCCAGGTCAATGGAACCGGTCTTCAGCATCTCCGCATTCTTCTGAAGCAGGGTATTGGTGGTGTCGGTTACTTCCTTCTGCACAGCCAGGGCATTTTTCTGCTTTGCCAGGCTTATTGCAATAACTATCTGATTTTTCCACAGGGGTATGGTATTAAGTATAGAACTCTGTATCTTCTCCACCAGTACCTGGTTATTGTTCTGAATAAGCCTTATTTGGGGCGCTGTCTGCAGGGACACCATCCTGCTGAGCTTCAGGTCGTGTATTTTCTTCTCAAATCTGTTTGCCATCTGTATAAGGTCATTCAGCTTCTGCGCATCTAAAGGGTCATTAGTCTCATTCACCTTGGACTGCATTTCCGGGATTATCTTTTCGTTGATTTCCTTAAGCTTCAAAGTTCCGGCCATTATGTAATAATTTAGGTTGCCCAGGTATTCAAGGTTTTTCTCAAACAAGTAATCCAGCAGGGTGATATCCTTTAACAGCTGCATTTTGGATTTGTCCAGTTCATCTACGATTTTCTCAATCTCGGTGCTGAGCTTCTGATATCTTGCGGCAAACTTCTGGGTATTGTTAACTAAAGATCCGAAAATGGGAAACCTGGACATGAATCCCTTGCCCGAGCTTACACCATCAACATCCAATTCTTTCACCTTAAGCATAAGGTCGGTGAGTATATCTCCCACATAACCGCTGTCCTTTGCTCTTACCTCGCTTACAATGTTATCCGCAAAACCGGCTATCTGGCTTTGGGCCCCCACCCCGTACTGAAGTATGAACTGGGAATCCTCCAGATTAATAGTTTTTATTATTTCTTCCAGCCTCTGTTTCTGCTCTTCAGTAAGCTTGGAAAGGTCAGCTTCCTCCACTGCGGTTTCCGCAGCCTTGTATTTTTCCGCTTCCATAATCATTCCTCCTTCGTACAATATATATACGTAAATATTTGAGCTTTTACTAATCCCGATACAATACCATTTTATCATTTTTTTCACAAAAATATATATGCAATCAGTGCAAAGATATATATGCGTATAGTATAATTGTATATAGCCTTTTTGCCGGAAAATATAGAAAAAATTACGATATAGAAGGGGTAATTGTATGATAGAATACAGAAAGCTTGCTCATGAAGATTATGATGATATATTGGATATCTGTAAGGATATCTGGGATGGAACCGATTATCTCCCTGAGATTTTCCATAAATGGGTTGATGATAAGGGCTTGTTTCTTGGTGCCGTTGATACCGATACCAACAAGGTAATAGGAACAGACAAGTATTCTGTGCTTTACGACGGCAGCGGCTGGCTTGAAGGCTTGAGGACCCATAAGGATTACCGGGGGCGCGGCATAGGAAAGGGGCTGGCTGTCAGGACCTTTAATAAGGCCTTGGAGGACCTTGGAAGCGGAAGAATAAATAAAATAGCATTTTCCACCAGTGCTCTCTCGGTTGAAAGCATCGGTTTGATGACAAAACTCGGTTTCAGGCTGAAACAGGAGTATAAATTGGTTTGGAAGGACTACAGCGATGCAGATAATTCATTGAGCATCGGAGACTTTGCCGCAGAAAGCTGGAAGCCTTCCTATGACGTGTTTGCAAATCAGCCCTATATTAAAAGAAGAGACGGCATCCTGCCTTTTGTGTTCCTTTTTCAGAAACCCACTCCGGAGCTGTATGAAGAGCTGCTGAAGGAAAAATGCTTCGTATCGATAAACGGGCACAAGGGGCTTTTCAAGTTAAAAGGAGATCCGCATTTCATAGTGTTTGATGAAAGCTTTGAGGGTATAAATACCTTTATGAATTACTATTTACTGACCCTTGCGGGCAAATGCCCCGTTCCGCCTCTGGTCTCGGTTATGCCGGCAGATACGGAACTGA
>Ga0302247_1001260_pt1 | contig 20037 bp, 19 predicted proteins | sample AAG_UR_Ile_MG_FD_193529 | JGI IMG/M metagenome (GOLD analysis project Ga0302247, IMG submission 193529) | Enriched activated sludge microbial communities from anaerobic digester in WTTP, New Holstein, Wisconsin, United States - AAG_UR_Ile | ecosystem: Engineered > Bioreactor > Anaerobic >...
GGACAAAACCGGGTAAAATCATCTATGATTGTCAGTACACGAAACTTACGGCCACCAGCCAAAGAGTCGGATACAAAATCCATGGACCATACCTCGTTTACCCGAGTGGCTCTCTCCCTTGGCACTCGAGCACGAGCGGGCAGCTTTCTCCTGACCTTCTTCCTCAAAGAAAGTTTTTCCTCACGATATATCCGCTCCGTCCTCTTGTGGTTCAGCACGTATCCCTCTCTGCGCAAGATCGCATGGATCATCGGAGAGCCATACTTCTTGTGCTTCTCTGCCAACTCCCGTATCCTTGCCCGGATCTCGCTGTCATCTCTCTTGCTGGGCTTATACTGCTTGCTCGAACGGTTCAGCTCAACCAGCCTGCAGGCCTTTCTTTCACTAAGCCCAAAACGATCCATCACATGCATTGCTGCCTCCTTCTTCGCTTTGGGCTCTAAAAGTTTTTTCTCAGCAGATCCTCAAGCATCACCTTGTCAAGGCTCAGCTCAGCAACCAGCTTCTTCAGCCGGACATTCTCCCGCTCAAGCTCTCGAAGCCTCTTCGCATCATTTACCTCCATGCCCCCGTACTTCTTCTGCCACTTGTAGTACGTCTGCTCACACATCCCGTACTTCCGGCATAAATCACCAAGGGAAACACCTGCTTCCTTCTCCTGCAGTATACGGATTATCTGCTCCTCCGAGTACCTCTTGCTCCTCATACCTTCCTCCTGCTCCTTCTTTAGCAAGTTGTACTCGCCTTGAACATGGCCTAGTTTCTGGGGGTAACGTCAAGCAGCGCTTTACTTGGGAATTTTTTGTATTCTCATCGCAACATATGATCTGGTGTATTTGGGAGAACGTTACTTTTCAACATTGTTTCCGCAAGTAAGTTGGGAGTTGATGGCCAAGCTCGCCAACCTGAGCTGTTTTTTGAGCGTCCCATTCTCCCTATTATTCATCCGAAGAATATACCCGGAGGAAATCATTAAATCATTTCATAATATCTTGTTGATGTCGCTATTTGCTTTCTCTTTCTTCGTCTTGGTTACTCCGGCCAGAATTTATACGTATATTATTCCTTACTTTCATCTAGCGGCCTTGGTTGGTATTTTTTATGCCACCTACGTTCTCGTTTTTGGTTTATTCAGAAAACGGGAGGGCGCTCTCACGCTGCTTTTAGGAACAGTCTTTTTGGTAGCCACAGCAATAAACGATATCCTATACGATAACCAGATCATAAGCGCTGGACAATTTATTCATCTCGGCATGTTTGCCTTCATTCTCGCACAATCTATTATGCTGTCCAAGCGGTCTTCAAAGGCCTACGCTACCGTTGAAAAACAGAGCATGGAGCTGACGCAAACCAATATGGCCCTTATGGCTGAAGTTGACATGCGTAGGAAGACCGAGGCAGCGTTGAAGGAGAGCGAGGAAAAATATCGGCTCCTGCTAGAGAATGCAAGCGAAGCGATTTTCATTCTGCAGGACTATTCAATTAAATTCTTCAACAATAGAACTGAGGAAATAAGCGGATACAGCAGTTACGAACTCTCAAAGGTCAACTTTTTGGATCTCGTTTCTCCAAACGATAAGGACTTGGCCATAAGATGGTACGTTGCTCTACTTGAAAATAACCATGCACCGATAAACGTACAATACAGTATTATCGCAAAATCCGGTGATATCATATGGATGGGTATGAACGCTGTAAGAATAATGTGGGAGGGGGAACTTGCACTTCTTTGTTTTGCATGGGATATATCGAATGAAAGAAAGCTTGCTGAAAGCCTCGAGCGTGCACATAAAATGGAGGCCATTGGCACCCTTGCCGGCGGTGTAGCTCACGATCTTAATAACGTACTGTCCGGTATAGTCAGCTATCCTGATCTGCTGCTGATGCAACTCCCTAAAGACAGCCCTCTGAGATCACCGATTGAAACTATTCAGAAAACAGGACAGAAAGCTGCCGCCATCGTAACGGATCTGCTTACACTTGCGAGGAGGGGAGTTATTTCCCATGATGTTGTCAATATGAACGATATTATAAAAGATTATCTGAAAAGCCCTGAATTTGATAAAATGGTATCTTTCCACGAGCACGTCAAGGTAAAAACCAATTTGAGCAAGGATCTCTGGAACATACATGGATCATCTTTCCATCTGTCTAAGTCAATCATGAATCTGGTTTCCAACGCAGCAGAAGCAATGCCGCATGGCGGAACAATAACGATCTCGACCGAGAATCGCCATATCGAGAAAACTATAAGCTGTTGCCCAACAGTACCTGAGGGAGATTATTCCGTCATCACGATATCCGACACAGGAGTAGGGATATCCCCGAAAGACAGGGAGAAGATCTTTGAACCATTCTATACGAAGAAGGTTATGGGGAGAAGCGGTACCGGGCTGGGCATGACAGTTGTTTGGGGAACGGTGAAAGATCATAGTGGATATATAGACTTGAGCAGCACCGTCGGGAAAGGAACATCATTTACGCTCTATTTCCCGGCGACCACTGAAGAAATAATCGAAAGATCAATAACGAAGCCATCTCTTGAGGAGTATAAAGGAAATGGCGAGTCAATCCTCGTGGTCGACGATGTCAGCGAACAGCGTGATATTGCTTCCATGATCCTGACCCATTTGGGGTATTCAGTACAGTCAGTCTCGAGTGGCGAAGAGGCTGTAGAGTATCTTAAAAGCCATAACGTAGACTTATTGGTACTGGACATGGTTATGGATCCAGGTATTGACGGCCTTGAGACATTCAAGCGGATAATTAAAAATCGTCCTGACCAAAAAGCCATTATTGCCAGTGGATATGTCGCATCAAATCGGGTCAAAGAGGCGAAGAGCCTGGGCCTGCGAACATATATCAAAAAACCATATATGTTGGAGACCCTGGGAGTTGCTGTCAGAAACGAACTGAATCTTTGATGCTCTGGTTAAACAATCTAACCCGATCCATGATCTAAGTCGATAAGGTCATTGAAATGATTCAAGATATCCAGGAGAACTAATAGACATGCAACTTGCAAGTAACAGCCAACCAGCTGGAACCGACGGTATTCCTGATACTGCTAAATAAATTAACCGTCTATATATGTCTCCCCATTTACATGCTTCTTCTTAAAAGTTCTTTTCCCTTCAAATATCTTTAATCACGATGATTTGCCGCCCTGATCGGCATCAGACAACTTTTCATCTAGACACTTTACGAGGAGATCGTTGATGCTAATATTATGATCAAGCGCATACTTCTTAACTTTCAACCACCAGACCTTGTCCTTGTATTGTCCATAGCGAAACGGGAACGGGGCGATCCTCTCAACAGTTTTTTTAGCCATGATTCTTTACCTCACTATCCAGACTTCGAAACCATCATCTTGACCGAGCTTAATCCTCTGTTGGCAGGTGAGTTCCGCCAAAGCATTAACGAGATCACGCTTGGCTTCAACGGACGGGTTCCCTGGGTCGGTACGCAGTAGTATTCTAGCCACCACCGCATATTGTGGCGCCTCATCGATGGATCGTCCGCAGTAGTAAACGGCCTGAGCCAGAAGTAGACCTCCCATGTATAGAATGTCAGGACTGTTTTTATTAATTTGCACGCAATATCTAAAGTGCTCAATTATCTCGGCCTGCTCCAAATCGGGCACCCATTGCATTAACAGTGAGTCTGCAAACCAATCTGATGCAGTGCGTATAGGATTGACCAGCATATCGTAATATTTCTCTGGCGTCCCTTTGGCAAATATCGCGGTTGCCAGGAGGTGATGCCTTTCAGCAAGTACCGCGTGTGCCAGTTCATGTAGGTACTCGATATCGCGGTGTTTGTGCATTGGGATCGTTATATGGTGAATACGGTCCCAAGGATCGCTCAATATTTCTTCGTTTCCCATTGTAATATAGGTTTTGCGGATCTTCCAGGTGAGCGATGACTCTATCTGGTTGATTATTTTTTGCAGTCTCATCATTTGCTCCGTGGTATATTCAGTTCCCCTACAACAATTATTATGAGTATTTTAAAAAAACACATACATATTCGCCTTTTAATTACTCTTGCGAGAGCTCTCCTTGCTGGATAATGAGATTTGATAGCCATTTTGCGACATCTTCAAGATTCACTTCGGACGCGGAGATCCCCTTGAAATTCGCATAACGTTCCATGGCCAGGGCAAAGCATGAGGTTGCTTCCTGGATGAATTCGAGGGTATCTACACGGCCGACATTCCAGAGGCGTTTATGGGCATCCAGGAATGCTTTGAAGGAATTGTTTATCAGAGTAGTTTTTTTTGTGTCATCAAGATGGGAGCGTTTATAATCGATTACCGCCTGATCGAAATCGAGCCAGGTTTCCTTTGAAACATAGATTCCTTGTTTAATATAATTAATCTTATCATTATCGCCCATATTGGATCTCCTTATGTAGTTAATTATGTTAAATAATGTATCGTCATGTGCATTATTTAACATTAATGTTTAACCATAACAATAGTATTTATATTATTTACCATCATATGCTCTTTCAAGCAATTGTTTTCCTAATACACCTAGCTAACCATCAAAATATCGCCACTGTCGATAAGCCATATCTTAACGACAGTGGTTTTGGGAGTCAGAATACAGTTAACCCACGTTTACTGATTAAATAAATTATGATTGCTAATCAATTTAATTATTTCGATTGATACCATATTTAATGTTTATATCATTATGCTAATGATGGAGATTATTAGATTAGTCGGTATTTAGTTAATGTTATTATTGTATGTTGTCGATAGTATAACCAGGTTATAACTAATTGACAGTTAATCAGGACAATGATACTTGATCAATAAGGAGACAAACATGTATCTCATCAAAAAGGAAACGCTACCGGCCAGCACATACCTCGACGAAATGACCATCAATCAGATAGCAGATTTCCAAAATAATAAGTATGCCGAGAACACCAAGGCAGCATACGTTCAAGATATCGAATATTTCGCTGCCTGGCTGAATGCCGCTTGTGGTGAGAAGTTCATCCCGCAGCCCTTACCCAGGGAACGTCTCGCCCCTGGTGAGGTTGCCCTCCCCCTACCTATCGATCTCCTAAAGAAGTACATCAGCAACCACCTGAAGGGCCTCGAGCCCGAGGTGGACCGTATCCTCTGCACACCCGTGCTCCTTAAAAACGGCAAGACTGTCACCTACAAGGCAAATCCCGGGCCCCTGAGCCTGGCCACCGTGGAGCGCCGCCTTGCTGCATTGTCCGTACTGCATACTGTCAAAGGGTTTAAAGGCTACAACAATCCTTGTCGAGACCCTGAAATACGGGAATTCTTCACACTCTACAGGAGAGAATACGGCGATATGCAGAAGCAGAGTCTCCCCATTACCGAGGATATTTTGAACCAGATGATGGACGCAACCGATGACAGCCTCACTGGTATTCGGGATCGAGCATTGCTCGCCTTCGGTTGGGCCACGGGTGGCCGTCGTCGCTCGGAGATATGCTCCGCAACTTTCGAACGGCTCATAAGGACTGGTGATGGGTATGTCTATCGTGCCGGAAAATCGAAGACCAACCAGAAGGGGGAAAATAAGGAGTTTCCCCTAAAGGGGGATGCCGCGGCCATCCTCGACGAGTGGCTGAAGGCCCTTGAAAAGCTCAGTATCACTTCTGGCCCCCTTTTTCGCGGTATCGACCAGACGGGTAAGGTGAGCAATAACCCCCTCTTCCCGACCTCAGTGAACTACATCGTGAAGAAGCTCATCAGGAAGATCGGCCTCGAAGATACAAAGTATTCGGCACACAGCCTCCGGTCCGGTTTTGCAACAGAGAGTGGTATCAAGAACATCCCCGAGCAAGATGCCATGGCTCTTACGGATCACAAGGACGTTGCAACCTTCCGACGATACCGACGCCTGGGCAGTGTGCTCAACAATCCTGGGGCGAACATTTTCACTCGGAAAAAGTCGGCCCAAGGGGTGATATCCAATGAGCACTTATAATGCCTCTGATAGCTCTGATGTTAACGCCCACTATTTGATGATTTGATGCTGGTCCTAGTAATTGTGTTATAAAGGGAGTAGCTATGAATGAACGTGTTTCAATAATACCTGTCGTCTACTTAATCTGCATCGCCATTACCTTTTGGATGGTTTACTTTTTTATTACGAGTGCGAGCGAACGAATCAATCCTTTGGAAAAAAACGGTGAGTTGGAACTAAAATCCCAAACTTCACAGGTATTGATGATAAGGTAAGGTGAATAGCATGTATTAGGTTTTCAATTCTCCAACTTAAAGGGCATGTATTTAAGTTTTATTATTATATAAACATTTTGTGCCACTTAAAAAATGACCGCCCATTGCCACGATTTTGGACCCAAGATACCTCATCAACTATCTTAATCACCGATGACAGTATGTTTCCGTAGTGTATCTTCTAAGCAAATGCCTGAGGAGTTTGAACGGCGAATCAATAAGGTCAGCAGAAAGATGTCTCAGGTGGTCTCTTTCTCTTGAAAAATCGAACTTTTCCTAGTTCAAGCTCAAGATGTCCATTCGGTAGGTGTAAGGGGAATCTCTTGTGTCTCACCCAGCCATATAAGGAGATCAGGTTCAGCCATACACCATATGAGACTATCAACGGCTATTCCAGAAAACCTTCTTTTCAGGGGAGTTGCATTTCTATGCTCAAAAGCTGAGACAAAAGCAACATTCCGTCGCTCGTAACCAGCGGCATCCGTCATTCTCAGAATGTCCGCCTTCCTTGCCTCAGTAACCGGCCCATCCGAATAGACAATTTCGATAAATAGCAAAAGGGTTTGCTCCCGACCCAAATCCGCAAGGGCCATATCTGGAAGGAGCCGTTGCTGGTCGATAGGTAGTCCTAGATCTCTCATCAATCTATCATCCTGCAAGACAACATGATTACCACTTTCGCTTATCCATAAGACGGCCGGCTTTATAAGAAACCGAGAGGCAAACTCCTCGATCACTGCCTTAGCAATAACAGAACTCCCTCCAGCAGCCAGATAGCGCCGCTCTCCATTAGGTAAGGTCACTTGGACTGATGCTTCGGAAGGTTGTCGCTCCCTCATAATCCGCACACGGGCCAACTCTGAAGCCGAAAGATAGCGTTTCTGCCATTGTAAAGCCTGGTCATCAAATTCTTTCTCAGGCAGTAAGAAAAGTCGAGCAAAATGCTCTCGTAAAGAGTATCTTCCTCTACTGCTGGTTACCGGTACTGAGGAATCGACAATAACCGCACCCTTGGATACGAGGCCTTCCTTTAGATTTTCATCCCTGATTTGCTCTCTGGAGTTATCCGCATACCACCTTTTGCCTTCAATAACATAATTTTTTCGTAGGCAATTCATCAAGAAGGCTTTACGACTAGTCTCGTCTTGTTTAGCATATTGCTCATCAGTGAATCTATATACATGCTGTGGTGCTAAATACACTCCACTGCCCTCAACGGCATCGATGTAAATCATGACAAAAATTGTTTTGGCTGTCGATTCACGGATTACATATTTTCGGTCTGATATCCCCTCTGGAAATATTATGGCAAGTCGCCTTTGAATATCCGCTATCTCTGGAAGAGGTGCTTTTGCAAACATTGAAATACATCTCCTTTATGGCCATTTCTATTGTTTTTTTACTGGCTCCTTGAGCCAGCAATTTTTCAAGACGCTCGCACTCTGTCGGTGAAGGAAGCGGCATAGATTCCAATTCATAAGCCGATACCGCCACCGAACCATTAATGCACCGAAAAATCTGATCAACAATTTCACTATTTAGAAGTCTAGCTATGACCTTCAATGAAGCTTTGGGAGTTTTCCCTGGGATGGGCCGAATCATATTAAGATGATTTTCTATGCTGACAGCACCACCATGCCTTTCAATGAAATCCTGATTTAACTCAGCGGCTATAAGCCTCCGTTTTTGTTCAAGCGCTGTCGTCCTCTGTAACAGAACACAGGCGTTCTTTACTACATTGGGGTCTCTTGGCCCCTGCGGTTTGTACCAAAGTACATGATTGCGGCCGGTTGCCTTAAAAGTAAAAGCCCCGGATCCTTCAGGATCAACGCACTCTGCCCAAATCAGCGGGATTGCTCCGTTGTCTTTTAAGGCGAACAGTCTTTCTTTGTGTCGGTTCCATACTAAAGGACCGGTTGATACTGTGTACCCCAAATCAGATAGTCGATAAGGCGATTGGCGGGAGAGATAAGCCAGTTCTGATTGGGCAGGGTTTCGTGGCAAGATCCAAGGCTCTTCTGGATTGGATGGCAACGTATAAGATCCATTTTCCTTGACTTCCAGTTTTCCAGTCTCCATAACCGACAGATAAGAGACTTGGATTAGTGTTTTTTCTGTTTGTTTTTTGTAAACAGCAAGAAGAGCTTCCTGAAGAACATCGGCGAACACACCTTCCCGATGTTCGATTAAATCAATCGCCAAAGGAGGCGTTTCTCTAACTAAAACGCTTCGGAGGGCCTTGAAGTACTGTCCTCCAAGAAAACTGGTTGGTGTGACGTATGCTATTATTCCACCAGGCCTTACCAGTCTCGTGGCTAAATCCGTAAAAAGACCATAAAGATTGGCATGGCCATATAGACTTCTCTTCCATTTCTTCCGATCTTCGGGATTGAGCTTGACCTTGCCATACGGAGGATTACCTATCACCAAGTCAAACCTTGAATAAAGCGATTCTTTTGTTTGCAAGCTATCGCCTATTTTTACGAGACTCCCCAAACAACGGTTATTCGCTGCGATTAAATCATCTTGTAGGGCAATCTCAACAAAGATTTGAGAGATCCAGGCACTAAAAGGATCGATCTCTAAGCCTAGTAAATGTTCTTCAATGTGTGCCAACCTCTTTGCAGGCGTCAGGTGAGATAACGCTGCTTTCATGCACATCGCCACGGGTGCTAGAAAAGCCCCGCCGCCACATGCTGGGTCCACCACTCGAGCCGTTGACCAGTCAACTCCCGCCTGTTCTGCCAGATTCAGCAATCGTTCTACCAAGGCCGGTGGCGTATAAAATACTCCATGCTTGCTTCGATAATCATCAGGAAGCATGACAGCATATGTTGTGCCGATCAAATATCCTGCCATCTGGTAATCCAAAGACGCAGCAAGTCTTCCCATTTCGACGGCTAGGGGATCATCCAAAGGAGCAACAGGAGAAGGTTTAGTCTCTGGGAAATATGATGATAAAATTGCTGCCAAAAATCTTCTTGAGTAATCGAGGGGGTTCTTTTGTTTTGCAGCCATCGCCTTAGCTTTATTCCGAAACAAAACAAAATTGGCAATTCGATCAGTCATAGCTAATGATTATCCTTTATCACTTTAAGGGTCAATGAATTTTACCAGCATTCATATTGCTATTCCCGCATATTTGTGACTGAATGTTCCTTAGGTTGCCTGCAATTACTTAGCAATCGCTTAACACCTAATAGTCGCAACCACATCTTCCCCCTCCACTCTGACATATATCGGCCAAATAGCTGCAGAGAGAGGAGCTGTGATAATCACTTTCCCTCCTTGGCCGAATCAGCTAGTTTTTCCCGTAGTACGTTGGATAAAGAGAAGCTTACGACCCTCCTAGGCGTTATCCTTATTTCTTCTCCTGTTTTGGGATTACGCCCTCTTCTCTCGCGCTTCGCTCGGACGGAAAATTTGCCAAATCCCGAGAGACTGATATCCTCTCCTTTCTCCAGGCTCTCCTTGATCAGCTCAATGAACATTTCCACAAAATCCGTGGCTGTTTTCCTGTCTTGGCCGGTTTGTATTATGATTTCATTGACAATATCATTCTTCGTCAGCGTTCCCATGATATTTCTCCTTATTTCTGTTAATTATCATATAACTCTGAATACTTCCCGAGCTTCTTTCTTTTCAGAAACCTATCTACGGTTATCCAGGATACATTGTATTTCCTTGCTATAAAGGTTATCGGGGGCTTATCTTTCATCAGTTGATCAATCTCTTTTGTATGTTTTTCAAGTTTGCTCTTCCCGAGACTGCCCTTTGGCCTACCCACCCCCTTTCCCAAAGCTCTTTTTTGTGCAATACCTTGCCTAGCTCTTCTTCTGGAGATATTCTTTCCAGTCTCAGACAGCATGGAAAACAGGGATTCTATGGTCCGGAAAAATGGCACCTGATCTTTTCTGCCAGTGTCCAAGTCTTGTTTTACTGCAATGAGCCGGCCGTGCCTGATAATAGCATCGGTCCGGGAGACTACTTCAGCAAGACCCCTGCCCAGCAGCGAGAGATCACGCACTATGATAGTCTCTCCCCTGACCAAAGTCTCTCCTTCTACTTTATTGAGACTCTTTTTCCACGGTATCTCGATAAATCGATCAATAGTGATACCGTGATCCCTGGCATAATCCTGTATAGACCTCTGTTGCTCCTCAGGATCTTCAATTCCAGGACCTGACCATATGTACGCTATTACACCCATACTCTCTTGGATTTACCCCAGTTATCATAATTTCACCAACCATTACATATTAATCGTCATTCTTTATATATTAAATTTGCCGACGCTGTTAATATTAATATATCATCACTATCCTTTTATGTATATTATTATTGTTTATATTTATCATATGATATGTTTGTTATTATTTACATCAATGGTGCCTTTATGCTAGGATTATGATTGCTTAAAATATTGATTATTTGAATTTGAGAAAATGACAGGGATAAATAAAATGAGACCGGCCAGCACTAGGGTTCCCTTGAAAGACCTAGCTGTCCGTATTTCTGTGGGCAGTAATGCCTGCATCTACTCAAAATGCCTTCCCAAGAATATGCTTGAGGAAATCAAAAAGGCCCTGACCATTCAAAACCCTAAGTGGGTGCTTAACGAAAAGTACAACCGGCATAACGAGGAGAAACAGTACATCACTTATTATTTAGAAAGAAACGGCATCTTCACCTTCCCGCGGGGATTCATGCATATGTTTCTGAGGTATCTCGACAAGAATGGCATTCCGTTCGAAGTACGCGATTCTACCATCAAAATACCCATTGATGTTGCATTTAAAGGTCAACTGCTGCCTTACCAGAATGAAGCGGTTAAATCGATCCTGTCTCGCAGATATGGTCTATTCGAGGCGCCCACTGGTGGTGGCAAAACCGTAATCGCCTGTAGCGTCATAGCCGAGCGGAAGCAGAACACCCTGATTGTAGTTCATTCCAAGGAACTACTTCATCAGTGGAAAGATCGCATTATGAGCTTTCTCACTATTGATGAAAAAGACATAGGTCTCATTGGCGATGGCCATTTCTCCATCGGCAACAAAATCACCGTTGGCATTATAAACAGTCTAGCAAACAATATCGATAAACTGGACAAAGCCTTCGGCCAAATGATCGTCGACGAGTGCCACCGTACACCGGCCAGGACGTTCACAAATGTGCTTTCCAGGCTGAACAGCTTTTTCATTCTGGGCCTGAGCGCCACCCCTTATCGTGCTGATGGCCTCTCCACCAAGGTTATCTACTTCTTTGTGGGTGACCGGGTCCACACGATCAAACCCGGGCAACTCCTTGAGGTTAACGGTATAGCCCGAGCCAGGCTCGAAGTCCATCCGACGAATTTTGATTTCCCCCTCAAGAATACTTCGCAATATCAGGAGATGATCACTGAACTCGTCAACGACTACCACAGAAATCAGCTCATTCTCCATCATGTTATCAAATCGAGCAAAAAAAGTGATGGCGTGAGCTTGGTCATATCCGACAGGGTAGCCCACTGCGAACATCTATACACGATGCTGCAGAGCCTCAATATCCGCTCCGGACTCCTTACAGGGCAGATGGGTAAAAAAGAGCGGGAATCTGTGCATGATCGAATCTCGAAAGGGGGAATAAAGATCCTCATAGCAAGCAGCAGGCTCATCGCTGAAGGATTCGACCTGCCCGCTCTGGATCAACTCCATATCGTGATTCCGATGCGTTATCATGGCAGGGTTGTTCAAGCCATAGGCCGGATCCTGAGAGCAAAGAAAGGTAAAAACGCCGTAGTCCACGATTATGTGGACGTGAATATCGGAGTGCTTAAACATTCTTTCAAAAATCGGCTTTATGCCTACCGTCACATGGGAGTCGAGATAGGCAGACTGCCGTTCGCTTAAGTAGAGAAGACAGGAAGATTAAATTGCTCTCCTAAATAAAGGGATAATCCACTGGCATGCCAGTGGATTATCCCTTTATTTAGGCAAGTACTGTAATGCATCCAAGTCTCTGGTTTTAAAATAATCCACAGAATATTTTTTCAACCATACTTCATCGATAAAATCAGCAAACAGGGGCCACATTTCATTCGGATATTGCCTGGCATCAACATCTCTTCCATTTGGAAGTAAGTGCTTGTAAGTCTCGAAATTATCTGAGACCTTTGGATGGCACCTTTTTAGCCAAGCAGAAAAATGCTTTCCAACGCTCACATCAGGTCTTAACTCAACGCCTTTTCTCTATAATGGACCCCGTTTTTCAGACAGCTCCGTAAGGATGATGACGGAGAGGGAGTGAGGCGTTTTGGTCGAAAGGCTGAGCGGGATATGATAACGGGGAGAGCATGAATAAAAGAAACAGCTACAGCAACGAATTCAAGGCACGGGTTGCCCTTGAATCGATCAAGGGTGAGAAGACAATCAACGAGTTAGCGTCTGAATACAAGATCAATGCGAATATGATCGCGAAGTGGAAGAAACACCTATTGGGCAATTTGGCCGGGGTCTTTGCCCGGGCAGGCGTGGACAAGACAGAGGACACGGAGAAAGAGGAGCTCTACAAGCAGATCGGGAAGATGAAGGTCGAGCTGGACTGGTTGAAAAAAAAAGCTGGATATGGGTGTTAAGGAGAAGCGGGCGATGATCGAGCCCGGGCACCCTGAGATATCCGTCAGCCGGCAGTGCGAGCTCATCGGCATGAACCGGTCTGTGTGGTATTATCGGCCAGTAGACGAGTCCGAGGAAGACCTGCTGGCAAAGAGGCTCATAGACGAGCAGTATACGAGCACGCCGTTTTATGGGTCCCGGAGGATGACGGTATGCCTGCAGAAGCAGGGCCTGGACATCAACCGCAAGCGGGTAACGAGGCTGATGCGGGAGATGGGGATACAGGCGATCTACCCGAAGCCCAAGCTGAGCATATCGGACAGTGGGCACAAGATCTACCCGTATCTTTTAGGGGGCTTACACATCGACCGGCCTGACCAGGTATGGTCGAGCGACATCACGTATATCCGCATGAGCAAGGGATTTGTGTATCTGACGGCGGTCATGGACTGGTACAGCCGGTATGTGCTCTCCTGGTCTCTATCCAATACGATGGATGTCCACTTCTGCCTGGAAGCGCTTCAGAAGGCTCTGATGAAGAGTACGCCCGAGATATTCAACACCGACCAGGGCTCGCAGTACACGAGTATGGCATTTACCGGGGAACTGATCGGCCATGGGATCAGGGTCAGCATGGACTCCCGAGGCCGGGCTTTTGACAACATCTTCATCGAAAGGCTTTGGAGATCGCTGAAGTACGAAGAGATCTACCTCAACGAATATGAGCGGGTGAAGCATGTGGTGCAGGGGATATCCCGGTACTTCGATTTCTACAACACCCGAAGACCACATCAGTCGCTTGGGTACAAAACACCGCATGAGGTGCACTACGGCCGGCTGCCATCGGCGGTCAATTTCTAGCATGTCCGGGAACGGCGTCAAGGCCAGGCCCTAAAGGGTTCCCTGCGGGAAGCCTTGACCCCGTCCCCTCACGCCATGCTCATAAGGAATCATGGCCGAGGCGAAGGGATGGCCCTAAAAGAGGCCTCGGACAAAGGGATGCTGAAGAAAGGGGGACTGATCGGATGACCTGAGCTGAATCATCCACCGGCTTGCAGGACCATCATCCTTAATCAGATCGATTTTTTGTCTGGACAATGGGGTCCACCTCAATTATCAGACACTTCGAAGAGAATTAAAAGCGGTCTCTGCCACATTGCTGTAGCAGTTGTTTATCCCTCAACACTTCGAGCAACACCAACAGCAAAACTTGAAGAAGTTTTATCTTTATCACACCTCCGCTTTCTTATTACCTCTGAGTCTGGCCAGACAGAATGGTCAGAAGCAACCCCTTCGGAAATCCTTGCTGCCCTGCGTCGTACTCATGATTCATTAATCAAAGATGATATCGTAGCGAAATCTGCAATAAAACTTCAAGATAGGATTGATGGAATTGCCTCTCTTTGGGGAGGGCAACCAGTAATATGCGACAGGCTTTCTGATATCCTGGGAATGCATATCAAGAAAGGAGAAACGGTAGAAGAGCGAGAAGCAAGACGTACCACGGCTGCAAAGGTTGCCTCCTTGGTTCTAGCTAATGCAATGATTTTTCAAGAACAGCTAGCTGCTAGTGGTGGAGATGGTCGCGTTGATTCCTTACGTGCGTTTGATAATGATCCAGACCCCGTTGCAGCTCTAAGAAAGCATTGGTATTGGATTTGGACAAAGATTAACTATGTGCCGATCTTTCAGATCGGCGAAGCGATATTACAGAATATCCCAATTAGCCATTCGGCTATCACATCTATACGATGGCTCATGATTGAAGCCAAGGAAATTTGCGCAAATCAGTCTGCCTTAAGGCATGACCTGATGGGACGTATTTACCACTGGTTGCTCAGTGAGGCAAAATATTTGGGTACCTATTACACTGCCACTTCTTCTGCCACATTATTGCTCAAGCTAGCATTTGCCCAGAAGTGGCCTACTCAAGACTTCGGTTCACCCAAGAAACTTGCTGATTTTGTAGTGTCCGATATTGCTTGTGGTACCGGGACGCTTCTCATGGCAGCAGCCCAGGCAATTACTGACCAATTTATTGTCGCCCGTGCACAATCGGGAAGAACCCTGACTGAAATAGACTTGAAGCATCTCCATGAAACGCTTATGGAGAATGTGCTACATGGTTATGACGTCCTGCCCTCTGCTGTACATCTTACTGCATCTACCCTGGGGATGCTTGCTCCGAATGTTACGTATCGCAAGATGAATCTTTTTGTAATGCCTTTGGGGGCAGATCGCGGATCTTTACGACTTGGTAGTCTAGATTTTATCGCAAATTACAAGGTACCCACACAACTCTCTCTGGATAACAGCCAGATGGAGGTTAAACATACCAGTGTATCAGCAGAATATTATGCTTTTGCTGAAGTACCAAAAATGGATTTGTGTGTGATGAACCCGCCCTTTGTGCGCTCGGTTGGAGGGAACTTGCTATTTGGGAGTTTAGCCGATGATGAACGGGCAAAACTTCAATCCCATCTTAAAAAACTAACAAAACGTCTAAATGCCTCTATTACCGCTGGCTTGGGAAGCGTATTTCTGGCTATAGCGGACAAGCATCTTCGTGTTGGTGGACGCATAGCTGTTATCCTCCCCATTGCAATCGCAACAGGTGAGGCATGGAGTATAAGCCGCAAACTGCTGGCCAATAATTATCATTTGGAAATAGTTATAGTCAGTCATGATGCAGAACGGCCTAATTTCTCGGAAAATACCGACCTCTCCGAGATTATGTTTATTGCTCACAAACTCAAGAAAAACGAACAACCTGGAGAAACCATATTCGTCAATCTCTGGCATAATCCACGCACAATCTATGAAGCCATGGATGTAGCAGAGCGTATAAGAGAGTGTAAACCAGCAAGTTTAGATAGTAACATTATTTCATCAGCAATAGATTCTGATGGCCGGAAGCTTGCTGAGATCATTTCAATTCAAGCATGCCATAACGAGGAACAATGGATAGGCGTTCAGTTTGCGCAAACATGGACATTACGAATTGCCATGAAGCTTGATCAGGGCAAGCTGGCTGTACCCGGCAAGGATGCTGTAGATATCGCATTGTGTCCCTTGGGAAAGTTGGGGAATCTTGGTTATGACCGACGTGATCTGCATGATGCTTTCACTATATCAGAGCATGACTGGTCTCCTTACGCAGCATTCTGGAATCATGACGCAAAAAAAGTTGTCTCTCTTAAGCAGATACCAAATGCTTTCCTGGTGCCACGTACCAGTGCCGCACAAGGAAGGAAACTCAAGGATAGTGTAGCAGTTGGAAAAAGTGCTGGTCGTATACTGCTTGCTGAAAGACTCTGGCCTATTACCCATAGAGTAATGGCAGTTGGTTTTAACGAAGCTGTGCTGGGAAATACCTGGTGGGCGTTGAAGACCGAGTTGAAACCTGAACAGGAGAAGGCGTTACTACTTTGGCTCAATAGTACCCCTGCCTTGCTAATGTTCTTAACACGACGAGTCGCTACAAGAAGTGCTTGGATGCAGGTAAAAAAACCCGCTTGGACAGCTATGCCGGTGCTTGATATACGGACTTTACCAGAAGAAACAGTAAGACTACTCGCTGAGGCTTATGATATTATATGTGAGAAGACGCTTATGGCGCTGGCCAAGCTTGATAAAGACCCAGTGAGGGCGGAGATTGATGATGCTTTGTCTGCCATACTGATGTTGCCGGACATGCGGACTCTACGGCAGCTTCTTTCCCGCGAGCCTGGTTTAACTGGAAAAGGTTTATCTTCAAAGCCGGTCCAGCTTCCTTTGTTCAGTGACGATGCCCAAAAGAAAAGAGCGGCAATCCAATTAAAACTTATATAGTACTGTCATAGATTATTTTGGAAAAAGTTGGGTGTTCGTATAGCTAAGTAAATTCTTCAATGGAACTTTTTCGATCAAGAAAATGTATTCATACGTCACCAGACTGATTGTTCGCAGGCGCACCAGCCCATTTCTTGATACCTAGTTCTATAGATTTATCTATGGGTTTTCACCACGGGACTATTACGAAGAGATTTGATGTGATTGCCAATCGGAATCATCCTGAGCAAACCCTATAACGAGAGCCGCAGTTTTTACACACCGTTCGGTATGTAAATCATATATTGACTATGATTGATAATTGTATTAGTATAACTGACTATAATTGATATATGGAGGTGCAGGCTATGAAATATGTTATCTATCTGAGGGTAAGCACAGACGAGCAGGCAGACAGCAGGGCGGGGCTCAATGCTCAGTTGGATTCCTGCAAGGTTTACATTCAACGGAATGAGGGGGAATGCACTGAGGTCTTTTCAGATGAGGGAATTAGCGGAGCGGCAAACTTGGAGAAAAGACCCGGATTGCTCCAGGCCATTGCTTCGCTCAGCAAAGGCGATACCTTGCTGGTTGCCAAACGGGACCGGCTCGGAAGAGATCCTATCGTAACTGCCATGATCGAGAGTGCCATTGCCCGGAAGAAGGCAAGGGTAATTTCTGCGGCGGGCGAAGGAACAGACGGCAATGGACCTACAGACATTCTCATGAGGCGCATGATAGATGCGTTTGCTGAATATGAGCGGCTTATCATCAAGGCCCGGACATCGAGTGCATTGCAAGCCAAGAAGACGCGAAATGAGCGTGTGGGCTCCATTCCTTATGGGTACAGGCTTTCCGGCGATGGCATCCACATTGAAGAGAACCCGGCAGAGCAGGAAGTGATTGCAGAGATCAAGCGGCTCAGTGCGGCAGGGCTCAATCTTCCGGCAGTGTGCGGTGAGCTTGAGCGCAAGGGATTCACCACCAGGACCGGCAAGGCATTCCTGCCCGTACAGGTTCAGAGGGTATTGAAAGCAGCATGAGCAAGAAGGCAATCAACATGGATATGGTGCGGGAAGCCAGGGCAAACCTTGAGCGTATCGCCAGGGAGCACCCGGAGGTTACGAATCTATCCGGGCATGATGCGGAAAGACTATTAGAGGGAGTTTTCAACGAAATGGTAGACAAAGACAAACTGACCTTCTCTCTTGGAGAAGCAGCAGAGATCCTGGGCCTTCACAAGGAATACTTGAGGCGCAAGATCAAAGATGGTTCTCTCAAAGCCATGAAGACCGGGAAGCAGTATATCATCTCACGGGCAGACCTACAGGCTTACTATTCAGCGCACGGCGGCGGCAAGCTGTTCGGTGAGTGATGGCGTACGCACTGCCTGCCAATGGTAACTACACCCGCCACAGCCCGACAGATAGGTGGTCATCGTACGGAAGGTAACAGTACTCCCCTTCTCTATCCGGTTGCGTTCTAGTTCCAAAAAAGGCTGCTTCCCTTGCAAATTTCCAAACCATAATCCAATTTATCAGCGGCTATCAGTGGGCATTTTGTTCACGGGCTCACCCTGGGGAGGGGGGAGGGAGCCGCGACACGTTGGGTGTACAGATATCCAACCCGGTTCTACACGGAAGGCTGAAAATCGGCAATGTGAGCAGATTTTTAGACCAGTTATTTATATAAGTTATTCATAAATGCTATGGCAAGACCGTGCCATATGTTGAACCTTTCATGAGCCCCCCTTGTGTCTGTAAGCATTGAATAACTTTATTGTATATGAGTATCACATTACCATGTTTTCGGTTATAATTGTAATATTTCATAATCATATGGGAAACCATAATCCGGTGCATTATTGATTACTCGCAACGGGATGATCGATGGGGAGATATGGGCAAGATCTCCACACACAGAAATTAGTAATATGACTAATCTATCATCTTCTCATAAATATATCACAATTGCCGGATCGGCATTGTTCCTTAGAGCAGCATAACCCGATGCCGGGAATGACCCCGGCTATTTAACGCTCATTAGATGCTTGTCCATTATCAAGTAATGATATATTGTTTTTGCATGGCAATACTAGCCGAATGCCCCTACTGCCATAGAAAGCAATCCCTCAAGAACAAGAAATGCTCCTGCGGGGCAGACATGGACAAGCTCAAGAAGGCGCAGAGGGTAAAATACCACGTTCAGTACAGGATGCCAGATGGGAAGCAGAAGCGGGAATCTGTAGGAACATCCATCGAGAAGGCCAGGGAAACGAATGAGAGGCGCAAGGGGCAAGTGCGCCAGGGAGATATATCGAGTATACCCAAGCCCAAGCGCACCTTTAAACAGCTCACGGAATGGTTTCTTGATTTGGAGAACATCAAGGCAAAGAAGTATTACACAACACTGACCTATAACTTGAACAGCTTCAACGCGGTATTCGGTGACACCGTGGCAAGCAAGATTAGGCCCTTTGACCTGGAGAATTATCAGACTGCAAGGAAATCACAGGGGCTATCTGATTCATACATCGACCAGGAAGTCGGCGCAGCAAAGAACATGATATACCGGGCCTACGATAACGACTTGGTAAGCCTGGACACCGTAAGAACCTTCCAGAAGGTAAAGAAGCTACTCAGGAGAAATTCCAACGCAAGGGACATGGTTATCACCGGGAATCAATTCAAGGCCATAATGAAGCATATTACCCCATACGCCAAGCCGATAGTGGCAATGGCTTACTATACGGGGATGAGGCGGGAAGAGATCCTTTCCCTTACATGGGATAAGGTGGATATGAAGAAAAAGGTCATTCGACTTGAGGCGAGTGATACAAAAGATAACGAACCACGCACGATTCCTATCTGTGATGAATTGTACAGAATGATTAAACGGATTCCCCGAAGCATAACCTTACCGTATGTATTCCTGTATCGTGGGCAGAAGGTCAAAGATATACGTACTGCGTTCAGCAATGCCTGTGAGAGGGCCAGCATACCATACGGAAGAGGCAGCAAAGGGGGAATAACCCTTCACGACTTGCGGCATACCTTCAACACGAATATGAGAAAGGCTGGGGTGTCTGAATCGGTTATCATGGAGATAACGGGCCATGCTACGCGAGAGATGTTCGACCGTTACAACACGATTGACCTTAAAGACGCACGGGACGCGATAACACGCATGGAGGATTTCTTAGGTTCTCAGAGGTGAATGTTACCTATCACGTTACCCACGTAACACTATTCACCAAATTAGTAGCACATGGAATATCTAACTTATTGAAATGATTGGTGCCGGGAACAGGACTTGAACCTGCACGAGCCTGCGCCCACTAGAACCTGAATCTAGCGCGTCTGCCAATTCCGCCATCCCGGCACGCTGATACTT
>Ga0302247_1001262_pt1 | contig 20029 bp, 15 predicted proteins | sample AAG_UR_Ile_MG_FD_193529 | JGI IMG/M metagenome (GOLD analysis project Ga0302247, IMG submission 193529) | Enriched activated sludge microbial communities from anaerobic digester in WTTP, New Holstein, Wisconsin, United States - AAG_UR_Ile | ecosystem: Engineered > Bioreactor > Anaerobic >...
ACCATCCTCGAGACCCAGGTCCACATGGGCGATCTCCTCGACCCGCTCGACGAGGACGTGGACAGCCCGGTCCACGGGCTCACCCACCGCTACCCCGACCGCGTGCTGCTGCTGGTGACCCAGCGCTGCTCCATGTACTGCCGGCACTGCACCCGCCGGCGCAAGGTCGGCGAAATCGACCATCACCTGGACAAGGAGGCCCTGGACAAGCAGCTGGCCTACATCCGGGCGACCCCCGCGGTGCGCGACGTGCTGATCTCCGGCGGCGATCCCTTCACGCTGCCCACCGACCAGCTCGAGTACATCCTCAAGGCCGTGCGCGAGATCGAGCACGTCGAGATGATCCGCATCGGCACGCGCATGCCGGTGGTCCTCCCGCAGCGCATCACCGACGAGCTCTGCGACATGCTGCGCAAGTACCACCCGCTGTACATCAACACGCACTTCAACCACCCCAACGAGATCACCCCCGAGTCGAAGCGGGCCTGCGAGATGCTCTCCTACGCGGGCATCCCCCTGGGCAACCAGACCGTGCTGCTGCGAGGCGTGAACGACTGCCCCCACGTCATCAAGAAGCTCATGCACGGGCTGCTGAAGATCCGCGTGCGGCCGTATTACCTGTACCAGTGCGACCTGTCCCGGGGCATCTCCCATTTCCGCACGAGCATCTCCAAGGGCATCGAGATCCTCGAGAGCCTGCGCGGGCACACCACCGGCATGGCGGTGCCCATGTTCGTCGTCGACGCCCCCGGCGGCGGCGGCAAGATCCCCATCGGCCCGCAGTACCTGATCTCGCGCAACGACCACCTGTCGATCCTGCGCAACTACGAGGGCGTCATCACGGTCTACCACGAGAACACGGCCCCCGGCTCGGTGTGCGGCCACGACGAGGCCTGCTCGGATTCGCGCTACCAGGTGAAGAAGGGCGTCGCACGCATCTTCACGCACCCCGAGGAGATCATCGAGCCCTCGCAGAAGCCACGGAAGCTCTCGTGACCACCGTCTCCCGCCTCCTCCTGGCGGTCTGCGCCTGCGGCTCTTTGTCCCTGGCGGCCGGCTGCGCCGGTGACGGGGACGGGGACGCCCCGACCCGCGGGGACCGGCCGTACCTGCCCGAAGCCCGGAGCGACGGCCCCTGGGACCGGTTCGTCTGGCGGATCCAGCGCGCGAGGACCCTGGTGCCCTCCGCGGATCCCGTCACCGACGCCCCGCCGGTGCTCACCTTCCCGGACACCCTCTGCGGCGCCCTCGTCGGGCGCCTGCTCGAGTGCGAGATCGAGCGCGTGCAGGCCCAGACCACCCTGCGCGATTCCGAGAAGGCGAGCGTGATCACCCACAAGCGCCGCACCTTCGCCCGCAAGCGCGACCAGTACCTCTCCCACTGCGAGGGGAGGGTCGCCGGACTCCCGCCCCAGGCCGTCCGCGCCTGCCTGCCGCGGCCCTGCGCCGAGATGGATCGGTGCCTGCAAAAAATTGCTGGCCAAACGAATCCAAAGTGACTACTAACAGGGTGACCAACCGGAGGATTCTGCCATGCCGATCGACGACATCAACCGACAGGATCTGAAAATCCGCCAGGAAAAGCCCTCGGATGAGGCACACATCATGGTCAAGGAAGATGTGTACATCATCGTGACCCAGGCGTTCTGCCCCAATGGTCACAACCTCGTCGGGCACGGCACCCACTCCTTCGACGGCTATCCGGGCATCTGCCTCCTGGTCCGAAGTGAGACCGGCGAGGGCCTCGTCGAGCTCTCCCCCTTCCACGGAGACCACTCGAAGTTCGGCCCCGAGTTCCCCGCGGGCGCCAAGGTCCAGGTCCTCTGTCCCGTGTGCCAGACCCCCTTCGAGGTCATCAGCCACTGCACCTGCGATCACGGGGAGCTGCGCTCGATCTACCTCTCGCCCAAGCGTCAGACCGCCCACCTCATGGCCGTGTGCGACGTGTGGGGCTGCTACCACTCCCGCGTCATCGACAACAACGAGATTTTCTCGGAGTTCGTCGACAGCTCCTGGCAGGAATGATCGCGTCGGGATCACGTCCACCCTTCGGCGGGGATGCATTTTCAAGAAAATGGTGTATGGTGTACGGCGTGAGCCAACGGAGGACTCGAACATGAAAACCACGATCACCTCTCTCGCGTTCTGTCTCAGTCTTCTTCTGACAGTGCCGGCGATGGGCCAGTCCGCCCCGCCCTGGATGCCGCCGCCGCCGGCCCCGGTGGTGCTCTCCGAGGTCGCCTCGCCGCTCACCGAGGTGCGCGCCGACGACGAATCCGAGGTCAAACTGCGCAAGTTCGGCCTGGGTGTCGAGTTCCGCCAGAACATGGTGCCGGAGTTCTTCCTCAACCTGTTCATGCGCGCCGCCCACGAGGTCAACTCGCCGGCCTACTCGATGAAGTTCATCTACCGGACCAAGACCACCGACGTGATCCTCAAGGGGTCGTACTGGAGCATCAACGCCCCGGACGGCAACTGGATGGGCATCGGCCATGACTGGGAGGACATGGAGTACACCGAGTTCAAGGACTTCCGGTTCGCCTGGGGCCAGATCAACGTGGTCTGGAACCAGCCGCTGATCACCGGGCTGTACTTCATCTATGGCGGCGGCATCGGCGCCGGCGCGGTGATGGGCGACATCTGGACGACCCCCGCCTACAACTGCACGTCAGACAACTGGCGCGACGCCACGACCAACCCCGTCGCCGGCTGCTGGCACTCCCCTTATGACCCCGAGCGCGAGAAGGAGGACATCCCGCGGGTGATGGCCGCCCTCGAGGCCACCTTCGGCCTGCGCTACGACCTGTTCCAGAACGTGAGCTTCAAGCTCGAGACCGGTCTCTTCCTGCCCGGTTTCTGGCAGATCTCCGGCTCCGTAGAACTGCTGTTCTGACCCTCCTTCCCCGCCACCAAGTATTGGTGCTTTCCCTGCCGTCCCATATGTGATATAGACGTGCCCATGGCAGAGGAAATCATCTCCCTAACCAAGGTGAACAAATATTACGGGCACGGGGGCGGACGGCAGCAGGTCCTGCACGACGTCACGCTCACCATCAACCACGGGGACTTCATCTCCATCGTGGGGACCTCGGGCTCCGGAAAGACCACGCTCCTGAACATCGTGGGCGGCCTGGACCGCCGCTATGACGGCTCCTGCACGGTGGACGGCAAGGTCGTGGAGAAGCTCGACGACAAGCGGCTGGCCCGCCTGCGCAACGAGACCCTGGGGTTCGTCTTCCAGTCCTTCAACCTCATGGAGCACCTGACCTGCTGGGAGAACGTGGCCCTGTCGTCCTTCTTCCAGGGGTCCAACATCCCGGCGGGGCAGGTCTACAAGCGCGCCGTGGAGGTGCTCGATCGCTTCGGGCTCCATGAAAAGATCCACAGCCATCCGGCGAACCTCTCCGGAGGTCAGAAGCAGCGGGTGGCCATCGCCCGCGCGCTCTACAACAAGCCCAAGATCCTGCTGTGCGACGAGCCCACGGGCAACCTGGACAGCAAAACCGGCGACGACGTCATCGAACTGTTCAAGGAACTGAACCGCGCCGACGGCATCACCCTGCTCGTGATCACCCACGAGGAGCGCGTGTCCAAGGCCACGGACCGTTGCATCCACCTCGAGGACGGACGAGTCGTCTCCCAAAACACCTCAGACGCGCCGGTGAAGTGATGAACATCCACAATGTCGTCAAGCTCGTCCGCAAGAACATCCGCCGCAACTCGAAGCAGTTGCTGGTGGCCTCCATCGGCATCGTCATCGGCCTGTGGGCGTTCTCGCTGTTCCTGTCCTTCGGCCTGGGCATCACCAACGTCGTCGAGGGCGAGATCTTCCCCTGGGACAAGATCGAGGTCATCCCGCCGGCCACCAACCTCGAGACCAGCCGCACCCGCGCGCCCCAGGCGGGGAACTCGGCCTGCGACGAGAACGACTTCTACATCGACGGCCAGCCCAACGGCACGGTCGACCACGACCTGGCGCTCAAGTTCCACAAGCGCCGCTACCTCGACGACGAGGTCGTGGAACTGATCCGCCGCCGCCCCGAGGTCCGGACCGCCTATCCCAAGATGAAGTTCACCTTCCCGGCCGTGGCCGAGGGCGGTCAGGAGGAGCTGCACCTGTCCGACCCGCTGCGCACGGAGATCTTCGCCGACGGCATCGACCCGACCACCCTCAACCAGTGCGACGAGAAGGCCACCTCCGAGGACCTCGAGAAGCCCCGCGAGGTCCGGCAGTGCGACGTCTACCATCCCTTCAAGTTCAAGGACTACTCCCTCGACGAGGACCTGGAACTGGGCTTCTGCAACCAGCACGCCGACTGCGAGTCCGGCGTGTTCTGCAACTTCGACGAACCCGCCCAACTGTGGGTGTTCCCCCTGCACAAGCCCGACGCCGGCCGCAAGAAGAACTTCCATCAGCGCTGCTACCACGCCGTCCCCGTGCTGGTGTCGACCTACCTGCTCGAACTGTGGAACGGCTCCATCGCCCCCGCCCACGGCTACCCCAAACTGAGCAAGTCCACCCTGGGGACCTTCCTGGGCCTGTCCTTCGAGACCTTCCTGGGCCTGTCCATGTTCTCGTCCAAGGCCCAGACCGTGGAGCCCATCACCCGGCGGTTCCAACTGGTGGGCATCTCGCGCAAGGCCATCCCGCTGGGCATCACCGCGCCGCTGTCCTACGCGGCCCGCTTCAACGACTACTTCGCCACCCGGGACGAGGCCGGGGACGTGCTCGACAAGGAGAAGGCCAAGGCCGAGACGTACTCGTCGATCGTGGTCCGCGTGAACTCCAAGAAGCAGATCACCAGCTTCCTGGCGTTCGTCAAGAAGCTGGGGTTCACCCAGGAGGACACCAACGCCGAGACCGTCGGCCTGGTCATCCTGTTCGTGACGGGCATCCTGGTGTTCATCTCGTTCGTCATCGTCATCATCGCCGCGATCAACATCGCGAACACGTACTTCATGATCATCTCCGAGCGACGCCGCGAGATCGGCATCATGCGCGCCATCGGCGCGAACAGGGGGGACATCCGATCCATCTTCCTTGCCGAGGCCGCCCTCTTGGGCTTCCTCGACGGGATGATAGGGCTGACCCTGGGCTGGCTCACCGCCCGCTTCACCGACTGGGTGATCTGGAACGTGGTCCCCGAGTTCCCGTTCAAACCCGAGACGGCCTTCCACTTTCCGCTCTGGCTGGTGCTGTGCACCGTGATCTTCGGCGTCGCCTTCTGCGTGTTCGGCGCGCTGTTCCCTGCCTACCGGGCGGCCAAGATCGAGCCGTCCGAGGCGCTGCTCCCCCAGTAACGCCCGCGAGGTGTCCCCCATGCACAAATTCCCGGGGTTCTTCCTGTTCCTGCTCCTGGCCGCCTGCTCGACCACGGTCGCCCGCGCCCCCCGCGCGGTCCGTCCCACCCCCGGCCTTCCCGGCGCGGCGCCCGCCCCCGTCCGGCTCCCGCTGGACTCGGACCTGGACTACCGCATGCTGCTCTCGGCGGCCCACCTGCACGGCCTAGCCTGGCCCGCGGACGAGGTCGCCCGCACCGACGCCTGGCTGCGCGCCCAGCTCACCGCGCTCCTGCAGCGCGGCAAGGACGCCGACGCCTACGATCTGTGGCTGCCGTGGGCCCAATGGTTGCAGGCGGGCCACTCGCCCCCCTCCCCCGAGCTCCTGCGCCTGACCGTGCGCCTGCTGGACTTCTCCCAGCGCCGCGGCGCCGCCGCCCGCACGCTCCAGATCGTCCACTTCCTGGACCGCTTCGCCCCCGCCGAGGTCCCCAACCGCGACCGCATCCTGTGGGGCATCCTCGAGCTCGAGAAGGTCCGCCTGACGCAGTGCATGTTCGAGACCGAGGACGAGCCCGGGCGCTGCCTGGCCCAGAGCGAGCTCGAGCAGGACCTCTACAAGGGCGTCGCCCCGGGGCAGGCCCCCGGGTGGCTGGCGCTGCTGCAGGAGCTCTCGTTCGGCCGGTGGCAGGTGCCCGCGGGGACCGCGTTTGCGGCCGTGCCCGCCTGGCTCGCCGGCGCCTCGAAGGGCCTGCGCCTCGCCGGCGCCGACCGCTGGTTCGGCCTGTGCCTGTTCACGCCGGGGTGCTTCGACAAGCCCGACACCGGCGTCCGGGACGCGATGGCTAAGATGAACCCGTACCTCCACGAGGCGTGGATGAACCTGATCTCGGACAAGCCCGAGCCCGCACGCCTCGAGTCCCTCTCGCTCTACGTGCACACCCAGCTGGGACCGGCCTTCTCGGGCCGCGTGTGCGAGCTCGTCGCCCCCCGCCTGCCCGGCAGCCCGCACAACGCCATGTGCGCCCAGCGCCCGTGGGGCCGCCTCGAACACAGCCTGGTGCAAAGGCGCCTCCTCGTGGAGCAGATCGCCCGCACGCCGTATGTCCGCACCCTCTGGGACGACCTGTTCCAGGTCACCATGACGCGTTTCTACCACTTCGTCGAGCGCGAGCACCTCACCCTGGCCAAAGAGGAGTACGCCTACCTCGAGGACCTCGTGAAGCTCATGGACGCCCGCTGGCCCTCGGACGCGCACCAGAACGCGCTGACCGCCCAGAGCCTGGCCATCGTCGACCTGTACATGCTGCGCGGCGAGATCGACCTGGCCCGCGCCACCTGCGAGAAGACCTACCAGCGCACGCAGGATCCGCGGATCCTGCTGTCCTGGTTCCGCCTCGAGTTCTGGACCGGCCAGTACGCCCGGGCCGCCGAACTGATGGAGAAGGTCCGCGAGCAGGCGCGGGACTCGGTGGCCAACCAGTACTACTTCATGAAGCTGGCCCGCTACCACGCGGTGGCCCTCGAGCGCCTCGGGGAGGGCGAGAAGGCCGGCCAGCTCCGCTTCGAGGCCGTCCACTTCTTCCGCAAGTTGTTCGACTACATCAACGACCCCGAGCTGCGCACCGAGGTGGTCGTCGACATCGGCAAGCTCTACTTCGACGCCGGCAACGCCGAGCAGGGCCTGCAACTGTTCCAGGCCGCCCTCACCCGCTCGCCAACCTGCGACGTGATCGGCTCGATCCTGCAGACGCTGGTCACCTACGAGCAGGTCGACGCCGCCTTCGACGTCTACCACACGCTCATGGATCACGAGCCCTGCCGGGCCAACCGTCGGCTGTACTCCTCGGTGTGGATGCGCTTCTTCGGCCTGCGCTTCGCGGTCACCGACGAGCGCATGGAGCGCGTGAACGAGTTCCTCGACGACTTCACCGGCGACCCCTGGTTCATGGATCTGGCCGCCTTCGCCCGCGACCGGCTCCCGGCCGCGAAGCTGGCCGCCAAGGCCGCCAACGCCGGCCAGAAGGCCGAGGCCCTCTACTACGCCGGCATCGCCGCCTGGTCCCGGGGCGACAGCGGCGCAGCCTTCGACCTGTTCCGCCAGGTCCTCGACCTGCGCATCGTGAACTACACCGAGCACGAGTTCTCCTTCTGGCACCTCGAGCTGCAAAAGCGCAAGCCCCCCGCCCCCGAGGACGAGCTCGACAACCTGCGACGGTAGGCGACCGGGGGAACACGGACGACACGGACTGACACGGACGCGGCCTGAAGAACGGACCGGCACGGACCGGCACGGACGACACGGACTGACACGGACGCGGCCTGAAGAACGGACCGGCACGGACCGGCACGGACTGGCACGGACCGGCACGGACGGCCGCACGGACGGCGACCGGTCCGCCGGTCGCCGGAACAGAGACCCACGGACCCACTTCGGATGTGAACTCCAGGTCCGTGAATCCCGGTTTTCGGCCGGGGTCCGTGTCTGTCGGTGCCAGTCCGTGCCCGTCCGTTGTCCGTGCGGCCGGCGGAATCGCAGTGCGATTCCGCTTAGCGACCGTCTTCGGTCGCCCGCTTGCATTTCCCCCGAACCGCGGTACAAGAGGGGTGGTCCATATCTTCTTATAGGAGGTTCATCATGAAAAAATTCTTTCTACTCATAATCTTCACCCTGCCCCTGACCCTGGCCGCCTGCACCAACGACTGCGGCGCCGACTGCTCGGACAACAACCAGAACGCGTTCACCGTGCTCAAGAGCGACGTCCCGCGGGACACCGCCCCCGACGCCGACGCCGACACCGTGGACGCCTACGTCGCCGCCAACTCGGCGTTCGCCACCAACCTGTACCACGAGCTGCTCAACACCAACGACGGCAACGTCTTCTTCTCCCCGCACAGCATCAACGTCGCGCTGACCATGACCTCGGCCGGCGCCCGGGGGAACACGGCCGCCCAGTTCGCCGACGTGCTGTTCTTCGACCCGGCCACCGTCCACGACACCCTCAACGCCCTGGACCAGCACCTGTCCGCCCTGGGCACCGGCGACCCCGACGAGTTCCGCCTGTCGGTGGTCAACGCCACCTGGGGGCAGACCGGGTTCCCCTTCGAGGCCCCGTTCCTGGACATCCTGGCGACCTACTACGGCGCCGGCCTGAACCTTCTGGACTTCAACGCCGACCCCGAGGCCTCCCGCGTCGTCATCAACGACTGGGTCGAGGACCAGACCGAGGGCCGCATCGAGGACCTGCTCCCCGAGGGCTCCGTGACCTCGCTCACCCGCCTGGTGCTCACCAACGCGATTTATTTCAAGGCCGACTGGGAACACCAGTTCTCGGACCAACTGACCCACGCCGCCGACTTCACCCGCCTCGACGGCAACACCGTCACCGTGGACATGATGGGCCAGGACGAGATCGAGGTCCCCTACTTCCAGAACGCCGACCTCCAGCTCGTCGAGCTGCCGTACAAGGGCCTGGACACCTCCATGGTCATCGTGCTCCCCGCCGACGGGAACTTCGACGCCGTCGAGTCCGAGCTCACCCCCGAGTTCCTCAACGGCCTGCTCGACCTGGCGACCGACCAGAGCGTGATGGTCAGCCTGCCCAAGTTCTCGTTCACCTTCGACGTGAGCCTGAACGACCCGCTCAAAGCCCTGGGCCTCACCGACGCCTTCGACTCCGCGCTCGCGGATCTCACCGGCATGAACCCCGACGCCGACCTCTACATCACCGACGTGGTCCACAAGGCCTTCGTGGCCGTGGACGAGGACGGCACCGAGGCCGCCGCCGCCACCGGCGTGATCGTGGGCGACACCTCGGTGCCCATGAACGTCATCACCGTGAACCGCCCGTTCTTCTTCTTCATCCGCGACCGCGTCCACGGCACGATCCTGTTCCTCGGCCGCGTGGTCGACCCCACCGCGTAGCATTCATCTCCGCAAAGGCCCCCCCCCGGGAGCGATCGCGATGGCGATTTGGACTGGAGAGGAGGTCGGACACCCGAAGACGGTCGCTAAACGGAATCGCGTTGCGATTCCGCCGGGATCGATTCCACAGTAATGAGGAACCTCCGTTTTCTGGAGTTCTTGGAATTCTCAAAGTCGAAATCGAAATCGAAATCGGTCTTTCCCTCTCTCTCGTCAGGGGTTCGCAATCACTCGGGGCAGCCCAGCCCGGCGGTGCCGCCGGGGGCCTCCTTCAAGCGGTGGCGCTGCATCATCGCGGCCAGGCGGCCGTCGGCGCGCAGGGCGGCGAGGACCGCGTCCACGGCGGCCTTCAGGGCGGGCTCGCCGGCGGGCAGCATCAGGCCGTAACCCTCGCGGCTCAGCAGGTCGCCCTCGAGGATCCAGTCCGAGACGTCCGGGCGCGTGGTGATGAGGACCTCGTCCATGATCAGCGCCTCGACCTCGCCCTTGAACATCGCCTCGAGCGTGAGATCGTTGGTGTCGAACAGGCGCAGGTCGGCCTTGGGATACCGCGCGCGGGCCAGGACCTCGGAGGTGGTGTTCTTCTGCACGCCCAGCACGAACCGGTCCGCGGGGCCGGTGGGGCGCTTCGTCTTTTTGGCCAGGCGCTGGCCGGTGGCGAAGTAGGGCGCCGAGAAGCCGTACCTCCGGCACCGCTCGGGCGTGATGCTCACCGCCGAGACGACCGCATCGTAAGGACCCGGCAGGGCGGCCGACATGAGCTGGTCCCAGCCCTGGGGCACCAGCTCGAGCTTCACGCCCAGGCCGGCGGCCACGGCCTCGGCGAGCTCCACGTCGAAGCCGGTGTAGCGGCCGAGCTCAGGGCTCCAGGAGACGAAAGGCGGGTGCTGGATCTTCTCGATGCCCACCCGCAGCACGCCCGCGGCCCGGACGCGCGCCAGGGTCGTCGGCGCGTAGGTGAAGCCGCGCCAGGGGGACCAGGCCGCCTGCCCGCGGACCCGGACGCGCCAGCGGAAGGCGCCCCCGTCGGCGCCCAGGCGCTCCCAGGGGATGGCCAGGTAGGGCTGCCCCTCGGGGGCCAGCCACGGCGGGAACGTGACGGGCGCGGGGGCGACGCGGGCCACCTCGACCTCGTGCATGGCGGCCTCGGCGCCCGGCGCGGGCGTCCAGCGCAGCAGGTGGGCGCGGTTGCGGGGCGTGAAGGCCGCCCCCTCGGCGGGCTCGACGGGGGTGGGGACGGCGGCGGCGGGCACGGCGGGGCCGGCCGGCGCGGGGGTCGTGAACGCCCGCAGGGGTTCGACGGGGGCCCGGCGACCGGCGGTGACGAACCAAGCGACCGAGCCCAGGGCCAGGGCGAGGATCACCAGCACGAGGCGCGCGGTGCGGCCCGGACCCCGGCGGATGACCTCGGTCTCGGTCGCTGCTGTCCGGGATCCGTCGGCGGTTCGGGATCCGTCCGCCATCAGCGTGGCATCCGTGGAAAACTCGTTCAAGGTTCCGGCGCGCACCGCCGTGGCCAGTTCCTGGTAAAAGTCCCCCGCCGTGGCCGGGCGCTCCGGGGCCTCCTTGGCCAGGCCGTGCACCAGCGCCTGCCACACGGGATCCGGGAGCGACGGCAGGTAGCGCGAGATCGGGGTGGGCGGCTCGGAGACGTGCTTGACCAGGATCTGGGGCACGAAGTCGCCCTCGAACGGCAGGCGGCCCGAGAGCATCTGGTACACCATCACGGTCAGGGAGTAGACGTCCGAGGCCGGGCCTATCTCGGCGGTGTGGCCCATGGCCTGCTCGGGGCTCATGTAGGCCGGCGTGCCCATGATGACGCCGGTCGAGGTCTGGCCTCCGCCGCGCAGGCCGGGCTCGAGGACCTTGGCGATGCCGAAGTCGACCAGCTTCACCGACAGGCCGTGTTTGGCGCGCTGCACGAACACGTTCTCGGGCTTGAGGTCCCGGTGGACGATGCCCGCCTCGTGGGCGGCGTCGAGGCCGGCGGCGATCTGTCGCACCAGGATCAGGACCTCGTCGGGGGGCAGCGGGCCGCGGCGCGCCATGAGCTGCTTCGCGTCCTCGCCGGTCAGGTACTCCATGACCAGGTACGGGCGCCCGTCGGGGACCGTGCCGAAGTCGAACACCTGCACGATGTTCGGGTGGTCGATGTGGTTCACGGCGCGGGCCTCGGCGAGAAACCGCTCCACCATGGCGGGGTCGGCGCTCAGGCTGTGGTTGAGCACCTTGATCGCGACCTGGCGGTCGATCTTCGGGTGGATCCCCAGGTACACCTGGCCCATGGCACCGGCGCCCAGCAGCCGCTCCACGCGGTAGTTGCCCAGGGTCTGTCCGATCAGGGGATCTCGCTCGTCCATGGTGGGAAATCGGCTCCTCGGTCTTCGGGGGCGGCGCCTACCGGAAGGTGATCTTGCGCCAGAACTCGCGCATGGAGAACAGGTGGAAGTCCTGCCCGCGGGCGGGGATCCAGATGAGCAGGAACAGGGTCAGAAGCGCGATGAGCCAGGACGAGAAGGCCCAGCCGAACTTCTGCCCGAAGATCACGCCGAGCAGGCCCTGGGCGATCGAGGCCGCGAGGGTGATGGCCAAAAAGGCGTAGGTGACCGCGACCCGCCGGAACAGGGCGAGCACCGCCTGCGTGAGGAAGAAGCCCGCCATCACCAGGTTGGGGATGCCCGAGCCCGCGGCCAGGCCGAAGTTGTAGACGTTGTCCTTGCCGTGCATGAGCCCCAGGATCAGGGCGCCCAGCGCCAGCAGGCCGGCCACCGGCCCCGGCCCGAGCCAGGTCGGCCGCAGGCGCTCGGCCTGGTCCCACCAGTCCTGGACGCGCACGCCCTTCTTCAGGTTCTCGCGCAGCTCGGCGAAGGCCGCCTGCACGCCCTCGCTGCGGGGCTCGGTGGTGAACACGTAGAGGGTCAGGTTCCCGGCCTCGAGCGGCCCCGAGATCCCGAAGTCCTCGCTCAGGTCGCTCTCCTCGCGGAAGGTCTCCCACGGCTCGAGTTTGGTGAGCTCCTTCTCCCCCTTGCCATTGAGCAGCTTCTTGAGCAGCCGCTCGCGGAAGGTCGAGGCGGCGCTCCCGGTGAGCGGGAAGAACAGCGAGAACGTGCGCTCGGGGGCCAATTCCCCGGCCCCGCGCAGGCGCCCCAGGTCGCACTGGACCTCGACCACGTCCCCGAAGGGCTTGCCCACGTGTAGCACGCGGCTGTTCTTGTCCAGGATCAGGCTCGCGAAGGCCCGCACGTCGCTCTCGGTGCGGAGCTCGAAGGCCTTCGGGGTCGGGGCGGGTTCCTTCTTGAGGGGCGCGTTCATGGGGACCTCCTGTACGGCACGGGTTCCGACTGTACCGTCAATAAATACCGGATTCAAGACCGGAGAGCGGCCGCGGCCATTATATATGTTGCCCACCGCCACAGTGTGTCATATTTTCACACCTAAATCGGAGCCTCGAGGTCGCTTTTCGCTGGAAAAACAGAAAGGCCGCGACTTTCTTTGCACATACTCCAGGCTGGCACGCTCCTTGCACCCGGGAGGCGCGGGAGCCGGCCCCGGCGCCGCTCCCCCGAGGAACCCATGGTCGAGTCCATCCGCAGGTTGTCTGGCGAAGTCGTTTGCGAGCCCGTCTCGCCGGCGATCGCCCCCCTGCTGATCCCCGTGGGGGTGACCCTGTACGAGGCCCTCGGCCGCCTGGACAAAAACCCGACCAAGGCCCTCGTCGTCGTGGACGCGGCCGGCCGCCTCGAGGGCGTCCTCGACGAGGCGGCGGTCCGCGCCGCCCTGCTGCGGACGCGCTCGCTGGAGGCCCCGCTCACCGCCCTGGCGCTCTCCTGCGACGCCGCCGTCACGCTCGACACCCCGTTCGCCCAGGTCGTCTCGACCGCCCTGGCCGCCCCGGGCTTTCTTATCCCCGTGCTCGACGACCGCGACCGCGTGGTCAACGCCTTCACCCGTGAAGCGCTGCACCAGCTGCTCGCCGAGGATCTCCCCTGGGATCCGCGCCGGGACTTCTTTGCGCTGGCGGCCGATCCCCGCCGCCCCGACGCGGTGACCCGTCCGTGGGGCTTCTACCGCAGCCTGCTCACCACCGCCTTCACCCAGGCGAAGATCCTCTCGGTCGCCCCCGGCCAGGAGCTCAGCCTGCAGAAGCACTTCCGCCGCGAGGAGTACTGGACCGTGGTGCGCGGCGAGGGCAGCTTCCGCCTCGACGACGACCGCTACACCGTGCGCCGCGGCTTCACCGTGCACATCCCCCGCGAGGCCGTCCACTGGATCCGCAACACCCACCCCACCGAGGCCCTGATCCTCGTCGAGGTCCAGGCCGGCGACTACTTCGGCGAGGACGACATCGTGCGCCTCTCGGACAAGTACCACCGGGCGTGACGACATTTTTTCCATTGCGCCTGCCAATCTGACCTGATAAACATGGCCCCGTCGACGGACGTTCGTCCCTGATCTTTTTTACGCACACCCATTCACGACCCAGGAGAACCAGCATGACACAGAACCTTTCCACGTTGCTCATCGTCACCGGCGCCGTCCTGGCGCTCTCGGCCTGCGGATCCAAGGACAAGGCGTCGGGCCAGGACCCCAAGGGACCGGAGCCGAAGGCCCAGCCCGCGGATCCCGGCGCGACCGGAATGGCCCCGGAGATGGCCCCGGAGAAGCCCGCCGAGCCCAAGCCGGCTCCGGTGGCCGAACCCAAGGCGACCACGGGACCCAAGGAGTTGAAGAAACTGGGCGACTTCGTCGACGCCTGGACCAGCCGCTACCAGGCGAACGAGGCCGCGGTCAACGCTTACGAGGGCATGCCCATCATGGAGCTGGTGTCCCCCGCGCTGCTTCTGGCCATCGGGCCGCAGTTCGACCTGCTCAACGCCGACGGCGCCGACGGCCGGTTCGAGGGTCAGCTCATCATGGCCGGGAAAAAGGGCTTCATCGAGAAGAAGGGCGACGTCCTTACCTTCGGCTACTCCCACACCCTCGACAAGGACGGCTTCGGCCCCACCGCGAAGAAGGGCGACGTCCAGATCCTCGAGGGCTCGGCGGATCTCGCCAAGGGCTCCATCACGCTGCGCAACCGCACCGAGCGGGACGGCAAGAAGATCACAGCCACCCAGACCGAGTACCGGCTGCTCCCCAACGGCGGCATGCTCTGCCTGTCCCTGAACGGCCACAGCATCGACGGCAAGGGGGAACCCTCGAAGTTCAGCAACTTCATCTTCCTCCACAACGGCGACAAGAAGTACGACTTCGTGGTCGGCAAGGCCGAATTCGGGCCCGAGCTCCCGGCGGTGACCCTGACCGAGAAGGGCGATCTGGACAAGGCCAAGGCCGCCGCGCTGGCGACCGCCTCCGGCTACAAGGTGGAGAAGACCGGCGGCGTCGTGGACGGCAAGCTGGTCCTCGACAGGTAGCCTGGCGACTGAAGACAGTCGCTTGGCGGAATCGCAACGCGACTCCGTGCGGACGAGGGAGCACGGACACGGCTGTCTCCTTGTCACTCCATGTTCCAGCGGCGTCCGTGTCCGTCCCTGACAGTCCGTGTCTCTTGTCCGTGGTCCGTGGCCGCTCTTGTCCGTTGGCTGTCCGTTGTCCGTGCATCCCCGGCCGTGTTATAACCCGCTGCATGCCGTTCGCCTCCGTCGAAGAATTCCTCCTGGTCGCCGCCATCGTGGCGCTCGGTCAGATCGTCTACGCGCTGGCCGGCTTCGGCTCGGGGATGGTGTCGGTGTCGCTGTTCGCGCTGGCCTTCGGCGACCTGAAGTTCTTCGTGCCGCTGTTCCTGCTGCTGTGCCTGCCCACCGAGGTGGCCGTGACCTGGCACTCGCGGCACCTGCAAGACTGGCGGCGCACGGGCCTGGTGCTGGCCGCCGCGCTGCCCACGCTGGCCTTGGGCGCGTGGTGGCTGGGCACGGTGGATCCGCGGTGGCTCGCGTTCGGGCTGGGGCTCGTGATCGTCGCGCTGGGGACGTACTACCTGCTCGTCGAGGAGCGCCTCTCGTTCACCTTCACGAAGCGCTGGCACCTGCTCGCGGCGTCGTCCGCCGGCGGCATCCTGGGCGGGTTGTTCGGCGTGGCGGGGCCGCCGCTGATCCTGTACTTCAAGTCCCTCCGGCTCACCAAGGAGCACTTCCGCGCCGCGCTCATCGGCATCTGGCTGTGCATGACCTGCGTGAAGATCCCCATGTACGCCGGGCTGGGCCTGTACTCGGCGCGCTCCCTGTGGTGGGTGCTCGCGCTGTTGCCCGTCTCCTACGCCGGCGCCCGCCTGGGCATGGCGCTGCACGACCGCGTCTCCGAGGCCGCCTTCCGCCGGCTCACCAGCCTGCTGCTGATCGTCTCGGGCGTGCTGCTGGCGCTGCAGAACCGCCCGTAGCCGGGCTCCCCGACCGATCCCTCACTGGAACTCCGAGCAATCGTACTGACCGGCCCAGTAATCCCATTGGAAGTACTGGGACCAGTCGAAGTCCGTCGCGGGCGTGTAGGCGGCGACCTGGGTGTCCGGGATGGCGGCCAGGCACTCTTCCACGATGCCCTCCCCGCCGGGGAGCCACCCGTTCAACATCTCCACGCAGGCCGGGATGGTGGTCATGTCGAACACGTAGAACCTCTTCTCCACGTGAAATTCTTCGAGCGTGCAGGGATTCTGCGCGTGAATGGCCATGTAGATGTAATCATCCTGGAAATTGGTGACGTGCCAGCGCTCGGACACCCTCGGCGGGTGGGAGAGGTAAATCGCGCAGTTGTCATGGTCCTGGAATTCGGTGTCGGCGAGATTGGCGTCGAACCGGGTGAACCCCGTGGTGTGGTCGAAGAAGAGCAACGGCTCGAACGAGTAGTCGTCATAGTAGCTGTCGTAGTACATTTTCATTGTCACCAGCAGCGGCCTCGGACAGATCCCGTCGTTTTTCAGGTTGATTTTGACCATGGATGGATCAAATACAAAATATTCTTTGCCTTCACAGATCGTGTAATCATAATCCGCCCAGTCCGGGAACTGATCCCAGTCGATCTTCCGCTCCGGGGTGAACCGGGCGTTGATCGTGGCCGGGATGGCCCTCAGACATTCAGCCTCATAGCTCTTCTCTCCCGCGGTCCACCCATCCAACATCTCCCTGCAGGCGGCGATGGTGGAACTGTCAAAGGTCGGAAAATCCCCCTGTACGCGGAATTCCTCATTCGTGCACATGTTCCGCGCGAGGATCGTCAGCGGAATGAAGTCTTTCATGTAATTGCTGATGTTTCCGATATAGGTGAGGTCCACGTCGGGATTGTGGGTAATGATCAACGAACAGTCCTCCTCGTTGACGTAGGCTCGATTGAAACCATAGTAATTAATTTCCACCGGATCCCGCTTTGAGCCCGGAGCGCCGATGTGGACGAACTGGTGTTTCTCGTTGCTCCACTGGAAAGAATAGTTGCTCATTGCCCTTATCAGGATGGGCGTCATGCAGACGCCGTCCACCTTGAAATTGATCTTCACGACCAGCGGCTCCGTAAATGAATAGTATTTTTCTTCGGGAGCCGGACACCCCGGGAGGAACCAGCACATGGCAAATATCACTGAGATCATTTTTTTCATGATTATGCCTTTGTCCTCATTGTCTCTAACCCATTCTGTCTCATGAGGCTTTTTTACGATTGAAATGACGGCTGGTCAAGTGGAGGGTGTGCAGGCGATCACAGCGCGGGTGGTTTTGCTGATTTTTCCCAATGATTCCAAACAGATACGCGGGTCTTTCAGCGATCCGTCAGGATGTCACAGGACAAACTATTGAAGGGCGCGGCGAAACGCGCTAACAAGCGGCTGGGGGACACCTCCCCCGGAGGGTTTTCATGGTGGCCATTTCGAACGTCCTGCGCAACCCCATGAGCGGGCTGACCCACTTCATCGGCGCCGGGCTCGCCGTCGCCGGGCTCGTCGCCCTGCTGGTGAAGGCGTCCGGCGGCGACGCCATGCACGTCGTCTCCTTCGCCCTCTACGGCGCCACGCTCATCGCCCTGTACACGTCCTCCACGCTCTACCACTGGCTGCCCCTGGGCGAGCGGGGCGTGGCGGTCATGCGCAAGATCGACCACCTGATGATCTTCATCTTCATCGCGGGCACCTACACCCCGATCTGCCTCACCGTGCTGCGCGGCTTCTGGGGCTGGGTGCTGTTCGGCGTCATCTGGGGGCTCGCGGTGGCGGGGGTCGTGACCAAGTTCGTCTGGATGAACGCCCCGCGCCCGGTGTACGTCGGCCTCTACATCGCCATGGGCTGGACCGCGCTGATCTTCATGGTGCCGCTCGCCCGCGTCATGCCCCCCGGCGGCCTTCTGTGGCTGCTCGCCGGCGGCCTGCTCTACTCGGTGGGCGCCGTGTGCTACACCCTGCGCCGCCCCGATCCCTTCCCCGGCTTCTTCGGCTTCCACGAGGTCTGGCACCTGTTCGTGATGGCGGGCTCGCTGGCCCATTACGTGATGATCTACCGCCTCCCGTTGTGACGGGGGATGTGCTCCCCGGGTGGCGAAGCTAACCGGAGTTAGATAGCCAATTCCATTTGATGCTAGCCCCCTGCAGGGCGACCGGTGACGGTCGCGCTACGGGGGGAACATTATTCTTTGGCGACGCAGAAGCGCGAGGTGCCGACCGTGGCGTAGTCCGTGGTAGAACCGGGGACCTTCTGGGAGCCCAGGTCGCCCGTGGTGCGGCAGGTGTAGCCGTCGCGGCAGTCGCCGTCGCCGCCACATTTCTTCATGCAATAGCGGCGCTCGAGGGAGGCGGGGGCGCAGAAGCCCGCTGAGAGGCAGACCTCGTGAAAGGCGCAGGCGTCGGTGGCATCGTCGGCGCCGAGGCGGTCCTCGGTGGCGGGGTCGCACGGCGTCTCCAGGGTGGAGGACGGGAAGAAGGCCACGCAGAACGAGCCCCCGGGGCAGGAGGTGGCCGAGCAGCCCTCGACCGTGCAATACCCGCCGGGCTGGGCCGTGTCACACAGGCGGTCGCCGTTGGACGAGCAGTCGACGTTGGCCGAGCAGGAGTCCCCGATCTCGGCGTCGCAGCCGGCGACCAGCGCCGCCAGCAGGGCAATCCAGAGCAGTCGATTCATCTTCCCCATCCCGTCTCCCCTCAGGTTCTTCACCTCGTTCGGGCAGCACATGCGCAGGACCCCCGCAGCCGGAGGCGCCCCGCCGATCCGGCCAAGGAATACCGCATTTTCCGCGATCACGGAAAGGAATTTTTATCGCGCTTTCCACCCCCATGGGATTGTGGTAGGTTTTTCGCGTTCATCAACCTGTGCCCACGAGAAGGAGATTACGCGATCATGACGGACAAGCACGAAAAACTCTGGGACCTGATGGAGAAGACCTACCTGAAGAGCGACCCCGCCGCCCTGCAGCGGTCGTTCGCGGACCACCTCGAGTATTCGCAGGGCAAGAACCGGTACATCGCCACCCCCCACGATCTGTACCAGGCCATCGCCCTGTCCATCCGCGACCGGCTCACGGAGCAGTGGAACGACACGATGAACCGCTATTACGAGGACAACGTGAAGCGGGTGTACTACCTCTCGCTGGAGTACCTCATGGGGCGCACCCTGGGCAACAGCCTGGTGAACCTGGGGATCACGGGCGAGACCGGGAAGGCCCTCGAGGAGCTGGGCTACCGGCTCGAGGACCTGCGCGAGCTCGAGCCCGACGCCGGGCTGGGCAACGGCGGCCTCGGGCGCCTGGCCGCCTGCTTCCTGGACTCCATGGCCACCCTGGGCCTGCCCGCGGACGGCTACGGCATCCGTTACGAGTACGGCATCTTCGATCAGAAGTTCGAGGACGGCTTCCAGGTCGAGCGCCCGGACCACTGGCTGCGCTACGGCAACCCGTGGGAGCTCGTGCGCCCCGAGTTCTCGGCCGAGGTCGGCTTCGGCGGGAGCGTGATGCGCTTCGTCGACGCCGAGGGCCGCCTGCGCTGCGCCTGGGAGCCCGGCGACAAGGTCGTGGCGGTGGCCTACGACACGCCCGTGCCGGGCTACCGGAACCAGACGGTCAACACGCTGCGGCTGTGGTCGGCCCGCACCCAGGACGAGTTCTCCCTGCACCACTTCAACGAGGGCGACTACATCCGCGCCGTCGCCGACCGCATCCACGACGAGACCATCTCCAAGGTCCTCTACCCCGCCGACGAGCGCGAGGCGGGCAAGGAGCTGCGCCTGAAGCAGGAGTACTTCTTCGTGGCGGCCACCCTCCAGGACATCCTGCGCCGCTTCCGGATCAAGAACGACGACTGGCGCCGCCTGCCGGACAAGGTGGCCATCCAGCTCAACGACACGCACCCGGCGCTGGCCATCCCCGAGCTCATGCGCCTGCTCGTCGACGACCACCTCCTTCCCTGGGAGGAGGCCTTCGAAATCTGTTGCGGCGTGTTCGGCTACACCAACCACACGATCCTGCCCGAGGCCCTCGAGCGCTGGCCGGTGTACATGTTCGAGCGCCTGCTGCCCCGGCACCTCGAGATCATCTACGAGATCAACCGCCGCTTCCTCGAGGACGTGGCCGCCCGCTTCCCCGGCGAGCCCGACCTGCCGGCGAAACTGTCCCTCATCGAGGAGGGCCCACGCAAGGCCGTGCGCATGGCGCACCTGGCCATCGTCGGCAGCCATTCGGTCAACGGCGTGGCCGCCCTCCACAGCGACATCCTGAAGGCCAGGACCTTCCACGACTTCTACCGGCTCTGGCCGGAGAAGTTCAACAACAAGACCAACGGCGTCACCCAGCGCCGCTGGATGAAGCTCGCCAACCCGCGCCTGACGGACCTGATCGAGGAGCACATCGGCGGCGGCTTCATGA
>Ga0302247_1001280_pt1 | contig 19821 bp, 20 predicted proteins | sample AAG_UR_Ile_MG_FD_193529 | JGI IMG/M metagenome (GOLD analysis project Ga0302247, IMG submission 193529) | Enriched activated sludge microbial communities from anaerobic digester in WTTP, New Holstein, Wisconsin, United States - AAG_UR_Ile | ecosystem: Engineered > Bioreactor > Anaerobic >...
TCCCGCGCCGGTCTTTCAGCGGCGCGGGATCGTTGCCAGGCATTTTTTATTGCTGCGCAATAAAAAATGCCGGCTCTTACTGCGTAAACGCCGGGGCCAGGCTTTTTTATATATAATGGCTCTTCCCCAGAACACGCGCCGCCTTCGCTAAGGCCGGACCGCAGGGATTTTCGCGGCTCTTCCCCTTGAACAAGTCGGGAAATCCCATTATTCTTTTCGCCGGAGGGGTCATGACCGACAGGGACATCCAGCTGCAGCTTGTCACCTTTCATCTGGGGGACAAGATGTACGGCATCGATATCATGGACGTCAAGGAAATTCAGGGGATGCAGGAAACCCGGAAGATCCCCAACGCCCCGCCCTTCGTCGAAGGCTTTTTCAAGCTTCGGAACGACATAATTCCCGTGATCAATCTGCATAAGAGATTCCATATTTCCCAGGATGCCGTCGACCCGGAGGATAAACTCCTCAGCGGAATCGTGATCCTGGACATGGACGGAATCAAGATCGGCATCATCATCGACAGGGTCTCCCGGGTGGTAACCGTCGATGCCGGCCGCATCCAGCCCGCCCCGCAGATCATATCAGGAATCGGGGCGGAATACATCGACGGTGTCGTGAGTCAGGACGACGGCTATCTCATCATCGTGGATATCCGCAGACTCTTCGATCGCCGGGAACTGCAGCAGATTTCGAAAATCGGCGGCTGAAAAACATGTCCATTCCCTTGCTGCGGCCTTCGATAAAAAGATCGGATATGGACTCGGTGCTGACCTGCATGGTTTCCGACAGCCTCGGGTCCGGCGCCCTGGCGCAACGGCTGGTCCGGGACCTGTCGGAGTATCTCGGGGTGGAGGGCGGCATGGCCCTGCGGGAGTATCGCCGGGCGGTGGATTGCGCCGTCGATGCCCTGGGCCTTGGAGCCGGCTCCCGGGTCATCCTGTCTCCCCTGAGCCCCCGGGTCTATCGGGATGTCCTGGAACAGAAAGGCATTGTGCCCGTGTATGTCGACGTGGAAATGGAAACCGGGTGCATCGATCCCGGGGAGATCGAAAAGCTGACCGGCCAGGAAATCGGAGCCGTCATCGTCCACGCGACTCTGGGCTATTCGCCGGATATGCAGGTCCTGATGGATTTCGGTGTCCCCGTCCTGGAGGACATCTCCCATGCCCTGGGAGCCCACAACGGGTCCAGGCGCCTGGGGTCCTACGGGGACTATGTGGTTCTTTCGATGGAGCCCGAAGGGATCGTCACCTCCGGCGGCGGAGCCGTCCTGCTGGGCAGGGGGCGCAAGGAGGCGGCGGCGCTGACGAAAATATCTTCCACCCTGTCCGCAGACCTCCTGCTGTCCGATCTCAACGCCGCCCTGGGCATCACCCAGGTCAGGAAGCTGAACAGCTTTCTCCAGCGGCGCCGGGAGATCGCCGCGGTTTTTACCCGGGCGGTGATGCAATCCCGGCACGGGATTCTGGCGCAGAAGGCGGAGGGGGAAAACGTCAACTTTTCCTTTCCGGTTCTTCTGGACTCAGGCATGAAGGACGTGCAGGCCTACGCGCGCAAGAAGGGGGTGGAAACCCGCCCGGCCTTCACCGACTCGGCCCTGGCGGGCCTTTCTTCCGAGGAGGGGGACGGGCTCCCGAAAGCGAAGGCCCTCATGCTGCGCTGTCTGCTGTTTCCCCTCTATCCGACCCTCACCACCGAGGGGATCCGGCAGATCGAAAGGACCCTCGCCAGTCTGCCGTGAAAAGCTTTACAGCGGGTCCCCCGGGCGTTTACAATGGATGAATCATGAGGAAGCCTCGGAAGGTCTCGAAGGTTCTCATCATCGCCAACCTCGACAAGAACGGCGCCGACGGGCTGGTTGACGAGATCCATGATTACCTCGTTGGGAGAGATCTCGCCGTCACCATCGTCCGGTTTCGCGGAAAACCCGAAACCCCCGCGGTGGGGGACCACGACCTGGCTTTCTCGCTGGGGGGAGACGGGACGGTTCTCTTCTGTGCGCGCCTTCTCGCGGGACTGGAGATTCCGATCCTTCCGGTCAACCTGGGCAATTTCGGCTTCATCACCGAAATCGCCAAGGACGAGTGGAGGGAGGCTTTCGAGAAGTATGCCGACGGCTCCCTGCGCATCGGCGAGAGGATTCTGCTGCGGGTCCGGGTATTGCGGAACGGGGAGGAAGTCTTCAATCAGACCGCGCTGAACGATTTGGTCATTTCCTCCGCGGGGATATCGAAGCTTGTCAATCTTTCCGCCGGCCTCTCCGGACTCCCCATCGTCCGGTACCGGGCCGACGGGGTCATCGTGGCCACTCCCACGGGATCCACCGCCTACTCCGCCGCCGCCGGAGGGCCCATCCTGCATCCCGAGATGGATGCCATGCTGCTGATCCCCATCTGCCCCTTCACCCTGGCCCACCGGCCGCTGGTCATCCCCACGAAGGAAGAGATCGAGATCTGCGTGGAGGAGCGACAGCGGACGGAGATCATCCTGACCGTGGACGGCCAGGCGGTCTTTCCGCTGCGGAAAAAGGACGTGATCAGCGCCACGGCGGCGGAAAAAAAGATCGGCATCATCCAGACCGACCGGCGCACCTTCTATTCGGTGCTGAAAGACAAACTGGGATGGTCCGGGGGCACCGATGCTTGAGGAGCTGCATGTCCGGAACTACGCCCTCATCGACCGCCTTTCGGTGAAGTTTCCCGACGGCCTCTGCGTCCTCACCGGGGAGACCGGGGCGGGAAAGTCGATCCTGATCGGGGCCCTGGGGGTCATTCTGGGGGCAAGAACCGAGGCGGATGTGATCCGCACCGGCTGCGACGAGGCGGAGGTGTCCGGGGTCGTCCGCGTGGACGGCAACGCCGAGGCCCGGGAGTGGCTCCGGGAACGGGATATCGCCTCCGAGGACGGTGTGGTGGTGATCCGCCGGGTGGTGAAGCGATCGGGCCGGGGCGGCGCATACATAGGCTCCTCTCCGGTGCCGCTGGGGGATCTCCAGGCATTCTCGGCCCTTCTGGTGGACCTGCACGGCCAGCACGAGCACCAATCCCTGTTTTCCCTGGAAAGCCACAGGCGCTTCCTGGACCGCTACGGCGGGCTCTCCGACCGGGTCGGGGCCTTCACCGCCGCCTTCACCGCCCTGGCGGAACTGAAGAAGAAATGGGACAGCCTGGCGGCGGCGGAGCGGGACCGGGCCCGGGACCAGGAGCTTTTCAGTTTCGCCGTTCAGGAGATCGACGGCGCCGCACTCCGCCCGGAAGAGGAGGAGGATCTGGTCAGGGAGAGGAAGGTCCTTCAGGGGCATGAAAAACTCTCCTCCCTCATCACCGATGCCCTGGACCGGATGGCGGAAAACCGCGGGGGCGCCGTGGGCGGGTTCCGCAAGGGGCTTGCCTCCCTGAAGGCCGCGGCGGCCATCGACGAAGGCCTGGTGGAGACCTCCCGCCGACTGGAGAACCTGTTCTACGAGATCGAGGACCTGGTGGAGACCGTCAAGGGCCGGGACGGCGGGGATTTCGACCCGGACCGCCTGGAAGCTGTGGAGGAGCGGCTGGTGGCGATCCACAAACTGAAGAAAAAATACGGGGACAGCGTCCAGGAGATCCTCGCGTACCGGGACGAGGCGCTGCTGCGGCTCCAGGGGCTGGAGAATAGCGATCAGGAGAAGCGGGAACTCAAGGAGCGGATCGAAAAGGCCGAGGGCTTTCTCTTCGCCGAGGCCGCGGCGGTTTCCGAGGCCCGCAGGGCCGCGGCTCTCCGGCTGCGGGAAGAGGTGGAGAAAGCCCTTTCGACCCTGGGGATGAAAAAAATCCGGTTCCAGGTCTGCGTGGAGGGCAGGGAGTCGCCCCAGGGGAAACCTCTCTGCGGCCCCACGGGTCTGGATGCGGTGTCCTTTCTCATCTCCCCCAACCCGGGAGAACCCCTCAAACCTCTGCGCTCCATCGCTTCGGGGGGGGAACTCTCCCGGGTTATGCTGGCCATTAAGACGATTCTGGCGGAATCGGACGACATCCGCTGCCTGGTTTTCGATGAAATCGATTCCGGCATAGGCGGAGAAGTGGCCGTCGCCGTGGGCGGGTTTCTCCGCCTCCTGGCGCGGAACAAACAGGTGCTGGTCATCACCCATCTGGCCTCCATCGCCGCCCAGGCGTCGGCCCATCTCCTGGTGAAAAAAACCGTCGAAGACGGGCGGACTTTCACCGATATTAAGATCGTGGAAGGTCCGGAAAGGATCAAGGAGGTGGCCCGGATGCTCTCGGGCGAACCGGAAGGGGCCGCGTCGTTGAGCCACGCGGAAAACTTGCTGCGGAAATACGCGGTATGGGAAAAATAAACGACCAGGCGAAAAAGCAGTATTTCGAAAAGGTAAAAGAGTACAAACACAATCTCGACGCCATCCGGGCGGAAGAGAAAAAAATCCTCGCTGAGATACAGAAAAACCCCGCCGACGGGGCCTTCAAAAAACTGACGCTGGTGGAGGAGAACCTCTGCCTCACCTCCTACTACATCCTATTGAACGAACTTTCCCTGGCTCTTCTGTCCATCAAAAACGAGAACTATCTGAACGAGGCGCGGAAGCTCTGCTACAAGGCCATCATCTATCTGGAAGAGGTGGTGACCGGGGAGATCGACGTCGCGTACGCGGATATCAGGGACAGGCTCGATCGCATCGAAGGTTTCGACGATGCGAAACGTTACTTTCTGGTGCGCAAGCTGGGCTTCGCGATCCAGTCGGTGGTGGAGGGCTTCGGCGCGAACTCGAAATGGAAATGGACCTTCGTGGAACTGGAGGGGCGGTTTGCCACGGTGACGAAGAATCTGCTGAACCTGAAAGCCCTGGCCGCGGGGATGGATCCCCGGGTGGAAGGCTACGAGAGCCGTATGGGCCACCTGAATCTGACCAAGGAGCTTCTGCAGAAGGCGGCGGACCGGTACCGGGAAAAATACGAACTGTCCACGCTGCGGCTCGACGATTTCAAGCTGGCCATCAGTTACCTGGCCGCCATCAGGAGGCTTCAGATCCTTCTGGGGGAAACGGAAAACGTGGAGATTACCCGGAAGAAGATCGAGGTCTGGACCCAGAAAATGGACGCGGACGACAAACGACTGGAAGAGAAGAGGAGCCCTCAGCGAGGGGGAGGGGACGGACGGGGCTGATCCGCCAGTTCCCGAAGGGCGTCGTGGGGGTACAGCTCCCCGATGGTGGTGTGAACCGGCTCTCCCCGGCCGCCGGCGAAATATATGGGAAAATCCTTGCGGGTGAACTCGCTGATCACCTGCCGGCAGGCGCCGCAGGGCGGGACCGGGTAATCCGCATCGGGGCAGAAGAGCGCCAGGGCGGCGAAATCCCGTCGTCCCGCGGCGACGGCGCTGAACACCGCCGTCCTCTCGGCGCAGTTGGTCAGCCCGTAAGACCGGTTCTCGATGTTGGCTCCGGTGACGACGGCCCCGTCGGACAGCAGCAGGGCCGCTCCCACCCGAAAGCGGGAATAGGGGGCATAGGCTTTTTCCGCGGCTTCGCGGGCGGCGGCCAGAAGCGTCTCGGCGTTCATCCCATCCATCCTTCGTTGACAGCCTGGAGAGCCTAGTATAAGGTGAAACCATGAAGAGCGGCAAGAGACGGTGGTATGTCCCCACGGTGGCGGCCGCTGTTCTGGTCTATCAGATCGTCTTTCCGCGGCCCCTGGGGCGGGAACTGCTGGTCCAGCCGGTCTGGTCCGTTCCCGCCGGAGGCGCTCCGGAGGCGGCGCCGGCGGGCGCGCCGGCAGAGGTTCCGGAGCCCCGGGAAGAGGCTCTGCGAGGTTACCGTCTGGACGGGCATCTCGGTTACGTGGACCGGGGAGGGAGCATCCTCTTCCGGGAAAAAATCGTCCACGGCGCGGCGGTGCACGACGACTATTTCATCCCGTACACCTCCCTTCCGCGGAGTCTGGCGGTCCGGGGGGCCGACGGCGGTTTTCTCGGCATCATCCCTGAAAGCGGGTACCCCTTCATCAGCGGGAACCGGCTCTTTCTTTTTTCCGTCGACGGGTTCTCCCTTTCCGAATGGACGGTGAACGGCGAGAAGATCTGGGCACGCTCCTTCCCGTCCCTGATAACCGCGATGGATGCGGGATCGGAAACCGCGGCCCTGGGCTTTCTCGACGGCGGTTTTCGGGTGATCGGAAAGGAGGGGGAGGAGATCTTTTCCCCCCCCCGTCCGGAGAGCCGTCATCCGGTGACGCTTCTGGCGGGGGTCGGCGGGGACGACCGTTTCGTCGCCACCGTCCAGGGCATAAACCCCCAAACCCTGTCGGTGTTTGAACGCAGCGGCCGGAATTACCGGCTCCTGGATTCCCGGGCGCTGCCCAGCGACTACCGGCGCCCCGTAAAGGGAGGGTTTTTCACCCCGGGTTTCAACTTCGTGGTGGAGCAGCCCGGCGGGGTGGGGGTTTTCATCCCCCGGGAGAAGAGATTCACCGGTGTGGCCCTTCCGGGAGTTCTGCGGGGGCTGGCGGAGAACACCGATTATCATCTGCTGTTCGCGCTGACTGAGGAGGGGGAGCGCTTCTTTCTCACCGCCTTCCTGCCCTCAGGGAAGAAGGCGCTGCAGTTCGCCTTTCCCCGGGACGCCTCCCACTTCATCAGAAAACGGGGGAGCGGCCTCCTCATGGGGCTGGGGAGCCGGCTGTTTCAGATAGCGGTGAGGACGGGATGAGAATCGGAAAACCGGCGGCCTTCCTTTGCATCGCCCTGTTCCTTTCCGCCCCGGCGGGGGCCTACCAGTGGCCGGTGGAGAAAAAAACGGTGGTGGCCACCTTCGGACAAAGCTTCATGGGCGATTATTACCGGGGGGTGGGCATCGCCGGAAAATCCTCGCCGGTGCGGCCCATCGACGATGGGGAACTGGTTTTTTACCGCTCCGACGGGGAAGATCCCGAAGGGCTTCCATCGGGGCTGGGGTCCTACCTGGTTCTGGAGCACGACCAGGGCATCCGGTCGCTGTACGGGCATACGGACCTGTCGCCGGAGATTTCCGGGGGTTCGAAAAAGTCCTTCGGCTCCGGCGATGTCCTCGGGACGGTGGGCGAAACGGGCTATACCGAGGGGGCGCGGCTGTTCCTGATGGTCATCGACAGAAAGGAGGACCAGATCGTCAATCCCTACCTTATCCTCCCGCCCTTAGGGGAAAAAACCCGGCCCGCCATTTCCGATGTCGGTCTGAGCGGGAAGAACAGGCGGCTGCGGCTTCCCGCCTCGGAGATCGTTGAAGGGGGCGAATGGGATGTCAGCGCCCGGGTCTACGATCTCAGCCCCTTTGTCAGCTACTTCTGCCCCACCGCCCCCTACAGGATCGCGGTGTACCTCAACGGCCAGACGACCTTTCAGATCGCCTTCGACGCGGTGAAGGATAAGGAGGGGAAGCCCCGGATCTACCCGTCGGCGGACCTGGAGCACGGGGCGCTGTACTCGGGGGATTTCCTGATGAAGCTCGGCTCCGTGCATCTGAAGAAGGGCCTGGTCAATCTGGAAATAAGTGTCCGGGATTTCGCGGGGAACGAAAGGTCCCAGTCTTTCCAGTTCCGCGTGAATTGAGGGGAATGAAGACTTTTTCCACCGCTCCCGGACCGGAGAGGGCGCGGGACATCCCCTGCCCCGTCTGCGGCTCTTTCCGGCGCCGCCCCTTCCGGGACTGCGGGACGTTCTCCTTTCAGCGCTGCCGGGACTGCGGCCACGCCCATCAGAACCCCCAGCCCGTTTTTGAAGACCTCCGGGAGAGATACCGGGGCGAATACTTCTCCTACGAGCGGGAAAACGAGGATAACTTCTTCCGGCTCATGCTGCTGGGGTTTCAGGATATCCGCTTCCCTCTCTGGGAGGGCCGGGCACGGGAGATGGGAGCCTTTCTCGATATAGGCTGCGCCACCGGCCGGCTCCTGGAGCATTTTCAGAGCCGGGGCTGGCGGGTCCAGGGGGTGGAAATCTGCGAGGACTCGGCCCGGTATGGAATCCGGACGAGAGGGGTTCCCATCTTCATAGGCCCGCTGGAGGAGGCGGACTTCGGAGAGGGGTCATTTTCCCTGATCCACCTCTCCCACCTCATCGAGCATGTGCCCGACCCGGCGGGTCTTCTGGATCGGGTGTATCGGCTTCTGGTCCCCGGCGGAACGGCGGTGATCGTCACCCCCAACCGGGGCGGGCTGCAGGCCCGTCTTCTGCGGGAGAAATGGAGGTCCTGCATAGCCGACCATCTGCATCTTTTTCACCGCCGGGGGCTGTCGCGGCTTGTCCGCGCCTCGGGCTTCCGGATCCTGGAGGTCCATACCTGGGGGGGACTGGCCCGGGGGCTGGCCCCGTCATGGCTGAAGAAGCCCCTGGACGACGGGGCCAAGATTTTCGGCTTCGGCGATGTAATGCTTTTCTGGGTAAGAAAATAAATCACAGGAGCCGCCCCGGACCCGGAAACCGGCGGCAGGTCTTGACATGGGCGGACTGTTTCCCTAGGATTGATCAACGAGTCTGAAATGGGAGGTCGTGATGACTCGCAAACGTCTCGAAGCCCTGTCTTTCGATTCTCTGAAAGCCGTCGCGGCCCGGGAGGGAATCGATGTTCCCGACGGGGTGGAAAAAATCCTCCTCATCGACCTTCTTCTCGAGATAGCCGAAGACCGGAAGGAGGAGCAGGAGTCGCGGAACAACAACCCCGTCAGGGTCCAGCAGAAGAAGTACGATGTCTCCCTGTCCCGGGACTATGACCTCCTTCCGAACCCCGACGACGGCATCCTGCCCGAGGGCTACAACACCAACCGGATCGTCATGCTGCTCCGGGATCCATCCTGGGCCTACGTGTACTGGGATGTCAAAGGGGGGACCCTCCAGGCGGCGGCGGAGGAGATCGGCGCCCAGGGCGCCCTTCTGCGGGTCCTGCGCTTCGCCAACGAGGGCGGGGATGTCGCCCCCGGAAAGCCGGTGGACTCCTACGATATCCCTCTGGGCCCCGAAGACACGGGCTGGTACGTGAATATCCCGGACCAGGACTCCTTCTACCGCGTCGAACTGGCGCTGCAGGGGGAAAACAGCGAAAAGATCCTGGTCCGCTCCAATCTGGTGCGGGTCCCCCGGGCGGTGACGAAGGAGGATCTGTCCTTCCGGGACGGCACTCCGCTGAACATGATTTTAACCCTTTCGGGCGTGGAGAATCTCGACGTTTTTACCCCCAAAAGATCGATACCCCAGAGAATAAACTCGCTCCACGAGGATAGTTTTCTTTAAAACGCGAGGTGAGGTTTTTTCCCCATGAGCAAAGGTTATCTCTCTTTGGTCCTGCACGCCCATCTGCCGTTTGTCCGGCATCCGGAGCACGAGAAATTTCTCGAAGAGCTCTGGCTGTTCGAGGCGATTTCCGAAACATACCTACCGCTGCTGCGGGTCTTCGAGCGGCTGGAGCTCGACGGGGTGCCCTTCAAGGTGACTCTCTCGGTTTCTCCGACTTTGACGGCCATGCTGGAGGACGAACTGCTGCAGGAGCGCTATCTGCGGCATCTGGATGGGATGATCGAACTGGGAGACAAGGAGGTCCGCCGGACCGCGGAGGACAGCCGTTTCAGCGGGACCGCCCGGATGTACCGGGACCTGTTCGCGGAGAATCGCCGGGATTTCGTCGACAAATATGGAAAGAGAATCATAAAAGGTTTCGATTTCTTCCAGAAAAAGGGGAGGATCGAACTCATCACCACCAGCGCCACCCATGCCTATCTGCCCCTTTACGAACCGTACCCCGAGACGCTGAGGGCCCAGGTGCAGCTGGCGGTGCAGTCCCATTACCGGGTCTTCGGCACCCCTCCCAAGGGGTTCTGGCTCCCCGAACTGGGTTTCGTTCCGGGACTGGAAGAGTACCTGAAAGAGGCGGGACTGCGGTACTTCTTCGTCGCCACCCATGGAGTCCTCTTCGCCGACGACAAACCGAAAAACGGGGTCTACGGTCCGCTGGTCTGCCCCAACGGCCTCGCCGCCTTCGGACGGGATCTGGCCTCGGCCAACGCGGTCTGGTCTTCCGACGAGGGCTACCCCGGGGACGTGGCGTACCGTGATTTCTATCGGGACATCGGTTTCGACCTGCCTCTGGATTACATCGGGCCCCACATCCACGAGGGAGACCTGCGGATCTACACCGGGTTCAAGTACTACGCCATCACCGGCAGGACGGACGACAAAAAGCCCTACGAACCCGACGCGGCGCTGCGGAAGACCCGGGAACACGCGGAAAATTTCATTTATAACCGGCTCAAACAGATAAAGCGCCTGGAAGAGTTCATGGATCGGCCTCCGGTGTTCACCTGCCCCTACAACGCGGAGCTCTTCGGCCATTGGTGGTTCGAAGGGCCCTCCTGGATCGAATCGCTGTTCCGGAAACTGCAGGGAACGGCGGAGATCGAAGCCATATTCCCTTCGGACTATCTGAAGAACCACCCGGACAACCAGGTGGCGGCGCCCGCCTTTTCCAGCTGGGGGAACAGGGGCTACTCGGAGGTCTGGCTCGACGGGACCAACGATTGGATCTACCGCCATACCCATCGGGCGGTGGAGAGGATGATCGAGCTGGTGGAACGGTACCCCAACGAAAAGGGGCTGAAGGCCCGGGCGCTGAACCAGGCGGCCCGGGAGGTCCTGTTGAGCCAGGCCTCGGACTGGCCCTTCATCATGCACACCGGGACGACGGTGACCTACGCAAGCCGGCGCCTGAAGGAGCACCTGGGCAACTTCACCAGGATCTACGACGCTCTGAGTTCCGGGGCGGTGGGCACCGAGTGGCTGACCCGGCTGGAGCGGAAAAACAACCTCTTTCCCGACATGGATTACCGGATCTTCCGGAAGCGGGAGGACGGCGCGAAGTCCTGATCCCCTCGGAGGATTCCGCCGGGTCTTGAGCGGAAAAAAGACCGTCTCCCGCCGGAATCGCCCGAAAAACGCGGTTTCCTCAACAATTGTTTAGTATTCCCTTCTTCTGCCCCCCCCGGGAGAGAGGAAACCGGAGATGGAAACATTGACATCCCCGATTTAAAGGATAGTATAAATATCTGTGGGAGAAAGTGGGAAAGATTAGGAAAAAGTGGAAGTTGTGGGATGATAACCGGGGAATTTCGGAACTCAGTGGATGAAAAAGGACGACTCATGATCCCTTCCCGGATGCGGACGGAGATCTCCGGCAACACCCTCGTTCTTACCCGGGGAATAGACGCCTGTCTCTGGCTCTTTCCCCCGGAGGAATGGTCCCGGATCACCGACAATCTGATGGATTCCACCTCTCCCTTCAGCGCCCGGGCGCGGCTCATCCAGCGTCGGATCATCGGGCCGGCTCAGGAGGTGGAAATCGACAGGGCGGGGCGCATCAACGTGCCGCCGAGCCTGCGGGACTACGCGGGCCTGAAAAAGGAAGCCGTCATCCTGGGGATCAAGAGGTACATCGAGATCTGGGATGAGGAAATGTACGCGATCTACTGGAAGGAGAACGAAGGCGCCTTCCAGGAAGCCGCAGAGGAGCTGGGGGGAATTGTCTCCTTCTGAAACTGGGAGCTTCGAGGGGAAGGATGAAAACGGTTCATACCTCGGTAATGGTGGAGGAGGTTCTCGCGTACCTGGAACCAGGGCGGGATGATTCGCTCTTCCTGGATTGCACCCTCGGGGAAGGGGGGCATACCGAAGCCTTTCTGACGCGGTTTCCCCGCCTTCGGGCGGTGGGTCTGGACGCGGATGAGGACATTCTCTCCCGTGCCCGGGAACGCCTGTCTCCCCTGGGTGACCGGTTTCGGGGCCGGCATGGATGGTTCGACGAGTTCCTCCAGAGCTACCCCCTGACCGAACGGCCGGACCGGATCCTGCTCGACCTGGGCATTTCCTCCTACCACTACGACCGGTCCGGCCGGGGCTTCAGTTTCGGCGCTCCGGAGCCTCTGGACATGAGGCTCTCCCCGGAATCCGGTGAATCCGCCGCGGATATCCTGGCCCGTCGGGACGAGAAGGAACTGGCCCGGATTTTTTATTCCTACGGCGAGGAGCGCTATTCCCGGCGGATAGCCCGGGCGGTGGTGGAGGAGAGGAGAAAGGGGCGCATCGGAACCGCCCGGGACTTCGCGTCCCTGGTCTGGAACGCGGTGCCCGCCGGTTACCGCCGGGGAAGGATCCACCCCGCCACCCGGTCCTTCCAGGCCCTGCGGATCGCCGTGAACCGGGAACTGGAGCGGCTGGAGGCGGCGCTGCCGGCGGCGGTGGAGCTTCTGCCCTCCGGGGGACGGATCGGGGTGATCTCCTTCCATTCCCTGGAGGACCGGAGGGTGAAGACCTTCTTCCGGGAGAAGAGCGGGGTCTGCACCTGCCCCCCGGAGGCCCCGGTCTGCCGCTGTGGGGCGGTCAAGGTGGTGGAGATACTGACCCGGCGGGCGGTGAAGCCCGGACCGGCGGAGTGCGAACGGAACCCGCCCTCCCGGAGCGCCCGGCTGCGGGTGGCCGAAAAGGTGTGACGCGATGAAGAAGCTTGTTCTGTATGCCGCGGCGGCGCTGATTCCCGCCCTCTTTTTTCTGAACGTATGGCAGTCCTTCCGCTATTCGTCGCTGAAGCGGGAGATTGCCCGGCTGGAATCGGTGCAGCAGGATCTTCTGGAGCGAAACAAAAGAAACATCGCCGGAATATCGGTGATGGAGTCTCCGGCCCGGATTGAGGAGCTGGCGAAAAAGTCCCTGGGATTGGCGAGGCCCGACCCCGGGGATTTCATCATCATCACACCGGAAAAAAAGGAGCCGGAGAAGGATGACTGACAGGCTCTACCGGCTGGGGGAGCTTCCGGGTCTCACCGGGGGGGAGGTCTACCGGGGGCCGGGTTTCTGCGAGGAGGACATCCGGTCCGTCGCCATCGACTCCCGGGAGACCTCTCCGGGCAGCCTCTTCGTTCCGCTGAAAGGGGAGCGGACCGACGGCCATCTCCACATGGGGGAGGTTTTTTCCCGGGGCTGCCGGGTTTCACTGGTGGAGCGGGGTTTCTGGAACCGGGAGCGGGAGACCTTCCAGGCCTACGCGGCGAAGCATCGGGCGGCCTACATCGTCGTGGCCTCCCCGCTGGAGACCCTGCAGCGTCTGGCCGCGTCCTTTCTGGCCGGGAAAAAGGCCTTCCGGATCGGCATCACCGGGAGCAACGGGAAGACGACGACCAAGGAGATCGTGGGTTCCATCCTGTCCCGGGAGGCGCCCTCCTTCATGAACCGGGGAAACCTGAACTCCGATATCGGGCTTCCCCTGTCGGTCTTCGAGGTGAAGGACGAGGCGCGCTACGCGGTCTTCGAAATGGGCATGAACCGCCGGGGTGAGATGGACATTCTCACCGGGATCGTCCGCCCCCAGGCGGCCCTGATCACCAACATCGGGACCGCCCACATCGGCCTTCTGGGCTCCAAAGAGAACATCGCCGCGGAGAAGAAGAGGATTCTGGCGGCGCTGGACAAGGGCCGCCGGGGCTATGTCTACGAGGGGGATGAGTATTTCCCCTTCCTGAAAAAAGGTGTGGCCGCCGATGTTCTGCCCTTCGGGGAAAAAACCACCCCCGGTTTCGAGGGAGTCCGGGATCTGGGCCTGGAGGGGTACGAGATCATCTGGAAGGGGAAGGCTCTGAGGTTTCCGCTGCCGGGACCGCACAATCTGCGGAACGCTCTGGGAGCGATTTCCCTCTGCGGGGGAATCGGCGTTTCCGACGAGGCGATCCGGCGCGGCATCGAAGAGACCGCCCCCCTGTTCGGGCGGGGGCAGATTTTCCGCGGGGAGGTCACCTTCCTCCAGGACTGCTACAACGCCAACCCCGACTCCATGTCCACGGCGGTGGATTTCATGCGGGGCCTCCCCTGGAAGGGCCGCAAGGTCGCAGTGCTCGCTTCGATGAAAGAGCTGGGGGAGTCCTCCCCGGGGGCCCACCGGGATCTGGGGGCGCAGCTCAGGGAAAGCGGCTTCGACGGGGTTTTTCTGCTGGGCGGGGAAATGGAGGCGGCCTACCGGGAGCTGGAGGGGCCGGGTTTTCCCGGGGTCGCGGCCCACTTCGTGGACATCGGACCTCTGGAGCGGGTCCTGGACACTTTTCTCCGGGCGGGGGACCTGGTCCTTCTGAAGGGGTCCCGCAGCATGGCCCTGGAGCGGGTGACGGAATCTTTGAGGAGGAGCCGTGTTTAAGGAATTCCTGTTTCCCCTGGTGAGGCATTTCACCCCGTTCAATATCTTTCAGTACATAACCTTCCGCTCCGCCTACGCCGCGGTGACCTCGCTGCTGATCGTTTTCCTGCTGGGGCCCCGCATCATCGGAGTTCTCCGGCGCCTGAAGGCGGGGCAGGAGGTGCGCAGCGACGGGCCGAAGACCCATCTGGTCAAATCCGGGACCCCCACCATGGGAGGGGTCATGATCATCATGGCCATCGTGGTCTCGGTCCTGCTCTGGCAGGATATCCGCAACATGTACACCTGGATCATGCTCTTCGCCACCCTGGGTTTCGGCGCGGTGGGTTTCATCGACGACGGACTGAAAATTTTCCGGAAGAACTCCCGGGGGCTTTCGGTCCGGGTCAAGCTGATGGGCCAGTTCACCGTGGCCACCACAATTGCCACTCTTCTGTTCATTTATAAGACTCCCTACACGACGCTACTGTACGTTCCCATGTTCAAGGGGCCGGTCTTCGATCTGGGACTGCTGTGGATCCCCTTCGCGGTGCTGCTGCAGGTGGGCTTTTCCAACGCGGTGAACCTTACCGACGGGCTGGACGGTCTGGCCACTGGGCTGGTGATCATGGTGGGCGTCGCCTTCGCGGTTCTCTCCTACCTGTCCGGCCGGGCCGACTTCGCCACCTATCTGCAGATACCCCATCTGCCCGGCGCGGGGGAACTGACGGTCCTCTGCCTGGCCTACGTGGGGGCGGCGGTGGGCTTTCTCTGGTACAACACCCACCCCGCGGAGGTCATGATGGGGGACACCGGAAGCCTCGCCCTGGGGGGGATCCTGGGGGCGCTGTCCCTGCTGGTGAAGAAGGAGATCCTGCTTCTGGTCATCGGCGGAGTCTTCGTCATGGAGGCGGTGTCGGTGATGCTTCAGGTGGGGTATTTCAAGCTCACGGGAAAGCGGGTTTTTCTGATGGCCCCGCTGCATCATCATTTCGAACTGAAAGGCTGGCCGGAGGTGAAGGTGGTGGTCCGTTTCTGGATTCTGGGCGGGCTGTTCGTCATCCTGAGTCTTTCGACATTGAAGATTCAGTGATGCGCGCCCGGTTCGTCCCCGACAAAATAGAAGCCCGACCAACCGACGCGTTTTTCGTGTCCCTGATCATCATTCTGGCGGGTCTGGGGCTGGGGGTGATGTTTTCCGCCTCCTACCACAGGGCCCTGACGGTTTTCCGGGACCCCTATTACTTCATCCGGCGCCAGGCCCTCTGGGTGGCCGTGGGCGGGGCGGCGATGGTGGTGATGTCCAGGCTCTCGCTGCGGGTTCTGCACAGGCTCACCATGCCGCTTCTGCTTCTGTCCCTGACCCTGATGCTCCTGTGCTTCGTCCCCGGTGCGGCGCCCCGCATCCTGGGGGCCCGACGGTGGATCGTGGTGATGGGTCAGTCCTTCCAGCCCTCGGAGCTGGCGAAGGTGACACTCGTCCTGTACCTGGCCTTCATTCTCCGGAAGAAGCGGGACCGGATGGACGATTTTCTCAATTCCCTTCTGCCGCCTCTTCTGGTTGTGCTGTCCTTCGCGGGACTCACCTACATGCAGAACGATTTTTCCACCGCCCTGTTCCTTCTGATGCTGGGGCTGTCGCTGTTTTTCATCGCCCGGGTGCGGCTGGGGCATCTGTTTCTGATGCTCGCCCTCTCGCTGCCCGCGGGGGCCTATCTTCTTTTTTCGAAGGAACACCGGATCCAGAGGATCATCAGCTTTCTGGAGCCCGGCCGTGACCCGGCGGGGGCGGATTTTCAGATTCTGGCGGCCAGAAACGCCCTGATGAAAGGCGGTTTCTGGGGAACCGGCATCGGCCAGGGAACGAGGAAACTGGGGGGACTCCCGGAGGCGCATTCGGACTTCGTCTTCGCGGTCCTGGGCGAGGAGCTGGGGTTCCTCGGCGTGGCGCTGGTGGTGTTTCTTTTTCTCGTCTTCGCCCATCGGGGCTACGGAATCGCCCGGCGCCGGGAGGATTTCTACGGTTTCTGCCTGGCCTTCGGGGCGACCACCTGCGTGCTCTTCCAGGGGCTGCTGAACATGGCGGTGGTTTCCGGCGCGGTTCCCGCCACCGGAATACCGCTTCCGTTCTTTTCTTCCGGCGGGTCCTCGGTCATTTCGACCCTTCTCCTCTGCGGCCTCCTTCTGAATCTGTCCCGCGGCTCCGGCGAACCCGAGGAGGTCCGCCATGGCTGACAATATCCTCTACGAAGGGAGGGTCCTGGAAAAACGGGGGAGGTGGGCCGGACGCCTGCCGGGCCTCATCATCGGGCTTGTGCTCGCAGTTCTCGCGGGACAGGGGGTTTTTCATCTCCTTCTGGCCCCGAAACTCCGGATTTCCCGGATAATCGTGGAGGGGGAGCTTCCGCTGGACCGGGGGCGGCTTCTGTCCATCGCGGGGCTCGAAGGCAGGCCTCAATTCTTCGCGGTGAGGGAGGAGACCGTCCGGCGTAATCTGGAGGCCTGGCCCGGGATAAAGAGCGCGGTGGTGGAAAAGTCTTTCCCCGATTCCCTCCGGATCCGCGCCCAGGCGCGGCGGCCCCTGGCGGTGGCCTTCGCCGAGACCGGAAAAGGGACCCTGCCCCTGGCCTTCGACGAGGAGGGGGTGGTGTTCAGCATCGGCGCCGCCGCGGCGGACCCGGCGCTTCCGGTTCTGTCGGGCATACGGTTCGAAGGGGTCCGGGCGGGGGTCCGGCTTCCGGGAATGCTGGAGGGGCTGCTCCGGGATCTGCACGCCCTGAGGACCGGCGCTCCGGCGGTCTTCGGCAGCTTCTCGGAGCTGAGGATCGTCCGCAAGGGGGAGGAGGCCTTTGAAATCCTCCTGTATCCCGTGCATTTCCGCACGCCCATCCGGATGGAAGGAGCCCTGACGGAGGAGAGATGCAAGATGGCCCTGATGGTCCTGGACGTGATGAGCCGGGAAAACCTGCTTGACAAGCTGGAAGAAATAGATTTTAGAACTGGAGACATCATTTACCGCATCAGGAAGGAGGGGTGATTTTGCCCGCGGATAACGTAATCGTCGGTCTGGACGTGGGAACCACCAAGGTCTGCGCCGTCATCGGCGAGTTCGACAATGACGGAAAACTCGCGATCACCGGGGTCGGCACCAGCCCCTCCTTCGGTCTGCGCCGCGGCGTGGTGATAAACATCGAATCCACCCTGAAATCCGTCTCCGCCGCCGTGGAGGCCGCCGAACTGATGTCCGGCAGGGAAGTCTCCAGCGTGATCACCGGAATCGTGGGGAGCCACATCGAGGGGATCAACTCCCGGGGTGTGGTGGCGGTGACCGGAAAGGGGCGGGAGATAACCCAATCCGACATGGATCGGGTCATCGAGGCGGCCAAGGCGGTGGTCATCCCCATGGATCGGGAGATCCTGCATGTCATTCCCCAGGAGTACATCGTGGACGACCAGGGAGGCATCCGCAACCCCCTGGACATGATCGGCGTGAGGCTGGAGGCGGAGGTCCACATCATCACCGGCTCCGTGACCTCGGCTCAGAACCTGGTGAAATGCGTCAATCGGGCGGGCTTCAAGGTGGAGGCCATCGTGCTGGAGTCCCTGGCGGCGGCGGAGGCGGTGCTGTCCCGGGAGGAGAAGGACCTGGGGTCCCTGCTCATCGATCTGGGGGGGGGAACCACCGACATCCTGGTCCACATCGAGGGGGCCCCCTATTACACCAACGTCATTCCCCTGGGGGGCGCCCAGGTGACGGGGGACATTTCGATCATGCTGAAGACGCCGGTGGAAACCGCGGAGCGGCTGAAACGGGAGTCCGGCTGCTGCCATTTTTCGCTGGTGGAGCCCGGAGAGGAAACCATCATCCCCGGCCTGGGCGGGCGGCCGCCCCTGGCTCTGGCCCGGCGTGACCTCTGCGCCATCATCCAGCCGCGGATCGCGGAAATTTTTTCCATCGTCCGGGACCGGATCGAAAAGAAGGGCTTCGCGGGCCGGCTCAACGGTGGAGTGGTCCTGACCGGGGGCGGCGCCCAGCTCCCCGGGTCGGTGGAACTGGCCCAGGAGGTTTTCGGAACCGCCGCCCGGGTGGGGCTGCCCACGCGGCTGGGGGGGCTGGTGGAGGAGTACCGGCGGCCCGAAATCGCTTCCGCGGTGGGGCTGGTCATGTACGGGGCCCGGTTCGCCGACCCGCAGGCCCGGGAGGGGGCTGCAAAGGACGGGCCGAGGTCCGGCATATTCACGTCGATGAGGCAATGGTTCAGAAACTTTTTTGAATAAAGCGCCGGCGGGCGTAATGGGGGGGGAACATGACGATCGAGATACTGGATGACAATGTGTCGAGTCTGACGGTGATAAAGGTCATCGGCGTCGGGGGCGGGGGGAGCAACGCCGTGAACCGGATGATCGCCGCGGGCTTGAAGAATGTGCAGTTCATCGCCGTCAACACGGACCTGCAGGCGCTGCAGATGTCCGGTGCCGAGTTTCGGATGCCCCTGGGAACCAAGCTCACCGGCGGTCTGGGGGCCGGCGGCATCCCCGAGGTGGGGGAAAAGGCGGCCCTGGAGGACCGGGACCGGATCCAGGATTACATCCGCGGGGCGGACATGGTATTCATCACCGCCGGCATGGGGGGCGGCACCGGCACCGGCGCCGCCCCGGTCATCGCCCAGATCGCCAAGGACCTGGGGATCCTGACCGTGGCGGTGGTGACGAAGCCCTTCGACTTCGAGGGAAAGAGGAAGATGCAGCTGGCGGAGGAGGGGATCCGCAAGCTCCACCAGTCGGTGGACACCCTGATCACCATCCCCAACCAGCATCTGCTGAAGATCGTGGACCGGCGGACCCCCATCAAGCAGGCCTTCTCCCTGGCCGACGACGTCCTGCGCCAGGGGGTTCAGGGCATTTCGGACCTGATCACCAAACCCGGGGAGATCAACATCGATTTTGCCGACGTCAGGACCATCATGCGGGGTCAGGGCGACGCCCTGATGGGCATCGGGGTGGGCAACGGCGACAACCGGGCGGTGGACGCGGCCACCAACGCCATCAACAATCCCCTTCTGGAGGACGCGCACATCGAAGGGGCCCAGGGGATCCTGGTCAACGTTACCGGGGGAAGCGACTTCTCCCTGAACGAATACGAGGAGATCCTGAACATCATCACCGCCAACGCTGATGAAGGCGCCCTGGTCATAGCGGGAAACGCCATCGACGAGGAGCTGGACGACGAGATCCGGGTGACCGTTATCGCCACGGGCTTCTCCAAGCCCCCCGCGGCGGAACCCCGGGCCCAGGAGACGGCGGAAAAGGCCAGAACCGGGGATGTGATGTCCCTGGAGGAGTGGGTCAAGATCACCAGCGGCAAGCCCTCCCGGGGGGGCGGGGAACTGTTCCAGAACGACGACATGGGAATCCCCGCAGTGCTCCGTTACCGGCAGGCGGGAAAGTAGACGGTGGAAACGGTCCTGGCGGCGGACTTCGAAAAGCATCTCCTGGTGGAGCGGAACCTGGCCGCGCCCTCGGTGGAAACCTATCTGCGGGAGATCCGCTTTTTCCTGGGATTCCTGGACCGGGAGGGAGTTCCCGCGGCGCAGGCGGACCCGGCGCTTCTGGCCCGGTACCTGCAGAACCGCCGGGACGAGGACGGTCTTTCC
>Ga0302247_1001281_pt1 | contig 19818 bp, 15 predicted proteins | sample AAG_UR_Ile_MG_FD_193529 | JGI IMG/M metagenome (GOLD analysis project Ga0302247, IMG submission 193529) | Enriched activated sludge microbial communities from anaerobic digester in WTTP, New Holstein, Wisconsin, United States - AAG_UR_Ile | ecosystem: Engineered > Bioreactor > Anaerobic >...
ATGTCTGAACATGCGGTGTCTCCTTGCCTGCACGGGGCGCGTGTCGGCTAGAACGGATTATCCAGCTTCAGGCCCATGTCCGTGGTCATGGGGGTGGTCATCGGCGTCGTCATGGGCGGCGGCGGCGTGACGGTCATGGGCGGCGGCGGGGTCTCGACCATGGCGGGCTCGACCATGACGGGCTCGACGGGGGGAGTCTCGACCATGACGGGCTCCACCGGCGGAAGCGGCTCGACCATGGCGGGCTCGACCATGGCGGGCTCGACCACCGTGGGCTGCATCGTCTCGACGGGGACCGGCTGCATGCCGGGCTCGAGTCCCGGAGGCGGGAGCATGTCTCCGCCCGGGCCGATCGTCGGGGGCGCGGCGGGGGCCGGCGCGGCGGTGCCCTTGTCGCAGCTGCCCTTGCCCGAGAGATAACCGATGGCGAACGCGGCGATGCCGCCCAGGCACACGCCGATGATCACGCCGATCACCAGGTTGCGGTTGGCGTTGGGCGCGTTGGACGCGACGGCGGCGGCGGCCTTGGCGGTGGCCTCGGCCTTTTCGGCCACCTTGCCGGCCTTCTCGGCGTTGCTCTCGGCCGTCTCGCGGCGCTTGCGCTCGCGCTCGAGCTCCTCCTGCAGATCGCGCTGCTTCTTGGCGAGATCGGACTCGAGCTCCTTCTGTTTCTTCGCGAACTTCTCCTCCACCTCGCGGCGGGCTTCGTCCTGGATCTGCTTGACGGCGGCCTCGCTCATGCTCTTCTTCTGGTTCTCGATCTTTTCCGCCTTGTCGGTCTGGGCCTGCTCGACCTCGGCGTCGAACCACTGGCCGGCCTCACGGATGATGGCCTCGAGGGGTTCGGCGGTGGTGGGGTTGTTGTTCGGATTGTTGTTTTGTTCCACGGTGAAGCCTCCTTCTGGAGTCAGGCCGGAAGGGCCCAGTGATCAACCATATAAAGCAACCGGAACCGGGGTTGTTTTCGCCCTGGAAGAGAAGCCGGTGAGAGACCGGCGCTCGATGGGGCCAAAACGACGTTTCGGAAAAATAGCCCAATACTGTATCAGTCACAAGAAAAATTTTGGTCTTTCCGGCGTCCCCTTACCGCGACAGGGAGAGGGCATAACGCCCGTTATTCCGCGGCTTGAAATCTTTTCATGTCCCAGGTGTTGTCCGACCAGGGTTTTTGACCGCCCGAGAATTCGATGAAACGTGAAATTTCCCGCTGCAGGCGGTCTTGTCGGCATTTTCCCACATAATTTTCTGCGAAGTCTCGCAGGCTAACGGATGTTAGGAAAAAAGGAATTCCAGGGTCTTGGAATCCTGCGCTTTTGGCTTGAAGAACTACTTTCAAGGGAATATCGTACAACAGCGCGATTCAAGAGAATACATTCAAAGGAAAAGCGCAAATGGAAGCGAGAGAGAAGAAAATTCGTAAAAGAAGTTGAAGAAGGAAGCGATGCCTGAATACCTGACCGAAGAAGAACTGAACGAGCTCGAGCGGATCTACAAGGATGGGATCGAAACGCTCGACGTCGTGAAGATTTTCCGTGAGAAGGGGATCCGCTTCAGCGAGCCGTCTTTCCGCAAGTACGTCCAGCTCGGTCTGCTCTCGCGTTCGCACCGTGTCAGCGCCGGCGGAAGGGGCAAGCACCGCGGGTCCAAAGGACTGTACCCGTTCGGGGTGGTCCGGCGCGTCAACGAGATCAAGCGCATGATGGACGAGGGCCTGACCATCGACGACATCGTGCGCGCATCCATGAAATTTGCTAGTGAAATCAATGAGTTGGATCAGGGGCTGCAGCGCCTCTTCTCCGACATGCAGCAGGAGGTGTGCGGGCCGCACTTCGACATGAGTCTGCGGCCACAGGTGGAAAGTGAACTGCAGGAAGCACAAACGACAGCAAGGACGCTGATCACAAAATTGGTAACCATCGACCAGAATATAACCAAACCACGACCCACTTTGTAAGGAGACGCCGCCATGAAGAAGACCGACATCACCCCCAGCTCAAAGGTCCGCAAGATTTCCGATCGTTCCCTCGTCCGCTCCAAGCGCAAGGGCGCGCGGCCCAAGACGCGCCTGGCCAAGCGCCTGTCCAAGGAGGAGCGACGCCAGAGCCTGCTGCTCGAGCCCTGGATGAACGAGGACCTCCCGAAGACGCGCGCCGAGTGCAAGTACGGGGAGCGCCCCTGCCCGTACGTTCGCTGCCGCTACCACCTCGCGCTGGAGGTGAAGCCCAACGGCTCGCTGTCGGAGAACTTCCACGAGATCTGCGACATGAAGGAGACCTGCGTGCTCGACGTGGCCGAGCGCGGCGAGAACACGCTGGAGTACATCGGCGAGTGCATGAACATCACCCGCGAGCGCGTCCGCCAGCTCGAGACCGACGCACTGGCCAAGCTGCGCACCAGTGAGATCTCGATGCAGGACTTCGTCGACTTCATCGGGTCCGCCGGTAGCCAGATGGAGTCCTACATGGACTACCTGAAGTACGGCAACTGACGGCCCCCGCGGGTCTGAAAATCCAATGATCTGGTTCATCGCCGGCTTTTTGCTGCTGCACCTGGTCTTTCTGCGGCAGCGGGCCCCGGACGACGACGGTTTCTTCCTCGCGCAAAGACGAATCCCCCCTCTTCGGCTCGGCATGTCGCTGGTGGCGACCATCCTCGGTGCCAGCGCCGTGCTGGGCACCGTCGGCTGGGGGTACGACTACGGCCTGGCGGGATCGTCCTGGCTGCTCGCGGGGGTGGTCGGGTTGGGTCTGTTGTATGTGCTTGCGCCTGCGCTGCCGCGGGATCGCGCGTTCTCCATCGCCCAGCTGGTCGGCTGCCGCGCTGGGGGTGTCGCCAGGCGGGCGGTGGCGGTGGCCATCGTGCCCATGTGGATCGCGGTGGCGGCGGCGCAGGTGAAGGCGCTGGCCGCGCTGCTGGCGGCGCACTCGCCGCTGTCGCCGGTGGTGGGTGCGGCCCTGGTGTGCGCGCTGGTGCCGCTGTATCTGTGGCGGGGCGGACAGAAGGCCGTGGTGACCAGCGACGCGGTGCAGTTCTGGTTCATCGCGGGGGCGGTGGCGCTGGGCCTGGGCCTGACCCTGGCCGCCGGCGCGACCTTCGACCGGACGGCGGTGCGGCCCATCGGGCAAGAGGTGCCCCTCTGGACGCTCTTCCCGGTGATGCTCTCGTACCTGATCGGCCCCGACATCCACTCGCGGCTCCTCACCACGGGGGACGTGTCCGGCCGCCGGCGGGCGCTCCTGTTCGCCATGCTCTCGCTGGCCGCGGTCGGGCTCGCCCTGGCCGCCATCGGCTGGGCCGCCCACGGTCACGTGGCTCCCGCGCAGGCGTGGCGCACGGGGCTGGAGCTCCTCGACCGGCTGCCGTTCCCCCTGGCGGTGGCCATGAACCTGGCGCTGGTGGCGGCGCTGCTGTCGTCGCTGGACACGACGCTGCTGACCACGGGCACGCTGCTGGCCGTGGATCTGGGCGGTGGCGGCGCAAAGGCCGCGCGCCTCACGGTGCTGGCGGTCTCGGCGGCCGCCGGCGTGGTGTCCCAGGCGGGGGCGGGCCTGATCCCGCTGTTGATGACGGCCTACCAGTGGTACGCCGGCGTGCTGGGGCCGCCGGTGCTCTTCGCGCTCTTCGTCCGGGGGGCATCCGGCCCCCGGTCGACGCTCGCGGGCGTGCTCGGGTCGGCCGCGCTGCTGGCCGCCGGGCAGATCGCCGGCCTGCCGTTCGCCTTCGAGGCGGCCTTCGCGTGGGGTGTCGCGGCGATGACCTTCGGCCGCCTGCGTTCCGTCGGAACCTGAAATCGCTCAATCGACCGTGATGGACTTGCTCACATTTTTGGGGACGTCGGGGTGCACGCCGTGGTCGGCGATGCCCAGCGCGGTGAGGGCCTGCATCTTTCGGACGCTCATCTCGAGGGCGAGCAGCTGGAGCACCAGCGTGGAGGTGAAGACGGGGAGCAGCGAGTCGTCCGTGCGCGGCAGGGTGATGTACTGGGCCCAGTAGCCCTCGCCGGTGCCCGGCGGCTTCTCGGCGGCCTGCCGCAGCCTGTGGTTCTCCTCGGCGATGACGATGGTGCACGAGCCGCGGATCTTGTGGGTGTTCAACTGCGAGATCGTGAGGCGGACATCCCTCTCCGAGGGGCCCGTGATGTAGATCAGCGGATAGGGGACCGAGAAGCCGGTGAGCGGGACGTAGCCGTCGGTCGCGGCGGCGAAGACCTCCTGCTCCTCGGCGTTGAGCCCGAAGGCGGCGGGGTTGCCCCGGGCGTAGTCGGACAGCGCGTGGACCATGCGGTGGGCCGAGGCGAAGCCAAGGCCGCGCGCGGCGAGGCCCGAGAGCGAGTCCTGCAGCCGGTCGACGAAGATGGCCAGGGCCTGGGAGAGGTGCTCGGGCCCGTACACGGTGTTGTAGCCCAGGATGGTGTTCGGTCCGTGTTTGAACTCGGCGCCCTCGAAGCCTTCGGTGTGGTTGAGGACGACCTCGCGGATCTTGAGCGCGCCCTCGCGGGCGACGGCGTTCATGCGCGTGGCCAGGAGCTGGATGCTGGGCGCGAGGTAGATGCGCGCGGCCGCGGCCTCGACCTGCTCCCGGGTGGTGGCGATGGTCCGCTCGATGAGCTCGGGGATGCGCTCGAGCTTGTCCAGGCGGTCGGCGAGCTCGCGGCGGCGCCCCTCGAGCACCAGGGCAGGCCACTCGGTCGCGCCGGACTCGATCTGGCGGCGGGCGGTTTCGAGCGCCAGGGTGTAGAAGACCGTGATCTGGTTGATGAAGCTCTTGGTGGCCGGCACCGCGATCTCGGGGCCGCAGCGCAGGGGGATCACCAGGTCGCTCTTCTCCAGCGCGATGGTGGAGTTCACGTTGTTGACGACGGCGATGCGGCGCACGGTCCTGCCGGTGGCCTCGATGTCGTTGAGGATGTCGATGAGGTCCTTGGTCTCGCCGCTCTGGGAGACCGCGATGACCACGTCGTGGTCCTTCACCGTGTTCGAGTAGCGGCCGCGGAACTCGCCGGGCAGGATGGGGATGAGCTCGGTGAAGGCGATCTCGTTGAAGAACAGGCAGGCGGCCATCGCCGCGTGGTAGGAGCTGCCGCAGGCGGCCACGTAGACGTGGTTGCCGCGGCTCCGGGCCTCCTCGAGGTGGAGCGCGAAGGTGGCGGCGGCCTGGGCGGTCTCGTCGACCTCCTGCAGCTCGACGAGGGAGTCGAGGGTGCGAACCAGGAGTCGGCAGTCCTCGTCGCAGGCGAGGGCCAGCATGTCGGCGAACACCGCGGCCTCGGAGGAGGTGAAGGTGGCGCCCAGGCTCTCGTTGCCCGGGGGCAGATCGAGGAAGCCGGCCGGCGCCGAGGCGCGCAGCGCGGCCAGGAGCTCGGTCGCGGCGGGCAAAAAGGCCAGCTCGGCGAGCAGGGCGGCCAGCCGCTCGTCGCTGGTGGCTTCGGAGAGGCGGGCCAGAGCCGCCATGAGCCGGGAACGCTGCCCGGGGTGCGCGTCGAGGATCGGTCGCGCCAGGCGGGTGAGCCGGGAGCCGCCCATGTATTTCGTGATCACCGAACGGGCGGTCTGGGCCTGGGCAGCGATCTCCTGCTCCATGAAATAGGAGAAATCGTCGGAGAGCTCGGTGTCCTTGGCGCGCAGGCGGCTGCGGACCGGCGAGCGTTCGATGGCGCCGCCCGCGGGGACCGGTGCGGCGTCGCGGGACTTCTTCTCGCGCAGGGCGAACAGGCGATGCGTGGAGTGGTCGAACTCGACGACCTCGCCCTCCTCGAGGGGCAGGAGCACGCGGGTGAACTTCAGGATCGAGGAGAGGTCGGAGCTGGCGATTTGGAAGGGACCGCCTGCGTCGCGCCCCATGCCGAAGTAGAGCGAGGATCCGGCCTTCAGCGCCCAGCCCGTGTGGGTCACGGGATCGATGATGACGGCGGCGTAGGAGCCCTCGACCACGGCCTGGGTGCGCACCAGGGCGCGGCGCATGGCCTCGCGGCGGGCCTGGGGATCGGCGGGGTCGGACAGACGCCCCAGCTCCAGGTGGAAGTGGTGCTCGACCGTGTGCACGAGCATCTCGCCGTCGTTGTCCGACAGGATGGTGTGCCCCTCGCCCAGGAGCTTCTCGCGCAGGGCCTCGGTGTTGGTGACGTTGCCGTTGTGCGCGCCGTAGAGGAACGTCTTGCATCGGACCACGTGGGGCTGGGCGTTTTTGCGGTCCACGGCGCCGAACGTCGCCCAGCGGACCTGCCCGCAGCAGACGCGCCCGGCCATCGACGAGATGCCCAGGTCGTCCACCAGGGCCGAGGGGGCCCCCACGTCCTTGCGCAGATCCACGGCGTCGGTGGCGTCGCCCTGGATGGCCGCGCCCGTCGAGTCGTAGCCGCGGTACTCCAGCGAGCGCAGCAGCACCGCGGCCATCTGGCCCAGGTCGCTGCGGTTCCGGTCACAGATCAGTCCGATGACTCCGCACATGTCGGCTCCTTGGTTCGGGATGGAACGGCCGCGCTAGGCCAGGTGCTTGACGTAGACGAGCTTGGAGTCCCCCTGGGTGTAGAAGTCGGGGAAGACGTGCTCGAGCTTGTACTGGCAGCGCTCGTAGAAGACATGGGTGGGATGATATAGTTCGGTCGACGAAGTTTCAATGAAGATCTGGCGGCCGCCCAGGGTGGCGATGCGCTCCTCGGTGGCCGTCATCAGGCGGCGTCCCAGGCCGTGCCGCTGCCAGCGTTTTCCCACGGCGATCCAGTACAGATCATAGGACGTGCGCGTGCCCGGGATGCGTCCGTAGCACGAGTAGCCCACGACCTCGTCCCCGGACTCGAGGAAGACGAAGTGGTACCCGCTCTTCTCGGCGCCCTTCTCGAGGTTCTCCTCGACGAGCTCGGCGGCGATGCGCACCTCCTCGCCGGTGAAGAAGCCCGTGGAGACGACCAGGTGCATGACCGCGTCGGGATCGGACGGGAGGACGTTTTCCCGGAGGGTGAAGACGGGCTCGTCGAGGGTCATCCGATTTCCAGTCTGGCGGGCAGGGCCACGGCGTTGAAGTCGTACCGGCTGGGCATGCGGCGGCGGTGCATGGCGTCCTGGCAGATCAGCGAGAGCATCTCGGCGCGGGAGAGCCCGGCGCGGGTGACGGCGGCGAAGAAGCCGGCGTCGGGGCTGATGCACGGGTTCGAGTTGACCTCGAGGATCACGGGCAGGCCGCCGGTGGTCACGCGGAAGTCCACGCGCACGTACCCCACCAGGTTGAGCAGCCGGCAGCAGCGGCGGGTGAGATCCTTGATGCGGTTGAGCAGGAAGGCATCCTCGGCGGGGAACTCGAAGGTGCGCACGGTGTGGTGGAACTCGAACGAGGTCGCGTCCCACTTGGCGCGGTAGCCCACCAGGCGCAGCTTGTCCTCGGGGTAGTCGAGGAACTGGATCTCGGCCGGAGGCAGCACCCACGGCCCGCCGGGGGTGGGCAGCACGCTGATGTTGAACTCGCGGCCCTCGACGAACTGCTCGATGAAGTAGCCGCCGGGCAGGCGGTGCTGCTTGGCGGCCAGGCAGGCGACCGCGCGGGGGCCGTCATGGAAGACGGAGTGGTCGTCGATGTCGACCGAGGCCTCCTCCCACACGGGCTTGACGATGTACGGCGGGGCGAAGGAGAGGTGCCCGGGGGCGTTCTTGGCGTTCCACGGCGCGGTCGGTAGCCGCTTGGACTTGAGCAGCTGCTTGGTCAGGACCTTGTTGGTCGTGATGTAGAGGTTGTCCTTGGAACCGCCGGTGTACGGGATGCCCAGGTGCTCGAGGAGCGCGCTGGCGAGATAGCTCCAGGTGCTGGCGCCCTCGATGGTCTCGACGAGGTTGAACACCAGATCCGGGGCCGCCGCGCGCAGGATCCCGGCGGTCTCGGCCATGTTGAAGCCGAAGGGCATCAACTGGACCTCATGGCCGATCTCCTCGAGCCCTTCGGCCACGTGCCGCGCCTCGATCAGGTTGTCCTGCTCGTCGAGGGGGGCGTCCGGGGGAACCACATTGTGCAGCACGATGATGTTCATCTTGAACTTTCCTTGGCCATCATGGTCGAAGGCGGCCAATGACCGATTTCACCCTGGTGTTTTTTCTGTGCGGTTGGGGGGAAGGAGGCGGGGACGGGCCGTCCGGCGAGGAGTGGAGGTTCGTCCTCCTCGTCGTGGGTGGACTCCGGGGGGGCGACCGGGCGTGCGCTGGTCTTCGGAGGAGTCACTGGATAAATGCGATTCGGCCGCAAGTTGCCTCGGTGCGGGTCCCATCACCCGCTGGCGCCCGGGGGGATGTCCCAGTCGTCATCTGACAGCTATTGTGGGCTTTTTTTTCGTGTTTTCAATTAATATTTACGAAAAAATGAAAATGTAAAAATGAATGATATCAATGGGTTGCAACGTGGCCCCCTCCCGGGAGCAGAAAATGGGCGGGAGGCACCGGCGGCCGGCCGGAAAAAAGTGATCTGTCCGGTCGGCGTTCAGGTGTGGCGCCCCGGCCGCTTCCGGGGGGCGGCGGGCTTCCGGACGGGAGCCGCCGGGGGGGGCTGAACGAGGCCCGCAGTGACGACGGTGGCGCCCTCGTGCAGGAGCAGCGCGCGCTTGAGGGCGGCGCCCGGGCCGTAGCCCCCCAGGCCCGAGGCGGCCACCACCCGGTGGCAGGGGAAGACCAGCGGCCACGGGTTGCGGGCCATCACCTGGCCCACCGCGCGGGCGCCGCCGGGGCGGCCGACGACCTCGGCGAGCTGGGAGTAGGTGCGGGTCTCGCCGGCGGGGATCGCGGCGGCGGCCTGCAGGACCTGGCGGGTGAACTCGGGGACGAGCTCGAGGTGCACGGGGAGCTCGGCCGGCCGGAAGCGCTTCTCCTCCCAGTCGCGGAGCCAGCGGGTGGCGCGCTGGAGGAGGCGCCCCGAGGCGACGCTCATGTTGAAGGCGCCGCCCCGGGGGATGACGGACGCTTCGAGCCCGGTGTCGGCGGTGAGGTGCACCGAGATCAGGCCGGCGTCGTCCCAGGCGAGGAGCACGGCGCCGAAGCGGGTCGGCAGGGTGGCGGTGACGGCGGGGATCGGTGCGGTGGCGGTCATGACAGCCTCACGAGGGCGGGCAGGTACCCGTCGGGCGCCTCGAAGCCCAGCAGGTTGAGCACGCTCGCGGCGTTGTTGCCGATGCCCGGGGCCGGGACGTCGGGATCCACCGTCCAGCGGCCGGAGGGATCATATATAAGGTACATCACCGGGTTCAGGGTGTGGGCGGTCTTGGGCACGGGCTCCCCGGCGGCGTCGAGCTCGACCTTGCCCTTCTTGGTCATGAACATCTCGTCGGCGTTGCCGTGGTCGGCGGTGACGATCAGCAGGCCGCCGGCCTTCTTCACCGCCGGGACGATGCGGGACAGCGCCAGGTCCACGGCCTCGACGGCCATCGCGGCCGAACGGAACACGCCGGTGTGGCCGACCATGTCGCCGTTGGCGAAGTTGGCGCGGATGTAGCGGTGCTTTCCGCCCTCGATGGCGGCGACCAGCTCGTCGCACACCTCGGCGGATCGCATCCAGGGGCGCTGCTCGAAGGGGACGCGATCCGAGGGGACCTCGACGTAGGTCTCGAGCTCGTCCGAGAAGCGGCCCGAGCGGTTGCCGTTCCAGAAGTAGGTGACGTGGCCGTACTTCTGGGTCTCGGCGCAGGCGAACGAGGTGACCCCGGTGTCCGCCAGGTGCTCGCCCATGGTGCCGGCGATGGCGGGCGGGGACACCAGGTAGCGCGGCGGGATGTGCAGATCGCCGTCGTACTCCATCATGCCCGCGTAGAGCACGTCGGGCACGCGCCCGCGGTCGAACTTCGGGAAGTCGGCCTCGGTGAAGGCGCGGCTGATCTCGATGGCGCGGTCGCCCCGGAAGTTGAAGAAGATCACGCCGTCGCCGTCCCCGATGGTCCCGGCGGGTTTCCCTTCCGCGCCGGTGATGACGAAGGCCGGCAGGAACTGGTCGGTGGCCTTGGGATCGGCGGCGTAGAGGGCCTCGACGGCGGCCCGGGCCGAGGGGAACGCGTGGGGCGCGCGGCCGTGGACGTGGGCGTTCCAGCCGCGCTCGACGATGCGCCAGTCGGCCTCGTAGCGGTCCATGGTGGTGACCATGCGCCCGCCGCCGGAGGCCACCTTGGCGTCGACGCCGGCGGCGCGAAGCTGGCCGAGCTTCTCCTCGAGCTGGTCGACGTACTGCAGCGCCGAGCGCTCGCCCACGTCGCGGCCGTCGAGCAGCGGGTGGACGCGCAGGGACCTCACGCCGTCCTTCGCCGCGCGCTCGAGGAGCGCGAAGAGCTGGTCGATGTGGCTGTGGACGTTGCCGTCCGAGAGCAGGCCGATGAAGTGCAGCGTGCCGCGGCCGCCAGCGCAGCGGGCCATGAGCGCCTGCCACGTCTCCCCCTCGAAGAGCCCGCCGTTCTCGATGGCGCGGTTCACCAGCTTGGCGCCCTGGTCGAACACGCGGCCGGCGCCCAGGGCGTTGTGGCCCACCTCGGAGTTGCCCATGTCGTCGTCGCTGGGCAGCCCCACGGCCTTGCCGTGGGCGGCCACGCTCAGGAACGGGCAGGTGCGCTGCAACCAGTCCAGCGTGGGGGTGAACGCGGCGGCCACGGCGTTGCCGGGCCCCGGCGGGGCGATCCCGACGCCGTCCATGATAATCTGGACCACCGGACCGGCGGGCGTGGGGAAGCGATCGGATTTTTTCAATTTCATGGGTATCTCCTTCGGTGACGGGCCTCGCTGCCGGACCGCCGGTGCAATGTACAACCCGAATGCGGCGGGGTCAACGGGGAGCAAATCGCCTGGAGTGCGCAAGCTCTGCTTGCGCGTACTACGGGGAGTGCGCAAGCTCTGCTTGCGCGTTTTATTGCGCAAGCAGAGCTTGCGCACTCCTTTTCTATTGTTTTCCTGCAACACCCATCCGGTCCCGCACGACAATGGTGACATGCCGATCATTTACCCTTCCTCGCCCGAGCCTCGCTGGCATCACTCACCCGTGCACTGGTTCCGTCACCCAGGTATTTACATGATTACAGCGGGAACCCATGGAAAACAGCACCTGCTGGAAACGTCGGAGAAACGCGACCGATTGCTGGCGTTGCTGTTTGAGACACTCGAGAAGCACGCCTTGGACCCGGAGGCTTGGGCCATTTTGAACAATCATTACCATCTGGTCGCGCGGTCCTCCGACTCACCAGAGACGTTTCGGGCTTTCGTCCAGGAGTTCCACAGCCGGTCCGCCAAGCTCCTGAACCAATTGGACCGCACGCCGGGGAGGCGGGTCTGGTTTCAATACTGGGATACCCGAATCACCCAACGTGACACCTACCTCGCGCGCCTCGCCTACGTTCATGGGAACGCGGTGCATCATGGCCTGGCGACGCGCGCGGAGGACTACCCGTGGTCCTCGGCGAGCTGGTTCGTGCGCACCGCGCCGCGGTCGTTCGTGGACGAGGTCGTCCGGTTCAGGCTGGACGGCGTGCAAGGATATGACGATTTCTAGGAGTGCGGAAGCTCTGCTTCCGCGTGCTAAGGGGAGTGCGCAAGCTCTGCTTGCGCGTGCTACGGGGAGTGCGCAAGTTCTACTTGCGCGTTTTATTGCGCAAGCAGAGCTTGCGACCGTCTTCGGTCGCCTGCACTCCTAGTTAGCTAGTAGCGCCTCCACGCCGTCGACCACCGCGGCCATCTTCGCGTAGTCGAGGGTGTCCGGGGTGTCCGTGGCCTTGTGGTAGTGGGGATTGCGGAAGAACGCGGTGTCCGTGATCATGACGGCCAGGAACCCCTCGTTCCAGTAGTTCATATGATCCGAGAAGTCCGCGCCCTCGACGCTGGCCGGGATCGCCAGCGGGATCGCCTGGAGCTTCCCGGCGCCGTTCATCGCGGCGGCGAAGCCCTCGGCGAGCTTCGCGGACCCGGGGTTGGCGATGGCGGCGATGAAGGAAGCGTGTTTGGGCATCAGGAACTTCAACTGCTCCACCGGCAGCTTCTGGATGTCCTTCTCCGAGAAAAAGCCGATCATCTCCAGGCAGATCATGCCCCGCACGGGCACGCCCCGCTTCTTCAACTCCTTCGCGTGGTGCGCGCTGCCCATGTCGGGGGTGCGGAAGAAGGGCGGCTCCTCGTTGGCGTAGGCCACCAGCTCCAGGTGATAGGGCAGGGCGGCCAGCTTCGGCCCCAGCCGGTGCGCGAGCTCCACGAGCCCGGCCACCCCCGAGGCGTTGTCGTCGGCGCCGGGCAGGTCGCCCCAGACGTCGTAGTGGGCGCCCACCACCCACACGCCCTGCTCCGGGGCGGCGCCCCCCGCGCACACGACGTTGCGGAAGGTCTGCCCCCGCGCCGAGAAGACCTGCTCGCGGCAGGCGAACCCGCTGGCGGTCATGCGCCGGCCCAGGTCCGCGGCCACCGCGTCGAGGATCTCGGGATTCTTGAAATGGCGGGGCTTATCCGTCTCGGAGAGCGCGCGCACCACCGCCTCGAGGCGCGCCTCGGGGGTGGCAGCCGCCGCAGGCGTGACCGTCGTAGGCGTGACCGTGGCCGGCGTCACCGGCGGGTTAGCGGCCGCCGGCGTGCCCGCCGGACCAGGCGTCTTGGCAGGACCCCGGCAGGCCGCCGCCGTCGTCAGCACCATCAGCAGGACCGTCCAGCCTCGCGCGTTCATCATGTTTCGCCTCCGGCCGGCAGCATACGCCTTCGTCGCCCGTGGAATCAACATTGGACTCACTAAGTGGGCGCAGCAAGGCCGGAGCATGGCAGTTCAGGGTGCGCCCGCTGCGTCCCCCGGGTCCATCGGTGCGCCGCACCCGCCCTCGCGACCGGTTCCCGGCCGGGGATCGTATTTTTAAGGGTGGGGAGGCGTTCTCCGGACCCTGGGGAGGCGTTCCCCGGACCCTGGGGAGGCGTTCTCCGGACCCTGGGGAATTCATCCCGGGAGGGGGAGGACCAAGTCCATTGGGTAGGTGGGATCAAGAGAAAAACTGAGGGAAGATGACGACGGAGCCGGATCGAAATCGAAATGGAATTGATCTCAATCCCGGTCACTCGGCGGCGGGGGCCTCGGGCTCCGCGGGCGCGGTCGGGCTGGCCGACGAGATGCCCAGGTGGATGCGCAGGCGCTTGTTGGGCAGGGCCACGCGGGCGATCTGCGCCCAGTCCTGGTACCAGGCCCACATGTCCTCGACGGCCTGCTCCATCTGGCGCACCTTCTCGGGGTCGGGGGCGGGCAGATCGGCGCTCTGGATGTTGCGGGCCTTGTGCAGGAGGGCCTTGACCCCGGCCACCGAGTCGGCGGTGACCCCGCGCTTGTGCAGCAGGGCCACGGCGGCCTTGGCGGGATCGTCGGTCCGGGCGGCCAGGGCCTCGTAGCGCGACACGAAGGTGCTCACCGACACCAGCACCTCGGGGCCGCTGGTCTTGCCCAGGTTCCGGAACAGTTCGGCGTGGACCTCCGGGTGCGTCCGGCGCAGGGCGGCGTCGGCGACGTCGAAGTTCGTGTTCTCCCAGCGGTCGAGCTCCGGGATCACGTCGTGGAGCAGGTTCCGCTGGGCGGTGGGCTTCACGAAGGCGAACGAGCGGCCCGAGGCCGCGTCCATCAGGCCCCAGCCCCGGTCGAAGTCCTCCTGGTCGAACCCGTGGCGGTCCAGGGCCTGCTGGATCGCCGGGTGCTGCAGGCCGCGCAGAAAGGTCACCACCTTGAAAATCTTGTCTTGATGCGAGTATCTGGCCACTTACTTCCTCCGAAAATGCCCGATATGGGGCGGGTTGAAATGTGTCGGACCGTCTGAACGCCGTTCCCTTTACTTCGAACATTTTGCGCTTGTCAAGCAAAAAAAATGGAAAAGTTAATGGTCGTTCATCCGCAACATCGTCTTTGCCATCGGTTCCCGACAATTGACAAAGTACATGGAACATGCTCTAGTTCAAGGGTCGCCAGGAAAGGAGCACCCGCATCATGAGGCATTCGCAACCCGCAACCCGCAACCCGCAAATAAACAATCCCGGCATCAATCATAGGGGATTCGGATTCGTCATGGTCCTGCTCTCGTTGACGCTCCCGGGGATCTCCTGGGGACAGATCTCCAGCGGCCCACCGACGTCCGGCTGCGACGTGTCCGAGAGCTACTTCAGTTGGCACGACTATCCGTCAGGTGCCGCACGGATCGACTTCGTTCATCCACGTAGTGGACAACGCCAGGGCACCTGTGGCGTCTGCAGCATGTTTTCGCTGACGCAGGAGGCGGAGATCCGCTACCGTATCTGGTTTTACGATCAGACGGGTCGTTTGCCGGATCCCAGATTTGCCGTGAATTTCTCCGAAGAAGCGCTCCGGACCCTGTGGTTCAGCTATGGATCGGACAACCGGTTCTGCTTCATGTCCGCGGGCTCCGATCAAGACGAGATTGCGAACTATATGGCTGATCACTCATTCCTCCTCGTCTCCGAGAGTGAAGCCCCTTACCCCATCGAATTGTACCCTGGGACAAGGCTTTATTTGCCGCAGTTGGATTATCCGGTGAGAGAGCGGCTGCTCCAAGGCGATCTGCCGGGCGTGGGATTCGAGGGAAGCCGAGTCGTCTACCAAGGCGGGATTGCTTCGGCGGGGGGCATCCGGGCCATCAAACTGGCCTTGAAGTGCGGCACGCTGACCCTGGACAGTTCGCCGGACGTGTGGGTCGAGGCGGGACCGGTCACCGCTTCGGTCTATTGGGATGTGGCCGACGGGCTTCCCGTCACCTCGGGAGGGGTCACCTACGGAGGCTCCTACTTCTATCCTGCCAATGAAGGGTCGTCGTCCCACGCGGTCGTCATCGTTGGCTGGCTGGACCGCGATGATCCTCGTTTCTACGAGGCGTGGGACGAGATGACGGTTGCCAGCGACCGATTCACCGGATTTCATCGGCTCTGCTTCGACATTGATGGCTGTCCGGCTCCGTTCGACCTGCCCAAGAAGCCCGATGGCTCGGACATTTCCCTGCAAGAAATCCGCGACTCCGTGGAGACCCTGTTCATCGTGTTGGACAACCACGACCTGATGTTGCACTACGTGCCTGCCTTTGCCGATCCTCCCCCGCATCTGCCGGCCGATTACACGTTCATCGAGTGGCCCTCCACGCACAAGATGGATTTTTCCACGTTTTATCCACCGCTGCCCGATGGTTCAGAGAGTGACCAGGATGGCGACGGGGTGCCGGATTTCGCGGACAACTGTCCACGGGTCGCCAACGGTCTGCGGTTCGTCGGGTATGCCTTCGTGCAACCCGACGTGGACGGAGATGTGCAGGGGGACGCCTGCGACGACGACTTGGATGGGGATGGGGTTCCCAATGATGTCGATTTGGACGAATTTAACAAGTTCATCGCCTCCGACTTGAATGACAACGGCCGATTCGAGCGGAGCGTGAAACCGTATGTCCGTATCCTCGCCTTCGACGTGGGGAATTACGCGCCGGGCTATCGCCTCATGTGGGATCCCGGGCCGAATCATGTCCAGGAGTGTCAGGCGGAGTGTGTCCGGCTGCGCGATGACTTCGGATATCACGTGGAGAGCGGCCAGCACGACCAATGCATGGGACGGTGCGAGGCCCCCGAATCCTTTGAGTTCAATCGATTCGAGCCCCGCTCCGAGAGTGACAATTGGGAGGATCCCCGTCCCACCCAATCAGTGCCGCTGAGCCTGTTGGGGATCAACACGTTCCCGTGCATGTACCAGAATTACTTCCATCCTCATTGCCAGCAATGGGTGCGCTATTTGCTCGCCCTCAAACAAACCGATTGCGCAGGACGCGGACTGAATGTTTCTGTCTGGTGCGAGGCGAGCCATAGCCAGGTCACGGAGTTCTCCCAGACGCTGGCCAGAATTTTGGACAGGGTCTTTCACGCGCACTGGGATGGCCATTATCGACGAGCGCCCCTGGAAAGCCTGAGCGCGCTGCGTTCTTTCCTGTCAGGAGTTTCGAACGATACGAACGCACAGGCTCTTTTGTCTTTGTTGGAACATTTGGATGCAGAGGTGTTCGATCAGTACTATCAGGCAATGGATATGCCCGAACAGATGGCTCGAATGAACCCTTGTGAACTGGTGCACCAGTCCAGGCTGGGCACGCTCAGACGCGACTGGATCGACGATGGACAGGTCCCGGGCTTTGCAGACGCGACGAGGTTCGACGATTGGATAGGGGGTCGGGCGCAGGACTGCCGCGACTGGTTCACGACCCCGTCGTATCGGGCCAACGTCCAAATCTGGGACGCCGGTGGCTCCACCCGCGGGGGATACTCCCCTTCCACCGGGGGATCGGGGCTTTTACAGATTCAAAATTGTTCCTCCTCGGAGAAGAAGATCGAGTATTCCGTGCAGAAGTCCGCCACCCATTGGGTCAGTTCCAGTACAGAGGAAGGCTGGAGCGACAAGTGGATGGATTCGCCGATCACCCACATGCGGCTGGGGGTTTGCCCCTGCACGGGGTATTCATTCGAAAGAAATCTCTGCAGCAGCGAATGTCCCCAAAAAGGCGGCGTGGACGGGAGAGTGGAGGGCTCCCATACGATTTTCTCAGTTGATCAGGAAGGCGAATTTGACTTTCAATCCATGACCTGGAACCAGGCGTGGGATCCCGTCTACAGTTCAGAGGATCAGCACCTCGCCTCCGCCATCCAGGGGACCTTCGCCTGCGACGCGCCCGAGGTTGCGGACTCCGAGGGAATTCCGACAAGCAACCCGGCAAAGCCGCCTTGGGCCAGCCGATTCTGCAGCGGCAAGACCCTCCGGCGCGGCGCAGTGGCCTTCCACCGGAATTTCGTCTACGACTGGGACGCCTGGCTCCGGTCTCCCATCAATAACGTGGCCTCTTTTCGGAAGATCACCGAGGATCCCAACGGCGTCACCCTGAAGCCGATCGGTCATCTCCAGGCGCGCATCAGCGCACATAATCCCGACGTGGCCCCGTCCGAGGTATTCCCGAAGTCGTACATGACCGAGACGAACTGGATCAAGCTTTACTCGGCGACGAGCATCAAGAGCCATTCCCAGATCGCTGCGCCGCTTCATGAAAAGGAAGGCTGCACTCAGGCCTGGTCCATCCAGCATTGGAACCCACAGGTGGTGCGTGTGGCGCCGGTGCGCGAGGGTCCCCTGGGGGATCCCATCCCTTGGGCTTTCGTGAGGAACGCTGATGGTCCCCACCTACTGCAGCTGCTCGAACCCGATGGCGTCCGGGTGCGGGCCGCGGTGGAGCTCCCCGCCACAGTGTTAAATGTGGGACCCTGGCGGTCCGGACCGGCGAAAACCTTCCTGCTCGCACACCAGAAAGACGGCGCGCTCGGTCGTCTGCAGTTGGCTGACGTGACTCCGTTGGGGGTCAAGAGGGTGAAGGACCTCGTGGGGGCGCTGCCCGCCGTGGTGGATCCCGTTTGGGTGCGGATAGGAGAGAACAGTCTGCTGCTGGCTGGGAAGAAGGACGGCGCGATCCAGCTCTACGCCGTGGCGATCCTGGAGTCGGCGCAACTGCCCGTCGGGGTGGCGTTCGCCTTGCCGCTGGGCCGCATCTCCGGAACGTCGGTCGCGCTCGGAAAAGCGGGCGACGTGGTCCTCGCCGCGGTGAGCGACGGCGCCCGGGTGAGACTCTGGCAGGTCCAGCCCAACAGCCCATATCTGTTGCGCACGGAGTTCGCGTCCGTCGAACCCGTGGGCAACCTCGTGCATCACGAGAATTCCTGGCTGATCAAGACCTCGCAGTCGCTGCTGCGCTGGCGCCCGGCCGAGGGGTTTTCGAAGATGTCGGAGGCAGGCCTTCCAACCGAGCGCGCCGGTTGTGCCCTGAACGTGACCCCGGAGGGTTCTCCCATGTTAATGTGCCCGAAGACCGAGTCGGATCGGTTGCCGGTGGGCTATGTGGAGGTCGACGGGACCTGGGAGGTGAAGCCATGCTACGCGGCCTTCTGATCCCGGTCTTGATTTTGGCGTTCGCCTGGATGGGATGCGAGCAGGATTGGGAGAAGAAAAAACTCCCGAACGCAGGCAACAACACCGAGGTCTGTTGGAACCTCGACTCCGGTTGCCCACCCTGCCCTGTGGAGATGTGCGCCTGCGCGCAGGACCCTCCGGACTGCGAGCTTTGCCGTGATCCAATTCTTTGCCCTCCCCAGCCCGACGGAGGCACCGACGTGCAGGACATCGTCCAGCCGGACATCCCGGACAGCGAACCGGACCCCCATCTATACATGGTGGAGTGCGCCGCGCTGGAAGGCGGCGGCCTGCCGGGGTACCTGACGATGTTCGGGACGTGGTATCCCAATATCTACATAGGGATCTCTGAAAAAGGAATAGACGGAGAATGGAGCACTTCAGTATTTAAAGCAAACCTCGATGAGTTTGTGATTAGTTCCGTTGGTCGAGTGCAGTTCGGGCCTTCAGGGGCGCCGTTGCCGATGGTAGTGGATGATTCTTCTGGGAAAATGTTTTTTATTACGAACGACCATGAGTATCCTGTTGGGTGCGACCCTGATTCTCCATATTCATCATCGTGCAGATATAATAATGGAGTATTATGGAGTGTTGATTTGATCACGGACGAATTATTGCAAGAGTCCAGTATTCCACTCGAGTCTGAAACGTGTCGAAGTAACCACGGTACCGTATTTTTATCGGCAATCGATTTTGAGAATCAATGGTTGACCCTTGATTGTGAATTATTCATCATTTTAAATGGAACCTCATACGCTCAGGTCGCCTACGAAACTTATCGGATTCACCTCGTCACGGGGGAAATCCAGTACCTGTTCCACGCGGAGGAGCGGCTCTATGTGCCGACGGTCACGCCGTACAGCAGCGGGCACGACCAGTACCGGTTCACCTTTTCCCATGAATGGGCGACGGATGGTTCCTGGACCATCGAGCCCATCGGTTACCACATCTGGGACCTGAGCGGCGCCGTCCCCGTGCAGGTCTACGAGCAGTATTACCCAGCCGGTCAGGTGGGCTCCGGGCACGCCGTGGCCATCGACGGCTGGTTTTATTGGAGTGAATTCATTGGTGGGCATTTGCAGATCCGCGGGTTGGATCTGCTCGGCGGCGGCAGTCTCACGACGAGCGGGACGGACCATGAGAAGGGGCAGCCACATCCTGTGGGACGGAACCAGCCGCATCTTGTGTCCTACCATGGTGGGTCGACACTCATGGAGACATACGGCATGGTGTTGACGGGATATGAAGGCATTTACCTGTGGGACAAGGAGCTCGACGTCATTCGCAAGGCGACCACCAGCCTGCCGTTCACTGGGGGCGTGTTCTTCAACGGCACGGACTCGACCCGATGGTTCCTGCTGCTCGCCAAGGTCGGTGACGAGCCGTGCCTGTTCGTGCGCGACCTTCACGCCGCCGGGGTCGTCGACCCCCTCACCAACCGCCTGTTGCCGGAGCCCGAGGAAGCGAAATGAGTCGTCCGGTGGACAACGTGCTGGCCGTCGGGGACTCGTGGGTGGTGAAGACCTCGCAGTCGCTGGTCAGTTGGACGCCGGGGCAGGGGACGAGCGTGTGGACGACGACCGGCCTGCAGACGGACCGCGCCGGGTGCGCGGTGAGCCTGAGCCCGGAGGGACGCACGGTGCTTTTATGCCCGCGGTCGGCGGACGGGATGCTGCCCGTGGGGTATACTTGGAGTGACGGGATTTGGGAGGTGGCGCCATGCTACGGCAGTCTCTGAGTACAGTGGGGTTTGGAACGGTATTCAGCCTCTGTGTGGCTTTGAGTAGTTGTCAACCGATAGAGCGAACGAATTGCTGTGATGCTGACAATGAAAACAATGACGATTTTTGGTGTTATGCAACACCCCCGAGT
>Ga0302247_1001282_pt1 | contig 19816 bp, 12 predicted proteins | sample AAG_UR_Ile_MG_FD_193529 | JGI IMG/M metagenome (GOLD analysis project Ga0302247, IMG submission 193529) | Enriched activated sludge microbial communities from anaerobic digester in WTTP, New Holstein, Wisconsin, United States - AAG_UR_Ile | ecosystem: Engineered > Bioreactor > Anaerobic >...
GGAAGCGCCAAGTCAGGATGCGTCCGCAGATGCACTGGCCGACCGAGGCTGCCGAAAGGTTCTCGTCGATGCGGCACTCCAGGGCGCGTCCCGCGGGGTTGAGGTGGAAGACGACGCGCACCACGCCGGCGGCGCGGTCGTTCTCGAGCAGTCCCTTCTGGTAGCAGTGGTGGACCTCGTTGCGGTGGGCGCGGATCACGGCGCGGACCTCGTTGGGATCGAGCTTGCCGGACACCTCGGTGCGTCCGTCGCGAAGGATGGGTTCCCGGCGGTTCCGCCCGGGGAGGTTGACCAGGCTCGGGGGGCCCGAGCGATCCGAGGAGAAGATGCCGCCCCAGCCCGTGTTCGGGTTGCCGCCGATGCTCAGGCTGCCCGGGGAAGGCTGCCCGCCGGGTCCGCCGCGGGGACCGAAGTTGCCGTCCGGGTCCGCCTCGCCGCCATCGAAGTCGGCGAGCAGATCCGAGAGATCCTCGGTCTCCTGGCCGAACACCGAGTTGCTCGCCGTGAGGCTGGCCGTCATGGCCGACACCGAGGACGCGAGCACGTTGGCCACGCCGATGCCCTGCTGGGTGGGAACCCGGGAGGCAGGTCCGGAAGGTACGCTCGTCTCGGTCCTGCGAGGATCGCTTGGCCCATCTTTCGCAGTCTTGGGAGACGCCGGGACGGGCTCGAAGATCGGCTTGAGTTTTTCCTGGTCCTTCAACTGGGCCTCCTGCAACTGCTTCTTCTTTTCGGCGACGAGGTCCGGCGCCCTCACGTAGCGTTGCACGACGATCTCCTGACTCTCGACACGATCGCTGAAGATCGGGTCTTCGGTCAGTCGGTTCAGATAGGCCGCGGTGGCCAGCCCGACGAAGAGGGAGATGGCCAGACAGGCGGTGAAGAGCCCGGCGCGGGCACCCAGCGGGAGCCGAAGGGAGGCGGGCGCGCTCCGGGAGAAGATCCAGACCTGATCCTCATGTTCGATCCGGACCTCGCGGAACCCGTCCAGCAGGAAGGATCGGACGACGGGAGAAGTCGGCTGGCCATGAGACTGCGAGAACTGGGCCAGGGTGAAGACCTGTCCATCCTCCAGGTGAACCAGCCCGGTCATGCGTTCGCACACCTGGAAACGGCAGGCAGGACCTTCCATGAGGGACGCCAGCGAGAATTTCGGCTCCGGGAGCCGGCGTGAGGAACAGACCCAGGAGGAGGACGGATCCTCGCCGACGGTGAAACTGGAACTGGAGAAGCGCAAAAGGGCCGCGCGGGCGAGGCCCGCGAAGATCAGCACGCCGCCCCCGATCGCCAGGGCCAGGGCGACAAACTCCAGGGTGAGGTCCCCGCGGACGGCGGGCACGAGTTTCTCCGGCAGACCCCGATCCTTGGCGATGTCCATCCAGATGGCCCTTACGGCCTGCTCCTGGGCCACCAGCCGGACGGCCAGGGTCCCCAGCACTCCCGCACCGGCCAGCAGCAGAACTCCGGAGCCTCCCAGCATCCACGGCAGGCGTTTGGTCCACCGTCCCGGCTCGGGGACGAGGAGGGTCGCTTTCTCGGGGCGATGCCTGACTTCGGTGCGCACGTAGACGGAGGTCCTGTTTTCCATTTGACACCTGCCTTTCCTGTGTTGAGCTTGCGTCCTCAGAAGGTCAACGAAGCTTGTACTTCCTGGGGAATATACGAGGTCGTCGGCTCAAACTTCCGGCGGAAAACGCGAGTGGACATGAAGACAGCAGAAGCTGTCTTCCGGCGAACGGGGACGTTCGCCAGATGGTGGACATGAAGACAGCAGAAGCTGTCTTCCGGCGAACGGGGACGTTCGCCAGATGGTGGACATGAAGACAGCAGAAGCTGTCTTCCGGCGAACGGGGACGTTCGCCAGATGGTGGACATGAAGACAGTAGAAGCTGTCTTCCACTTTTGTTTCAGGAGAGTGTCGTCACGCCTGGAGTGCGAAGCACTCCAAGCGGTTGATTCGCGTTAGCGGATCAACCGCCGGGTTGCAGGGTCCAACTGTAACTGATCTTGGCGAGACCGCCCTCGGGCTGCGGGAAGCGCCAGGTCTGGAGACGGGCGCAGATGCAGTTGCCGACTTCGCCGACGGCCAGGTTCTCCTCGACGCGGCACTCCTGGGCACGGCCGGCCGGATTGATCAGGAACACGACGCGGACGTTGCCGGAGAGCTTGTCGTTCTGGAGCAGGCCCTTCTGATAGCAGTGATGGACCTCGTTACGGTGGGCGCGGATGACAGCGCGGACCTCGTTCGGGTCGAGCTTGCCGGAGACCTGGGCCGCGCCCTCGCGCATGCTGATGCCGCGCCGTCCGCCGCCGCCGATCTGTCCGAACTTGCCGCCGAGGCCGCCGCCGCCGCCGAGGCCGATGCCGCCCCAGCCAGAGCCGCCGCCGCCGCCGATGCCGAGACCGCCGCCGGCCCCACCGCCGCCGGCGCCGCCACGGCCACCGAAACCACCGTCGACAGCTTCACCGTCGGGGTCACCGTCGCCGAGCAGGTCGGAGAGGTCCTCGGTCTCCTGACCGAACACCGTGTTGGAGGCGGTCAGGGAGGCCGTCATGGCGCTGATCTGGGAGGCGAGGACGTTGGCCACGCCGATGCCCTGGGGGCCGCTCACGCGGCTGATGCCGGCGCCGGCTCCGCCCTGTCCGGCGGAGGTGGACGTGCTGCGGGCGTCGCGGGGCGCGGTGGCCTGATCCTTGAGCTGATTCTCGGCCTTGTAGATCTGCTTCTCTTTTTCCTTGTCCTTCTGCTTCTCCTGCTCGAGCTGCTTCTTCTTCTCGGCGACGGTGTCAGGCGGCTTGACGATGGCCTTCACCGTGGTCTCCTGGGCTTCCGTGTCGTCGGAGAAGATGGGGTCGTTCTGCAGGTGGACGAAGTACCAGGCCAGCAGCGTGGACAGACCGACGGACAGGAGCACGAGCACCATGAACAGGCCCTTCTGGAACTTGAAGGGCAGTGCGAGCCTGGACTGGTTGACGGAGCGGACCACCCACTCGTAGTTCGCGTACTTGATGCGGGCGCTGTGGTTGTCGGGGATCTGGAAGTCGTAGGTGCCCGGCATGTCCGCGCTGGTGGCGCGACCCTGCTGGACGAGCTCGGTCAGCATGTATTTGTTGCCGGCCGGGTCGATGACGGAGCCTTCCATCGTCTCGGTGAAGAGCAGATGGTATCCCGCCGAGCGGTCGGTCCGGACCAGCGGGAACTTGGGGGCGGGGAGCTGCTTGGAGGTGCAGGTGAACGTGGCCGTGGGATCCTCGCCCACGGTGAAGTTCGCCAGGATCCGGCGGCGCAGATAGACGCGGCCGAGGCCGACGTACAGGATGCTCGCGCCGAAGAGGGAGAGCAGGATGAAGGCGAGCTCGTAGCCGAAGTCACCCTTCACCTTGGGGACGAACTTGTCCGAGAGGCCGCGGTCCTTGGCGATGTCGCGGATGACCTCGGTGACCCGCTGCTCCTCCTGGACGATGGCCAGCGACTTGTAACCCGCGAACATGCCGGCGAGCACCAGGAGGGTGCCGATCAGGATGGCAGCCATGGGCAGCATGCCGGCCTTCTCGCCTTCCTTGTGGTCGGTCAGGACGTTGGTCTGCACGGGCAGGCTCTCGAAGTAGGACGTGACGAAGACGGCCTGCTTCTTGGAGGTGTCCTCCAGCGCGCTGACGTCCATGGTGCTCAGGCCCTGCAGGGAGGCCGTGGCCGCGAACGAGGGGACCTCGACGCCGCCGGCGGCGGGCGTGGCGGCCGCGATCGGTTCGGCGGCCTGGGCCTCGGCGAAGTTGATGGTCAGCAGGGTGTCGCCGAGCAGGATTTCATCGCCGGACTTCAGTTTGCACTTGTTGACCTTCTGTCCGTTGACGATGGTGCCGCGTTGGGAGACGACGTCGGACACGAAGACCTCGCCCTCGGGCGTGGTCTGGATGAAGGCGTGCATCAGTCCGACGGTCTCGTCATCGAGGCGGAGATCGGCGGCGGGACCCTTGCCGACCTTGATGACGTCCTGCTCGAAAGCGGCTTCCTTCAGGAAGAGGGGCTTTCCGGACGGCTCCTTGCGATAAATCTTGAAGCTGATAGGAATCGATCCATTTTCTCCCATGGGAACAACCCTCCGATTCGCAGGCCCTGCACCTGCGAGGAAAAGGATGAAATTACCTCAAGTTTTCAAACACGCTTTACAGGTCTTCCGCGGAAATGATCATCTCGTTGATGAAGTTGTCGCGGAACTGGATCAGCGAGTTCAGGATGGAGATCTTGCGGCCGGACATGAAGTCACCGTCCGGTCCCATGAGCTCACCGTCCAGGCTCTCGCTACCGAGGTCGTACGACTCGGTGATCTTCTCCTTGGCCTGGCCGAAGGCCACGGTCGGGCCGGCAAACGCGAACGCCAGAAAAACCGAGAAAAACAGAGCTTTGATCTTCATGGCTGCTACTCCTTCGTGAACGTGAACCGCGCCATGCTACGCTTTTACCCTCGAAATCTTTCCAATACAATAAAAATTTTCTTGGAAAATGAGGGGGAAAAAGATCGATAACAGGTGCATTGTCTTTCCGGGAAAAGGACCGCGCCGACCGGGGATCGCGCGCGGCCGGGATCACTCGCTGAAGCCGTCCGGGATGGTGTTCGTCACGCCGGCCTTGATCGTCACCGTGATGGTCTTGCGCATCCCCTGCTCGTTGTTGATCAGGGTGATGCGATGGGTTCCGGCGGGCAGCTCCAGTTTTCTCGGTGTGTAGCCCATGTCCTTGCCGTTGACCATGATCATGGCCGTCGGCTTGGAACCCAGGCGCAGGGTGCCCGTGCCGCCGCCGCCCATCTCGGGCTGCATCTCGGGCTGCATCTCGGGCTGCATCTCGGGCTGCATCTCCATGGGGACCACGACCACGATCGGGTCCATGGACATGGTGGGTCCGACCGGGCCGTCGGGACCGTCGGGCGTGGACTCGGCCTTCTCGAGGGCCACGACGGCGGGGGGCGACCACATGGTCACGCCCTCGAGGTTCATGGGCATCACCACCGGTTTGTGATCTTTTTTGGAGATGCGCACAAAGTACTTGACCTTGGGCTGCGGCTCGAAGGAGTACGGCAGGTTGGGGGTGACCTGGCACTGGGCGGGCACCGGTTCCTCGGCGGGGCTCTGCACGATGCATACCGTGGAGCCCGCGGTGACCACCGGGATGGTGAGCGTGACCTTCTTGGGGAGCAGGGAGTACTGGATGCGCAGCTCCTCGCTGGCCTGCTTGGTCTCGGTGGTGGAGAAGGCGTGGAAGTCCGGGTGGGAGACGACAATCTGATGGGTGCCCGGCGCGAACTCCATGCCCGTCCAGGGCGTCTTCTCGTTGTACTGCTTGTCGTCGATCTGCACCGAGGCGCCCTTGGGGACGCCGTCAATGAAGATCTTGACGATCGCCGGCACCAGTTGGACCTGGAGGACAAAGTTGGCCTTCAGATCCACGTTGGTGGAGAAGGGCATGTAACCATTGGCCTGGATGTCGATCTTGTATTGGCCGTGGGGCCGGGTGATCTGGGTGGAGCACGTCGCGATGGGCTTGCCCTGGGCGTCCTGCAGCACCTGGTCGTTGATCTTGATGATGCACTCCCCGGCGACCGCGGAGCGGATCTCGAGGGTGGCCTGGGAGGTCGCGGGCTTGTTGAGCACGAACCACCACACCAGGAACCCGGCCAGGCCCAGGCAGGCCAGCAGCGTGACCACGATCAGGGCCGTCTTGCCGCCGCCGGAGGCTTTGGGCTCCTCGGAGATGATGGGGCTGTAGGGGGACGGAGCGGCTGCGATGGGCGCCAGGGGCTGGGAGAACATCGCCTGGGCCGGCTCGGGGCGCAGCTGGGGCGCCGAGGGCGCCGCGGGCCGCGCGTCGGAGTAGGAGATCCCGGCGGGCGTGGGATCGCTCTCGTCGAACAGATCGGCGAGGTTGGCCTGGGGTTCGGGAGCCTGGCCCGGAAGGGGCGGGGCCTGCATGCCCATGAGCGTACGCCGCGCGGGGGCGGGGGCGCCCTTGCGCTTGGGCACGCGCTCTTCGGCGCCCTTGCGCTCGTGGATGGCGGTCTCGATCTCGTCGTCGTCCCAGAACTCGCCGCCGCCCTGGTTGACCTGGGGCGGGGCCGCGGCGACCCGGGGAGAAGGACCGCCGACGGCGGGGCGCGCGGGCATGGAGGGTGCCGCCGGCCGCTGGGGAGCCTGCTCCATCAACGTCTCGAAGGTGTACTGGGCGTACTCCTCCATCTTTTTCTTGTCATCCTCGATTTCCTTCTTGAACTCCCGCTTCATCCAATCGGCGAGATCCTTGCGGCTGTAGAACCAGCCGTTGGCGAACATGAAGGCCTGCAGCTCCTCGTGGAGATCGAGGGAGCTCTCGTAGCGCTCCTCGACCTCCTTGGCCAGGGCCTTGAGCATGATCTGCTCGAGCTGCATGGGGATCGCGCGGTTGTAGGCCGTGGGGGGCAGGATCTCGGCGTTGCGGACCTTCTCGAGGGTGGAGAAGTCGCTCTCGCCCTGGAACAAACGCTCGTTGGTGAGCAGCTCGTACAGGATGATGCCCAGGCTGAAGATGTCGGAGCGGTGGTCGAGCTTCATCCCGCGGACCTGCTCGGGGGACATGTAGCCGAACTTGCCCTTGAGGATGCCGGCCTGGGTCTGGGAGGCCTTGCCGGCGGCCTTGGCGATGCCGAAGTCGATGATCTTCACGTCGCCCTCGAAGGACACGAGGATGTTCTGCGGGCTCACGTCGCGGTGGATGATGCCGATGCGCTGGCCCTGGTTGTCCTTCTTGTTGTGGGCGTAGTCGAGCCCCTCGCAGACCTTCATGATCACGAAGCAGGCCTGGGAGATGTCCATGGGGGTGTGGCTGTTGTGCAGGCGGTCGAAGATGGAGCGCAGATCCTTGCCCTGGATGTATTCCATGGCGATGTAGTACTGGTCCTCGACCTTGTCGAGGTCGGTCACCTGCGCGATGTTCGGGTGCGTCAACTGCACGGAAATCTTGGCTTCGTCGACGAACATCTCGATGAATTCTTTGTCTTCGGCAATATTGGGCAGGATGCGCTTGATGGCGACGATGCGCTCGAATCCGTTGGAGCCGAACGACTTGGCTTTCCAGACCTCGGCCATGCCGCCGACATTGATGCGATCCAGGAGCCAATAATTTCCGAATTGACGAGGCTTTCTCATGATTTCCTCACGCGCGCCAAAGTCTGGGCAACTCTAAAGACATGCCGGACCAAAGTCAATCCGATATTCCAAGGATTTTTCATATTTTACCGGCTCCGGACGGGGGCGGTGGCCCCGGGTCGGCGGAGGGAATGTTAATATTTACATTCAGCCATGCAATCCCTTCCTCGAGGTTCTCCTCGGTGAAGATGCGGATCCCGGCATCGCCCAGGCGCAGGGCGAGCGGACCCGGGCCTGCCACGCGGGCGCCGCGGCAGGGGACGCGGAGGGTGCCGCAGGAGGGGCTGTTTTCCTTGAGGAAGGCGGCCCGGACGCCGGCGGCGCGGCACCAGGCGGCGACCCGGTCGACGGCCTCCACCAGCGCGGCGGAGACGTCGGCGCCGTGCTCGTCGCGGATCAGCGGCGACCGGGCGATCGCGGGTCCGGGCTCGTTCTCGAGTTGGATCCGGGGGCGCGGGACGCCGAACCCGGCGAGGACCTCGGGGCAGACGGGGAGCACGCCAGGACGCGGCAGCGCGGCAATCAGTTCCGGTGCGGCGCGGCTCTGCCCGTCGTAGCGGCAGGGGAAGCCGAGCAGGCAGGCGGAGACGGCCACTTCCGGGCGGCCGGGGGGTTCGGCTCCTGCAAGGTGGGCGGCGCAGAAGGCTTCCCAGACGGGACGAAGGGCGGACGGCGGGGAGAAGGTTCGGACGCGCCCGTCCAGGACCATGAATTCATGCCGGCAGAACCGGGCGAGGACCTCGGGGTACAGGCGGTGCTCGTGCTCCAGGATGCGCGCGGAGAAGGAATCGGCGTCGAGGCCGGGGGGGACCCGGAAACAGGCCTGGTCGAGGATCGGCCCCGTGTCCATGCCGGCGTCGACCAGGTGGACGGTGCAGCCGGCATGGCGGACGCCGGCGGCGTGGGCCTGCTCCTGGGCGTGCAGGCCGGGGAAGGCTGGCAGGAGGCTCGGGTGGATGTTCAGCACGCGGCCGGGGAAGGCCGAGAGCAGGGTCTTCCCGAGGATGCGCATGTAGCCGGCCAGGGCCACCACGCGGACCCCGTGGGCGCGAAGCAGGTCCACGATCCCCGCTTCGAAATCGCTCTTCCGGAGGCCGGGGAGTTTTTCAAGGGTGAAAGCGGGGATCCCCGCGTCCCGGGCGAGCCCCAGGGCCAGGGCGCCGGGCTGGTCGGACACGACGCAGGCGATGTGGAAAGGGCAACCGGGACGGCGGGCCCGCGCGATCAGGGCGGCGAGGTTGGATCCCCGGCCCGAGACGAGCACGCCGACAGGGGTCATGTCCAACCCATGCGGGTGGAGCGGTCCTCCCCCGGCCGCGGGGAGATGGCGCCCACGCGATGGAAGGTCTCCCCCATCTCCGTGAGCCGTGAGCACACTGCGCTCTCGTCCTCGGGGTGGACGACCATCAGGAAGCCCAGCCCGCAGTTGAACGTGCGGGCAAGCTCCAAGGGCGCGACCCCCGCGTCCCGGATCCGCTCGAAGACCGCGGGCAGCGGCCAGGCGGAGGGTTCCAGGTCCATCCCCAGGCCGGGCGGCACCGAGCGCGGCGGGTTTTCGATGAGGCCGCCGCCGGTGACGTGCACCATGCTCTGGACGAGCCCGGCCTCGATCAGGGGGAGCACCTGATTCACGTAGATCCGGGTGGGCGTCAGCAGCTCCTGGCCGACCGTGCGGCCGGTGTCGTCCCAGGGGGCGTCCACGGCGAGCCCGAGCACCTCGAGGAGCATCTTGCGCGCCAGGCTGTAGCCGTTGGAGTGCAGGCCCGAGGAGGGCAGGGCGATCACCACGTCCCCGGCCCGCACGCGCCCGGCGTCCGGGAGGTTGGCCCGGTCCACGACGCCGACGGCGAAGCCCGCCAAGTCGTACTCCCCGGCCTGGTAGAACCCCGGGAGCTCGGCGGTCTCGCCGCCCAGCAGGACGACCCCGCAGGAGGCGCAGGCGTCGTAGATCCCCTGCACGACCCTGGCCGCGACCGGGACCTCGAGCCGCCCGGTGGCGAAGTAGTCGAGGAAGAACAGCGGCCGGGCCCCGCACACGAGGATGTCGTTCACGCTCATGGCCACGAGGTCCCAGCCGATGGTGTCGTGCACCCCGGTGGCGAACGCGAGCTTGAGCTTGGTGCCGACGCCGTCGGTGGAGGCCACCAGGACGGGCTCCCGGTAACCCGGGGGCAGGGCGAACAACCCGCCGAAGCCGCCGATGCCGCCCAGCAGGAAGGGGCTCTTCTGCGGGCGGGTGATGCGCTTGATCTCCTGGACGAGGGCGTCTCCCGCGTCGATGCTGACGCCGGCGCTGGCATAATCATGGGTGTTCGTCGTCATGGCGTTTCCTGTCCGGGGTTGAGTATTTAATTCAATCCTTCTTCAGTCGTGGTGGCCTGCACCGCGGGACAGCGGTAGGCCTGGCCGCCGCCGGCCTGGGTGTCCAGGCAGCAGTGGATCGGCGAGTCCTGGCTCTTGTTGCACGTGTGCCCCAGGTACACGGTGTCCGGGAACGTGGCGGTGGCGCAGGAGCCGATGTTGATGGCCAGGCACCCGTTGCAGATCGTGATCGGCAGGTTGATGCTGTTGGTCTCGATGTCGGAACCGCCGCGCTCGCCCACCAGTTGAATCTTGGCCACCGCCTCGACGAACTGCCCGGCGCCCACGTTCAGGCGCCCGGCGAGGTTGGGCGGGATCACGTTGACCTGCAGCGAGCGGGTCTCTCCGGGGCCGATCGTCACGAAGGTGTAGTCGGCGAAGCTGGTGAAGTCCGAGAGTCCGGCGCCGGCGGCGCCCAGGCTCACGTCGATCTGGGCCGATTTCATCTCCACCGCGTTGAGCTCGATCCCGTGGCTGTCGACGGTGGATTTGAGGTTGTTGGACACCACCAGCCACGCGTAGTACTGCGGCGTGATCCCGTAGGTGGCGGCCCCGATGTCGAGGACGCCGTGGCTGACGAAGTTGTCCGAGACGGTGTTCGACGCCTGACAGCCCTCCTCGGGAGCCTGGTTCTGCAGGATGACCAGCGACGAACTGTTCTCCGCACAGGCGGTCAACGCGACGACGAGCAGGATGATGAGCGATGCGTGTTTCATGAGTCACCTCACCCGGGATCCCAGGGGTTAGTCCTTCGTTATTATACCCGACCGGTTCAAAACGCGAGGGGTGATGAAGATTAAAAGTTCGCTGCGCGTGTCCTTCTTGTACTGGTTCTTGAACAGCCACCCCACGATGGGGATGTCGGCGAACCAGGGGACCTTGCGGTAGAGCAGGGTGCTCTGGCGCTTGTAGATGCCGCCGATGACCGCCGTGTCGCCGCTCTTCACCAGCAGCTCGGTCTTCGCGCTCTTCTTGGAGATGCCCAGCGAGCCGTCCGCGCCGCGGTTGGTCAGGTCGGGCTCGTCCTTGGTGACCTCGATCTTCATCTGCACCATGTTGTCGTTGGTGACGTGGGGGGTCACCGAAAGGCTGAGCACGGCCTGCTTCATTATCACGGTGTTGCCCTGGGCCGAGCTCTGCGGGTATGGGATCTCCACGCCCTGGCTGATCTTGGCCTCGACGTTGTCCAGGGTGGTGATCTTGGGCGCCGCGATGGAGCGGACGTGGCCGATCTCCTCCATGGCCGAGATGCGCAGGTTGATGTTGACCGCGCCCGAGAGGCTGCCCAGGGTCATGCCCAGGGCGCCGCCGGAGCCGCTGCCCGTGCTGGCCGGGAGGTTCACGGCGAAGTCGGGGTTGGCCGCGCCGGCCGAGGAGATGCCGCCGGTCTTGGTGATGGTGTCCATGTTGCCGCCGGCCAGGCCGATGTTGGACGGGAAGATCAGGCCGGTGGGGTTGCCCGAGGCCGAGTTGGCCAAAAGCGAGCCGCCCCATTGTACGCCGATCTCCCGCAGGAAGGTGGTCTCGGCCTCTACGATGCGGGCCTCGATCTGCACCTGCGGGGTGGGCAGATCCAGCGAGCGGACCAGCTCCTGGGCCACCTTGAGCTTGGAGGGGACGTCCACGTAGATGATGACGTTGGTGCGCTTGTCGAAGGACACCTTGCCCCGCGAGCTCATCACGTTGGCCTCGATGGTCTTGGCGAGGTCCTCGACGTTGGAGTAGTTGATGGGGATCAGGCGCGTCTCCGTGGGGATCATCTTCACCTCGGTCTTGGTGCGCGCCAGTTGGTCCTCCCGCTCCTTGTTCAACTGATCCAGGGTGGCGATGCGGATGATGTTGCCGCCCTCGTTCACCCAGTCCAGGCTCTTGGACTTGAGGATCACGTCGAAGGCACGGTCCACGCGGACGTTGGTGAGCTTGATCGAAATGGTCCCCTTCACGTCATCCGGAATGACCACGTTCTTGCCCCACACCTCGGCGACCAGGCGGATGACGTTGTGGAGGTCGGCGTCCTTGAAGTCCAGGTCGACGAACCGACCGCTGTAGCCGCCGCCGCCGGTGCCGGTGCGGCCGGCCGGCCGGATGCCCTTGCGGGCGGAAGAGGGGGCGGTGGGCAGGTTGTTCTTGACCGCCGTCTGGGTGTCGACGTAGCCGCCGACCTCGGAGGGTGGCACCGAGGATTTCTGGAACCGGCGGACCTCGGCGACGGTCTTGGGCACCAGGATCAGGATCTGGTTGCCGTTGCGGCGCACCTGCAGGCTGCGGGTGCCGGCGGTGTGGAGCTCGACGACCGCGGTCGGCGTCTTCCCTGTGGAGCGGTTGAAGGTCAGGACGCGGGAGACGGGCCCCTGGTAGGAGGCGGTGTCCATGTTGCGGCGCAGATCCTGGCGGAACTGGCCCTGCGGGAAGGTGACTGTCCACAGATCACCCTTCTGGGCGAGGGTCTCCGGACCGGGCGCCGCGGTGAAGCGCAGCACGAGGTGGTGGGACCACGGGGAGTCCACGAACTCCACGTGCTCGACCTGGGCGGCGCCGGTCGGCCCGGCGGTGACGACGGGGGTGGGCGCCGGGGCGGGCGCCGGGGCGGGCGCCGGGACTTCCTTCTCCAGCGTGGCGACCTTGCGCTCGGCGAGGGTGGTGAGCTCCCGCTGGAGCTGGACCTTGCGGGCCTCGAGCACGCGGATCTCCTCCGCGCGCGCCTTCTTTTCCTGGTCGTCGCGGGCCGACTTGCGCCGGTTCATCTCGTCGAGCTGGCGGCCCAGCTCCACCCGCTTGCGTTCGAGCTCGGACAACTCGGTCTGCGCCTTGAGCTTGTCCATCTCCAGGCGGCGAAGGCTCTCCCGGGTGGCCTCGAGGGCGGCCAGATCCTGCTCGAGCTTGCCCTTGCGGGCCTCGAGTTCGGCGATCTGGGCGGTCCGGCGCTTCACCTCCTCGGGATCGACGCGGCCGGCCTTCGGATCGGTCCGGACCGTGGTCTCGAGCTGGGCCTTGCGGGCCCTGAGGGTCTCCAGTTCGGCCTGGATCCGGGTCTTGCGGGCGTCGAGCTGGCGGAGGTTCTCCTGGTCCTGCTTCACGCGCTCGGCGAGGGCCTTGGCCGAGATCGTCAGTTCCCGGTACTCCTTCTCCTTGATTGTCTGCTTGCGCTCCAGGGCGTCGAGGGCGGCGCGGTTCGTCTCCAGCTTCGTCTCGGTCCGCTTCAACTGACCTTCACGCTCGGCGAGCTGGCCGGTGAGCTCCGCCAGGCGGCGCTTCTCGGCGGCGGTCTGCCGGGAGATGCCCTCCAGCCGGGCGTTGAGCTCCCGCAGCTGGCCACGGGCCTCGTCGCGGGACTGGGAGATCTGGATGAGGTCCTGGGAGGCGGCCTCGTAGCGGGTCCGGGCCTCCTCCAGCTCGGTCCGGGCCTTCGCCAAGCGGCCGCCCAGCGTCTTGACCTCGGCCTCACCTTCGCGCGCGGCCTTCTCCCAACGGGCGGTCTGCTTCTCCAGGCGGGCGATCTCGGCTTCCCGCTGCTGCTGACGCTCCTTCAGGCGGGCGAGCTCGCGACGCTGCCCCTCGCGCTCGAGCTTCTCCTTCTGGGTCTCCTCCTGGGCGAGCAGCTTCTGGTGCTCGGATCGGGCGGTCTTCAGTTGTTTCAGGCTCTCCTGCTCCCGGCCCTTGTGGACCTGGATCATCGCCAGCTCGTCCTTCTCGCGGGTCAGCAGCGTCTCGATGCCGCGGCGGCGCTTCTCGAGCACGGCCGCGCGCTCCTGCTCCTCGGCGGCAAGGCGTGCGGCCTGCTTCTGGAGCTCCTCGGACTTCTTGCGGGCCGCCTCCAGGGACGCCTGGAGCTGGCGCTCCTTCTCGACGGCCTGGTGGAGGGAGTCGCGCCGGGCCGTCAGGTCTTCGGTCTCCTTGCGCAACTGGGCCTTCTGGGACTGCAGCTCGCCGGCCTGGCGGCGCAGCTCGGCGATCTCGGCGGTGAGCTTGCGGTTCTCGAGCTCCGCGTTGGTGCGCAGGGTGGAGAGCTTGCGCTCCTCCTCGGCCAACTGGCGCTGGAGCTCGGCGCGCCGGGCCTCGACGGCCTGCACCTGGGTCTGCGCCGTCTTCAGCCTGCGCTCGGAGTCCTCCACGCCCTTCTCCAGGGAGGCGAGCCGGTCGGCCGCCTCCCGGGTCAGTTTCTGTCCGCTCTGCGACTGGGCGCGCGCCTGCAGGCGCAGGGTCTCGATCTCGGCTTTGGCGGCCTGGATCTCCCGCTCGATCTGCCGGCGGCGATCGAGCCCCTCGGCGAGCTCCCGGGTGGCCTTCTCCAGCTCGGTGCGGCTCTTCTCCCGCTGGATTTCCATGTCCCGGGTCACGACCTGGAGCTCGGCGAGGCGTGCGCGGGCCTTCTCCTCGCTGTCCCTGGCCTGGGCCAACTGGGCCTGCAGGGTCTTCATCTCCGCGGCGATCCTGTCGCGGGATTCGGTCAGGGCCTTCACCTGGCGGCGGGCCTCCTCCTGCTCCCGGGCGAGCTGGTCGCCGGTCTTGCGCGAATCGGTCAGGTCGGTCTTGCGCCGGGCGCTCTCACTCTCGAGCCGCTCCCGCTCGACGCGGAGCTTCTCGGCGGCGGCCTGGGCCTCCTTGAGCCGGTTCTCCATCTCGGCGGCCTGCTTCTGCAGGCTGGCGAGCCGCGCGGTGGCCTCCACGGTGGAGGGCGGCGGCGCCTGATCAGGCGTGAGCACGAGCAGGACCGTCTGGTCCTTCGTCAGGACCTTGTATCCGGCCTTGCGAGCCAGAAAGACGGTGACGCGGCCCTTGGTCTGCCCCGTCTTTCCATGGTTGGACAGGGACACCGAGGAGATCGTCCAGTCGTCCACCTCCACGGGGGTCGCGGTGTCCTCGAACCAGGTGGAGGCCAGTTCGAGGATGATCCGGGGAGGCGAGTCCGCGGCGAACGCCGTGAAGTTCACCCCGCGGGTGCCCGGGACGTGGAGGACCGTCTTGCCGTCCGCGCGTTCGAACCGGATCTGCCGGACCCTGTTGATGTCCTGCCCCCAGGATGCTCCCGGGACGAGGCAGGCGCCCAGAATGGCGACGAAGAGAATTCTATGGATTGGGTGGCGGCTGTTCATGGTCCGACCTCCTTGGGCTTTTTCTTACCGTACATGCGCACGCGAATCCCGCGCTGGTCGGCGCGGAGCTTGTCATACTGGACCTGGTAGGGCCCCGACGAGCGGGCCAGGGAATACTCCATGATTTTGGGTTCCTCTCCCTGAACGGAGCCGGGGACCTCCACGAGCACCTTGTCGTGGGTGATCTCCCGGATCAGCGCGCGGGTGCGGCTGATGCGGTCGTCCTTCATCACGATGGTGGGCTGGCCGGACGGGTCCGTGAACAGGGCCTTCTCACGTCCGGCGGACCACACGATCCCCGTCAGGGTCAGTTGGTTCAACTGGAAGTTCTCCAGGAGGATCACCGCCGTGCTCTCGGTCACTCCGGGCTCGGTGGTGGGGGTCTCCGCCTCCTTGGCCGCGAGGATCCCGTACAGGTCGATGAAGGGGTCCCGCTGCTCCTTGCCGTGCTCGACGAAGACCTCGGGCGGCAGGGTCCGGGCGTTCTCGTTGAACGGCGGGATCGCCAGGTTCTCGTCGGCGAAGTTGTGCAGCGGGACGGCGCTCTTGCCCTTGCCTCCGGTGGTGCGCGGACCCTGGGGAGGGGGGGGAGGCGCGGCTGCGCCGGGGGTGCCGGCCGCCGGGGGCGGGGGTTGGCCGCCGGAGGAACCCTTGTCGTCGCCGCCGCAACCGGGGGTCGCCAGCAGCATCGCAACAGAGCAAAGAAGGAGCGTCCTCATGGCTATCCCTTTCATGGACCGACCGGCACGTCGGGTCCCATGGTCATGCGGTTGGCGCCCTCCCGGAGCAGGTCGGGCTTCTTCTTGTCCGCCGCCGGCCGGGCCGGGATGAACGACGGCGAGTAATAGATGCGGGCGGTGAACTCGGCCTCGAGCAGGTTCCGGTCGGCGGTGTTCCCCGGCGTTGCGGCGCGCATCCGCATCACCACGTCGCCCACGTCCATCAGCCGGTTCATCTGGAACATCTTGTAGAGGAAGCGGCAGATGGAGTGGAAGCGGCCCTGCACGATGAGCTTGATGGGCCGGACCACCACGGAGTCGAAGGACTCGGTGTCATCCTCCTGCGGGATGATCGACGAGATGCGGATGTCGTCGGCCATCTGGTCCAGCTCGCCGACGAGCTCCGAGAGGTCCACCGAGACCGGGATGCGCCGGGTGAGCTCCTCGCTCTTCAGTTCCATCTCGTCGAGCTCGGCCTTTGACTTCTTGGCGTTCTCCAGGTTTCGTTGGGCCTCCGAGATGGCATATTCTCCGTACTCCGCCTGCTTGCGGGACTTCTCGATGTCGTCCTTGGCGACGGTGTACGGGTTCATGAAATAGTAGGCGACCATGGCTCCGGACACGAAGACGGTCAGGAAGAACTTGTGCGTGAACGGTGCCTTGGCCAGCCAGTGGTAGATTCGTTCCATGGGATCACCTGCGTCGTTTCATGTCCTAGTACACCATCACGGCCTTGATCTTGAACGTGACCATGGTCGTCTCGGGTGCGTCCTTCTTCTGCTGGCCAGGGTTCACGGTCTGGACCTTCGCCTCCAGGATCTCCGGGTTCCGGAAATAGGCCGACACCCGCATGCGCCGGGCGAGCTCGGAGACATCGTAATGGCTGCGGGCCACGCCCTCGAGGGCGAGGAAGCGGTCCTTGTCCTCGATCTTGGTGAAGAACATCGGGGAGGGGTCCCAGTTCGTGTCCAGGTCGGAGCGCGCCTCGGGGCCGGTGACCGTGGGCAGCTGGCCGACGCTGACGATGCGGGCCAGCTCCAACAGGACGAAAACCGGGTTCGAGCGGACCTTCTCGATGCGCCCCACCGTGTCCACGCGCTTCTGGTATTCGGCCTTCATCTTCTGCTTGTCGGCCTCGGGCAGGACCTTGTACTGGGTCAACTGGGCCTGCAGCGCGTTGATCTTGCGGTTGTTTTCCTCGATGATGCCGCGGTTCTTCTCGATGCTGGAGGTGTCCAGCACGAACTTGTAATGATAGAAAAGGCCGCCGCCGGTCAACATCCAGGTCGCGAGGATCAGGAGCAGCACCTGCTGTCCCCTGGCTTCCTTCGGGGAGACCTTCTGTGGAATCAGGTTGATGCGCAACATCGGCATACTCCTTCGGGAAGATCCCTTAGATCTTCTTGTCGCCCGGTCGGCGCAGGGCCAGGCCCAGGGCGACCGAGGCGGTGGCGGCCTGGGACTGCAACAGCGGCATGTCGAACATGCCAGGGTCGACGATGACGCCGCGCGTGAAGCCGTCGAAGACGGTCACCGAATTCTTGGACCGGCGCTCGATGGCCTGGATCAGCGGCCTCATGATCGATCCGCCGCCGGTGGCGACCAGCCGCGTGGCGTTCGTCGCCGGCGCCGAGCTCAGGAAGAAGTCGATGGAGCGCTGCAGCTCGCCCGCCATCACGTCGCACACCCGGTTGACGATGGCCAGGATGTTCGGGTCCGGGGCGGCGCCCATGGCGACCTCGCGCTTGCGGTTCTCCGCCTCGTCGGAGGCGATCTGCAGGGTGCGCTGGATCTCGCCCGTGATGGTCTGTCCGCCGATCCCGATGTCGCGGGTGAAGGTGGTCACGCCGCCGATGACGACGTTGAGCGACGTGGAGACGGCCCCGATGTTGAGCATCACCACGGTCTCCGTGGGGGAGAAGCCGACCAGCCTCTCGTAAAGGTTCTGCACGGCGAAGGCCGCGACGTCGATCACCACGGGGTTCAGCCGGGCCTCCTTGACGATGTCGAGGTAGTCCTGCACGGTCTCCTTCTTGGCGGCCACGAGGAGGATCTCCATCTGGCCCTCGGTGTTCTTCGGCACCACGATGTCGTAATCCACCTCGACCTCGTCGCGGGCGAACGGGATGTGATGGGACATCTCCAGGTTCAGTTCCTCGGCCAGCTCGGCCCGCGACATCACGGGCATGGCGATCTTCTTCACGATGACCGACCGGCCGGAGATCGCGATCGCGACCTCCTTCCTCTTGATCCCCAGGCGCGTGAACAGGGCTTCGATCGAGTCGAGGACCGCCGCCTGGTTCATGATCGCGCCGTCGACGATCGTCTCGGGGGGCAGGGGATTGATGCCGAAGTTGGCCAGGACGAGGCCCTTGCGGGACTCCTCCAGTTGCACCACCTTGACCGATGAGGAACCGATGTCGAGGCCAATACAGTTTTTCGCCATGATCTTGTCATCCTTCGGTCCATGTGACAAATGGACCTACTCTGGACCCTTTGTACCACATCAAGACACATGTAGTCAAATTTCCGCAAAAAACTTTCTCATTCAGAGTCAACCTTCTCCGAAATATTGATTTTATAAAGTTTGATTTTATATTGCAAAGCTCTCTCGCTGATCTCGAGAAGTTGAGACGCAGCGAACTTTTTTCCACCAGTAATTTTTAAGGCTTCTGTTATCAAATTACGCTCTATGTCCTTCATGGCTTGTTTGATGGACAGGCTTCGCGGACCGGCTGTGGAGTCCGCGCCGTGGCGGCAGTCCGCGGGCACCAGAGCCCCGGTCGGCGGGATCGCCGGACCGGGCAGGTCGTCGGGCTGGATCTCGCGCCGCTCGGACAGGATGGTCAGGCGCTCCATCCAGTTCTCGAGCTCGCGCACGTTGCCGGGCCAGGGGTGCCACGTCAGCCGGGTCGCGGCCTGAGGCGACAGAATCTTCTCCTCCACGCCGTGGCGGCGGGCCGCCCGGGCCAGGAAGTGACGGGCCAGGAGCAGCAGGTCCTCGGGGCGCTCGCGCAGCGGCGGCAGGTGGATCGGCACGACGTTGAGGCGGTAGAACAGATCCTCCCGGAAGGCGCCGGACGCGACCAGGGCGGAGAGGTCCCGCGCGGTGGCCGCCATCCAGCGCACCTGGACCCGCGTCTCCTGGCCTGCGCCCAGGGGCCGGAAGGCGCCCTCCTGGATCACGCGCAGCAGTTTCACCTGCAGCGGCAGCGGCAATTCCCCCACCTCGTCGAGGAAGAGGGTGCCGCGGTCCGCCTGGGCGAGCAGGCCGGTGCGGTTTTCGTGGGCGCCGGTGTACGCGCCCCGCACGACGCCGAACAACTCGCTCTCGAGGAGGTTCTCGGGGATCGCCCCGCAGTTGACCGCCACGAAGGGGCCCGGGTCGGGTCGCAGCGCGTGGATGAGGCGGGCGACCACCTCCTTGCCGGTGCCGCTCTCACCGGTGATCAGCACCGTGGACTGGAAGCTGGCGATCTTCTGCACCTTCTGCAGCACCTGCTGGATCGAAGGGGAGACGCCGATGAGCATGCCGTCGGGGTCGCGGCCCGTGAGCCGGGAACGCAGCGTGCGGTTCTCCTCGATCAGGGCCAGTCGCTCCTCGGCCTTGTGCACGGTGTGCAGCAGCACGTCCTTGCCGAAGGGCTTGGACAGGAAATGATAGGCCCCCGCCTGCAGCGCGCTCACGGCCATCTCGATGGATCCGTAGGCCGACATGACGATCACCGTGCGCTCGGGAGCCTCGCGCATCAACTCGGTGAGCAGCTGCATGCCGTCCTTCTTCGGGAGCCGGACGTCGGTGAGGATCAGTTGCAGGAGGGGATCGGCGAGGGCGAGCCGGAGCGCCTGCTCCCCGTCTTCGGCGGTGACCACCCGGTAGCCCGCGCCCGTCAGCACGCTCTCGATGACCATGCGCAGCCCCGGCTCGTCCTCGACGACGAGGACGCCCCGAAACAGGGGGTTCCTGGAAAGGGTCTCTGTGGATGGGGGCAACCGGTTCGTCTCCTTCAGCTTCCACAGCATATGTAAGGAAGCCGAAGGGCGCAAAAAATGAAGGAAACAGCTCGGATGGGGAGGTCGCCGCGGGGACGGGACCCGGTGAAAAGGGGCCCGGGGCCCGGTCGGTCAGCCGCCGACGAACGGATACTGGAAGGACTTGGTCGAGGGCTTCTTGAACTTCGGGAACTTCGCGCCCTTCACGGACTTCTCGATGCAGCCGCCGAGGGGGGAGCCGGCGTGCTCGCCGGAGGCCGAGGCGCTCTGGACGCTGCCCATGCAGCCCACGGAGACGCGGACGGTGACCTTGCCGGAGATGCCGAACTTGGAGAAGCAGGCGTTGACCGCCGTGCGCACGTTGGACATGCCGTCCTTGACGTCGGCCGGCGTGAGGGTCTCGTTGGGGTTGTTGGCGCAGGCGTCGTCGCCGCCGGGGGTCATGCCGGAGTCCCCGCCGCGGAACGGGGC
>Ga0302247_1001290_pt1 | contig 19728 bp, 19 predicted proteins | sample AAG_UR_Ile_MG_FD_193529 | JGI IMG/M metagenome (GOLD analysis project Ga0302247, IMG submission 193529) | Enriched activated sludge microbial communities from anaerobic digester in WTTP, New Holstein, Wisconsin, United States - AAG_UR_Ile | ecosystem: Engineered > Bioreactor > Anaerobic >...
ACTCTGACGGATGCCTTGCTGGTATCCTTCTCGTCGATCTGGATGGTAACCTCCTTGCCAGGAGGCAGGGTAGTTACGGGCTCTACGGCAGAGACTTTGTCCTCTCCGTCGGGCATGATGCCTGTGCATCCTGCAAGAAGGAGAAGGAAGATTGAGGTCGCAACAGGGACAAGCAGGGATGTCTTCATGGAACTATCGTTACGCCGCCAACCAGAAAAACCAGCTCATGCGGATGGTCCGGGGAGAAGGTCCCCTTCATATTCGACGATACCTTCTGTCCCGTTCACCCGTACCAGGGTACCTGGTTTTAACCGGTCCAGCGCAATCTCGGGCTGGTCCACCATGGGGATATCGCCGATGATAGCGCCGACAGCGATGATAGGGTCGGCACGGGTATTGATGATTGCAGCCGGAGCCTTCCCGTTCCTTTTCAGTGCGTACAGGACATAGGAACCAACAGTCGATCCTTTTCCGTGCCCGAATGCGAGCACCGTCCCCGCTATACTCTGGCCTTCCAGCGGATGGCCCCTCTCCACCACCGTCCCGGTCTCCGGATTGACACCCGAAAGAAAAGAGATGGGAGCGGGGCTCACAAGGAGCCTGCCGGTTGCGCACCCCCGTGATATTCCCCGTGCCCGGAATAGCAAAACCACACCTAATAAATGTATGGAAAACCGAGTATAATAGTAATATGGAAGAATCCATCCTCAATACCGGAGGCGACTCCGAGCTTGCCTCCAAGCTTAAACTTCAGGATCTCGAGTCTCAGATCCTCGACCTCAAGGTCAAGAACGAGGAGATGAGCAGGGAGGTCGCCCAGCTGAGGCGGGAGAATAATCAGCTCAAGAGGATGCCGCTCTTTGTCGCCGTTGTTGTCGATATCCTTGGATCCGGAGAGGTCTATCTCCGGCAGCAGGGCAATAACCAGGAATACATCACCCACGTTAACGATGACCTCTTCAAGCAGCTCAAGCCCGGAACCAAGGTCGCTGTTAATAACGCCCTCTCTGTCGTGAGGATCGTGGGCAACATTTTCGATTCCCGGGTGAGAGTCATGGAGCTTGAGGAGTCTCCGGCGGTGACCTTCGAGCATATCGGCGGACTTGAAAAAGAGATCGAGGAAGTCAGGGAAGCGGTTGAATATCCTCTCACAAAACCGCATATCTACGAGCGGGTGGGAGTTGAGCCGCCAAAGGGGATCCTCCTGTTCGGCCCGCCGGGGACAGGGAAGACCCTGATTGCAAAAGCTGTTGCCCACGAGGCAAGGGCAACCTTCATACGGATGTCGGGTAGCGAACTGGTCCACAAGTACATCGGTGAAGGTGCCCAGCTTGTGCGGGAGCTCTTCGCGCTTGCGAGGGAGAAGTCACCATCCATCGTGTTCATCGATGAGATCGATGCTGTGGGATCAACCAGGACAAATGACGGGACATCCGGCAGCGCGGAGGTTCAGCGGACACTGATGCAGCTCCTTGCGGAGATGGACGGGTTTGACACACGGGGGGATGTCAGGATAATGGCTGCCACCAACCGGGTCGATATGCTCGACCCCGCCCTTCTGCGCCCGGGCAGGTTCGATCGGGCGATCGAGATCCCGCTGCCGGATCCTGCAGCCCGGAAAGAAATTCTGAAGATCCATTCCCGGAAGATGCACCTCGAAGACGTTGATCTCGACAGGATCGTTGAGATGACCGAGAACACCACCGGCGCCGAGCTACAGGCGGTCTGCCGTGAAGCTGGCATGATGGCCGTCCGGAAAGAGGCAACCGGCGTCTCGCAGGATGATTTCGAAAAAGCGGTCCGGAAGGTCAAGGCAGAGGTCATCCTCGATCTCCGGATGTATACCTGATAGTTTCCCTGCCAGACCACCACTTTTTTCCATGAAAATCGCATACGCGATTTTCATTTTGTATACCTGTGTATCGGAAAGAATCATGTGATTTTTTTCGCATGTTTAATTTCAATCCCATTGAGCGGGCTGCATGGATAGGAGAAAGGTGCTTTCTTTCGGGCAACTTTTCCGGGAATCCTGAGATTGAACGGGGAGCCTATAAGTCCTGCATAGGCATATATTCACCAACAGGCCAATGAATGTCCTTTTCCTGCCCCGGGAAGGAGTTGCCCTTTATCGCGAACTCCTCGCATCTGAGACGAGCCGGCATGCCCTCCGGTTTTACCGGCCGCGGGAGACGCCCTGCGGGGTGGAGATCACAGTTGCAACGCTTGGCAGCGCCCTCGCCATCGCCGCCGATCTGCGCTGGTACCTGAAGCGTTACATGCGGGGGGTTCTTTTCGAGATAGCCCCCGGCATCTACAGCTCCCATCGCCTGGCCCGGGAAGTATATTTCGACCGGGAAATCACCCTCTCTGATCGATGGGATTTCCGGCTCATATACCGGGTACGGGACGGGTTCGTGGTCCGCGAAGAGCAGATCCTTCCGGGGTCGGAGCGGCAACGTCTGGGGCCGGACGAGATCGAGGTCTGGTGCACCGAAGATGAGTTCCACGGTGGGAGCGGTTCAGTTGCCGATGAAGACGATGCCAGAGAGCATGACGATGAGGAGTGAAGGGGGGGTCCACGCTCTCCTTTTTTTCAGCGCCCGGGTATTGATATATCAACTGATAATTCCATCTGATTGACTTTTTTGTTACAATAACATGGTTTAATTCTCAATCTCGCAATAATCTCCGTGTACCTTGCAGGATTCTATCCTCCTGCTGGTATGATTGCACGGTGATACCATGGAAAAACCTTACCGTTTTATGGGAATTATCGGATTATTATTGATAGTTGGATTCCTGCTCCTTTCTGCAGGGTGCACTGAAGAAAAAGAGGCACCGCTGAACGCATATTTCGCAGCGGGTCTCAAGAAACCCATGGACGTGGTGATTGCGAAATACACCAGTGCCACCGGGAAAACAGTTATCCCCAACTATGGACCGTCCGGCGGACTCTATACCCAGATCATCCAGGGACAGCCCTGTGACCTGTACTATTCTGCGGATTACAACCTGATCGAGAAACTTGAAGCGGAGGGCAAAGTAACCGAGGCTGAAAAGTTCATGAAGGAATTCGTCGTGATGACGGTTTCAAAGACCGGCAGAGAAAAAGGGATACGGACCGCGTCCGACCTCACCGGTAAAAACATTGTTGTGGCGGTTGCCGATCCCAGTGCCCCGGTCGGTGTCTATTCCGAGAACGTGTTGAAGAACCTTGGCCTTTGGGACCAGTTGAACGCCATCGGCAACATCAGGACCCGGCCGGGCACCGTGAACCAGGTAGCCCTGATGGTGGAGAGTGACGAGGTGGATGCCGGGTTTACCTACAGCAGCACGGCGGTCCTCTACAAACTGGACACGGCTGAGAAATACGGCTATGACCTGTCAGAAGAGATCGTCTTTGGCGATGCGATAATCAAGGGAGGAAACGAGGCAGGAGCAAAGGCCTTCAGGGACTTTGTCCGTCAGAACAGCGAGGAGTTCACCCAGTACGGCTGGGAGCTGTATGCGTAAGGTCAGTATCTGGGAAGTCCTCTTTGTCCCCCTCTTTTTTCTTCTGATCGTCTACCCGGTCCTTGCCATCATCGGGAACGTGACAATGGAGGGGATGATAAAGACCTTTGACGACCCAATTTTCTGGGACGCGGTCAAGAACACGCTCGTCACCGCCTTCTTTGCCGCTCTGCTCGGTGTGCTGATGGCGCTAGGCTTTGGCTACTTCTACATCTTCCATCCCGGGACGATCGTCTACAAAATTGCCGATTTTATGAACGATCTCCCCATCGCCCTTCCCCATACCGTAGCCGGTCTCGCACTGCTGCTCGCATTCGGAAGGAACATGTTCGGGTTCATCGGTCCGACCGGTCTCGCCTTCACCCTCGTTGCCGTAGTGCTTGCCATGTTCTTTGTCTCGTACCCCCTTGCAGCCCGGACCATCGCCTCTGCTGCCGAGGAGATCGACATGGAACAGATTAACGTGGCACGGACCCTTGGCGACAACCCGCAGAAGGCATATCAGCGGGTCGTGATCCCGTTGCTTGGTGAAGCGATCTTTTCGGGATTCGTGCTCAGTTTTTCCCGGTCCATATCGGAATTCGCGGCAGTTATCATGTTTGGCGGCAATGTGCCGGGAATGACCCAGGTGCTTGCCAGTTACGTCTTTACCAAGGTCGAAGAAGGAGAAGTCAGCATGGCGGTAACGGCCAGCGCGTTCTGTATCCTGCTTTCCCTGATGCTCGTGGTAATCCTTCGTATGCGGGAGAAGTTACATGCTCGAAGCGCAGAATCTGCATAAATCATTCGCTGCACACCGGGTACTGAAAGGAGTATCAATCTCCGTTCATCCCGGTGAGATACAGGTCCTGATCGGGCTGAACGGCAGCGGAAAGACAACCTTGCAGCGGGTCCTCACCGGCATCCTTGAGCCGGACCAGGGAACGGTCAGTATCGGGGGCCAGGATATCACGGCACTGCCTCCCGAAGACCGCAGGATCGGGTATGTGCCCCAGCACACGGCGTTGTTCAAGCACCTCACGGTCAGGGAGAATATCCTGTACCCCCTTCGAAACGGCAGGGGATCGGAGGAGACCTTTCATGAAATTGTGAAGTTGCTCTCTCTTGAACCCTATCTCGAATGGAAACCGCACAAACTCTCAGGGGGATTTCGGGCACGGGTAGCACTTGCCAGGGCGCTGGTATCGGCGCCACGGGTCATGCTCCTCGATGAGCCTATAACCGAGGTAGACCGGGCCAAGAAAGAGTACATCCTGCCGCTGTTCAGGGAAGTCCTCCTGCAGTTGAACATCCCGGTCCTGTACATCACCCATGACCCCTGGGAGGCGGGCCAGATCGGCACGTCCTTCCTTGTCATGAAAGATGGAATCATTAATCGAATCGATTCACCCGAAGAGGCTTTCGCGCTGATCCGGGAACAGGCCCGGATCAACGGGGAATAACTCCCCAGAAACCCTCCTTTTTTTGATGCCTTTGGTGCAGCGCACCGGGAGTACCCTGCCGTTATCTGCGGGCACACCGGTGAATTGGATGCCGGTCCGGCTTTGCAGGAAACCACGGGTTAAGGCAATAACTGTGGTATTCCTGCAGTTTTTGTAACAAAAAGAGCTCTACACCACTCATTTAATGCTTTTTCTCGTGAAACCCAGATCATCCCCATGGAGTCTATCATAGCAACCCCGGAGTTCCAGGTCAGCCTCCTCCTCTTTGCAGCTCTGGGAGGATACCTGCTCGCCTCCCGGATCAACCAGTCTGCAGTGGTGGGCATCATCCTGGTCGGGGTTCTGATCGGCCCTAGCGTTCTTGGACTGGTCAGCTACAATGAATTTGTCAGGGGCCTGGCCCACCTTGGGGCCGTTACCCTCCTCTTCGTGATTGGATTTGAGTTCAAGCTGGAGGATATCCTCAAACCTGCATATGCTTTCGTCGCCCTGGCCGGGGTGATAGTCCCCTGGATCGGGGGATATGCAACGGCGATGTGGGCGGGCATGGACTTTACAAGTGCGCTCTTCATCGGCACTGCACTTACGGCAACCAGTATTGCAATAACCGCAAACGTCCTGCAGGAGATCAACAAGCTCCAGACCGGACCGGCCAGGGCTATAATCGGTGCAGCAGTGATCGATGACGTGCTCGGCCTGATCGCACTGGCGATCACCAATGACGTTGTGGCGGGTGCCTTTTCCCCTTCGATCATCGCATTTATCCTCCTGAAAGTCGTGCTCTTTCTGGCACTGGCCGGAGCATTCGGGATCTTTGTTGTGAGCAGGTTCCTGGTAAAACTCGACAGGACACCCTTTGTTGCCAGGTACCCGGAGTTCATCTTCATCTTTGCCATGATGTTTGCCTTCCTCTATGCCATGATCGCAGAGATGGCAGGGCTTTCTGCAATCGTTGGAGCCTTTATCGCGGGGATTTCATTTGAGAAGCTTTCCCTGGAAACGAGTCTTGATGTCAGGGAAGGTGCCAAATTCCTGAAGATCATCTTTGCCGCCATCTTCTTTGTCTCCCTGGGGGTCATTGCCGATTTCAAAGCGGTAACCCTGGATATCCTGCCATTCCTGGTGGTCCTGACGATCGTGGCCATCATCACCAAGGTTGTGGGCTGCGCCATCCCCGCACGATTTGCCGGGATGTGCAGGAAAGACGCCCTCATCATCGGGTTCGGGATGGCCCCCCGCGGCGAAGTGGCCATGATCGTAGCCCTGATCGGGCTTGAAAGGGGTTATATCGGCCAGGTTGTCTTTGTGGCCATCATACTGATGAGCCTGTTTACCACCCTGATTACACCCATCGTGTACAGGAACTGGTTCTTCAAAGGGGAATACTGCGAACCGGGACCTTCGTCCTGACCGCTTCGTTCCAGGCAATCCGGATTACAGCGATCCTGCGGGAAAAAAATATGTAAATAATTATCCGGGGTCTGCTTTCAGGCAAACATCGCGCCAAAGCTGCTGGCGAACTTCTGGCGATCGAAGTCGAGCCCGATCTTCTCGATGGCGTTCAGGAAATCGCTTCTCGAGACAGCATCATGCTCCTTGCGAATGGCAAACATGCCAGCCTCCATGCAGATGGCCCGGAGATCTGCGCCATTTTTCCCCTCCGTGAGGAATGCGATCTCGCGAAGATCGACCTCATCATCGAGCCGCATCTTCCGGGTATGCACGTTCAGGATGGCAAGCCGCCCCTCGATGTCCGGGAGCGGGATCTCGATGATCCGGTCGAACCGGCCTGGCCGGAGGAGCGCCCGGTCGAGGATGTCGATTCGGTTCGTCGCCCCGATGATCTTGACATCACCCCTCCGCTCAAACCCGTCCATGCCGGCGAGGAGCTGCATCAGGGTCCGCTGAACCTCCCGGTCTCCTGATGTGGTGGCCTCGGTCCGGGAAGCACCGACGGCATCGATCTCATCGATGAAGATGATGGTAGGCGATTTCTTCTTTGCCAGGTCGAAGAGCTCCCGCACCAGCCGGGCACCCTCCCCGATATACTTCTGGACCAGTTCTGATCCCACCACCCGGAGGAAATAGGCGTTGGTCTCATGGGCCACCGCCTTGGCAAGCAGGGTCTTCCCGGTCCCGGGCGGCCCGTGGAGGAGGACTCCCTTGGGCGGTTCTATGCCGATCCTGTCAAAGACTTCGGGCTTCATGAGCGGGAGCTCGACGGCTTCACGGATCTCGAGGATCTGGCGGTCAAGGCCGCCTACATCGTCATAGCTCTCCTCCGGGGTCTCGACCACTTCCATGCCGTACACCGCGGCATCGTAACTCTCGGGAAGGATGTCGATGACCGCCAGGGACTGCTGGTTGAGCGTGCACCTGACCCCCGGTTTGAGGTTTTCGGGGTCGATGCACATGGAACTCCGGACGAGGAACCGCGGCCCGGCGCTGCTCCTGACGATGACCCGGTTGGCATCGATTATATCGGTGACCGTGCCGATGACCAGCGGAGGGCTTCGCAGCTGTTCGATCTCGCTCTTGAGCTTGCGCACCTCCCGTTCGTACCGGATCTTCTGGGTCTCGATGTACCGCTTGTCCGACTCGATCTGGCGGAGCTGTTCACGGAGTTCCAGGTTGCGTGTCTCCATGTTGGTTACGCGGTCGAGAAGGTATCGGCATAATTCCTCAGGATTCTGGGGCTCCTGCGGTTGCCGGGCGCTTTCTGCCATCTTTTCCCTCAATTAACTATATAGGGAAAAATGGCTATAAAGATGTTTGCGATTAGAACATGCAATGTGAACTATGCGGCGCAAAGATCCAGGGGCAGCCAAAGACGGTCAGGATTGAAGGGGCCCTGCTCGAAGTCTGCGCCCAGTGTGCAAAGCACGGGACCGAAGTGCAGATACCGAAGAAAGCTGAAGGGAGAGGAAAGCCGGTTGCCGGAAAACCGGTCCCTTCCCCAACCCCTGTCCGCCGGCGCCGTGATGTTTTGGACATGATCGAGGGGGAGATTGTCGATGACTATGGCGATCGTATCCGGAATGCCAGGATGGAGCGGGGATGGACCCAGAAAGACCTGGCAATGGAGCTCAAGGAAAAGGAACTTCTTATCAAGAAGATTGAAAAGGGAGACCTGATACCTGAAGACGATGTCCGGATCAAGCTCGAACGGGCGTTAAACATCCGTCTTATCGACATCTCCGAAGAAACCTCTGAGAAAAAGAAGGGCGGAAAGGTGGTCCCGACCCTTGGAGATGTCATCTCCATAAAAAAAGTCCATAAATAAGTTACCGCAGCCTTCCTTTTTTCAACCACTGTTGTTCAATTTACACGGCCATGCAGCACCCGACCATGGATTTATATAGCACATGGTGCAAACCGATATCTATGCAAGGTGAGTGTTTTTTTACCGGTGAGTGTTTTTATCACCCTTAGCTTGGCTCACGCACGTTGCATAACGGTTCTTCGGAATGCTGTTCCCGGAGCCGCGGCTTGGTCAAGCCGTTTCGCTTATTTTAACTATTTTAGGTATTTTGGCTATCGTGCCTGATTTCCATGAGCTCATTCCCTGAATGCGGCGCATGGAGGAGTAGTGTGTAATGAGAGGAAAAGAAATCCGCCTGGAACGTATCATCGATCGAAACACCCGGAAGACCATCATCGTCCCCATGGATCACGGGGTCACAAACGGCCCGATAGCGGGCTTGATCGACCTCGGCGATGCTGTCGACCGTGTTGCAGAAGGAGGGGCGAATGCGGTGCTCGGCCATGTGGGGCTTGCCCTGCACGGGCACCGGAAGAGTGGAAGGGATGTGGGGCTGATCCTGCACCTGTCGGCAAGTACGGCTATCGGCCCGGACCCGAATGAAAAAGTGCTGGTCAACTCGGTTCAGAATGCATTGAAGATGGGTGCTGACGCAGTATCGGTGCACATCAACATCGGTGCCGATTCCGAGGCCAGAATGCTTGCTGATCTCGGGGATGTGGCAACCGACTGCATGGACTGGGGCATGCCGCTCCTGGCCATGATGTACCCCCGGGGAAGGAAGATTGACAATGAACACCGTCCTGACCACGTTGCCCTGGCGGCACGGGTTGCGGCAGAGCTTGGTGCAGACATGGTCAAGACCGTATACACCGGCGATCCGGACAGTTTCCGGCTGGTCACCAGGGGCTGCCCGGTCCCGGTGGTCGTTGCCGGGGGGTCCAAGACCGATGACCGCTCGACCCTTGAACTGATCGAAGGAGCGATGATTGGAGGGGCAACAGGTATATCCATCGGGAGAAATGCGTTCCAGCACCCGAACCCTGCCCGGTTTATTAAGGCTGCAGCGCTCATCGTGCACGAGGGCCAGAGCGCAGAAGAAGCCTGTAATTTTTTGAAGGGATGACGTATGATTGGAAAAGAGATCCGGATAGAGCGGATAGTCGACCGGAATACCGGCAGGGCTGTAATCGTGCCCATGGACCACGGGTTTACCCTCGGCCAGATCGAAGGGCTACAGGACATGACCCGGGTGATATCGGATGTCAGCGAGGGCGGCGCGAACGCCATCGTCCTCCACAAGGGAATCGTAAAGCGGGGGCACCGGAGGAAAGGCAGGGACATCGGCCTGATCATCCACCTTTCTGGGAGCACCTCGCTCAATCCCGATCCAAACGATAAGGTGCTGGTCTGCACCGTGGAAGAAGCGGTGGCGCTCGGCGCGGATGCCGTCTCCATCCACATAAACCTCGGGGCGCCGAACGAATCAAAGATGCTCGAAGATGCAGCCGGGGTTATCAGGGATTGTAAACGGTGGGGTATGCCCCTGCTGGTGATGATCTACCCGCGGGGTAAGGGGATAGACCCGTTCTCCCCCCAGGCTGTTGGCCACTGTGTGCGGGTTGCAGAAGAGCTCGGTGCCGACATGATCAAGACCAACTACACCGGGGATCCTGCCAGCTTTGGAAAGATAGTCAGGGCCTGCTCGGTCCCGGTTTTCATTGCCGGAGGGGAGAAGGCCGGGGATCTCGAGACACTGGCCGCGATCCACGATTCCGTGAACGCTGGAGGGGCAGGGGTCTGTGTAGGGAGAAATGCCTTCCAGCGGGAGAACACCACGGCATTTGTAAAAGCGCTCTGCCATGTCGTCCACGACGGGTGGAACCCCGAGCGGGCCCTCCTGGAGCGACCATGAAGGAATTCTGGGTCGATATACGCCCCTGGAAAAAGGAGCTGGCGACTGCGGCGATCGAGAGCGGTGCCGATGTAATCGTGACTGAAAATGCGGCAAAGGTAAAAGCGCTCGGCAGGGTTAAGGTGGTTTCGGACGATGGTGATCTCCGGTGGGGAACCGATGTCGGAGAGGTCGTCATAACCGGTACAGATGGGATGGAAGAAGCCGGGGCCATGGCAAAAAAAGGGTATGTGGTGGTTGAAACGGGTGACTGGCGGATCATTCCGCTTGAGAACCTTGTCGCCTCATCCGACCGGATCATTGCCGTGGTGCGATCAGAAGAAGAGGCTGAGCTTGCAATGACCGTACTTGAGAAAGGCGTGCGGGGGATCCTCCTTAAAGATCCAACCCCTTCCCTCATCCGGAAGATTGGGACACGGGTCAGGGCCGGTGCCGGGAAAACCGAACTGGTCACCTTCACCATTACCGGGATCCGCCCGGTCGGGATGGGTGACCGCGTATGTGTCGACACCTGCTCCATGATGAGAGAGGGGGAAGGGATCCTCGTGGGAAATACCTCTTCGGCACTCCTGCTCGTCCAGGCGGAAACCCTCGAGAACCCCTACGTGAGCCCCCGCCCCTTCAGGGTGAATGCCGGCGCGGTGCATGCCTACACCCTTGTTCCCGGTGAAAAGACTGCCTATCTCTCGGATCTATCGGCCGGGGATCATGTACTGGTAGTCGATCATGCCGGAACTCTCAACGATGCAGGGGTGGGCCGGGTGAAGATCGAGCGACGGCCACTCCTCCTGGTCGAGGCCGAGGCCGATGATGCCAAAGCGAGCCTGGTGCTCCAGAATGCAGAGACCGTCCGGCTGGTCGGGGAAGACGGCGTCCCGATCTCGGTTGTTGCGCTTGCCCCCGGAGACCGGGTGCTTGGCAGGTTGCTCCAGGCCGGGCGCCACTTTGGAATCGCCGTGAAGGAATCGATCATCGAGAAGTGACAGGATGAAGGTCGGAATCATCGGTGGAACCGGAAAGATGGGACGGCTCTTTGGCGGGGTCTTCGAACGGGCAGGGCACGAGGTTTCGGTATGCGGGAGAACAACAGCGGTGAGCTGCACGGACCTGGCAGTGACATCAGACCTGGTCATGGTCTCGGTGCCAATCCGGGATACCATGGAGGTGATTCGCGGGATCGCCCCTGTGCTCACCCCTGACCAGGTCCTCTGCGACCTCACATCGCTGAAGGCCGGTCCGGTCGCGGCAATGCTGGAATCGGCAGCTTCGGTGATCGGGTTTCACCCGATGTTCGGGCCTGGTGTCCCCTCCTTAAATGGCCAGATTATCGTTGTCACGCCGGCGCGGTGCAGCACGGAGACGCTCCATGCGCTGTGCTCGATCTTTGAGAAGGAGGGAGCATCCATCACCATCTCCACACCGGAAGAGCATGACAGGGTCATGGCTCTCGTACAGGGCCTGACCCACGCTGTTTCCCTGATGGTGGCCGAAACCATGCGGCGGGTCGCCGTCACGCCGGAAGAAACCTCTCCGTTCATGAGTCCTGTCTACCAGATCGAGATGGGACTGGTCGGACGGCTCCTCTCACAGGACCCGGACCTGTACGGGGACATGCTCAGGCTCAATCCGAATGTCCCACCGGTTCTTGCAAAGTGCAAAGAAGCCCTTGAAGACCTGCAGAAGATTATCACTGCCGGGGATACCGGAGCGTTCAACGATCTTTTTGAGAGGAACGCAGCGCACTTCGGATCGTATTGCGACAGGGCAGCAGCAGAGACCGATTACCTGATCCGGGCGATGGTGAACCGATGACGATCCTGGCACTTGGTCCCGAGGGCACTTTCTCCCACGAGCTTGCTGTCCGGGCATTTCCCGGCCCGGTAAAGCTGATCCCGACCATTGCCGGGATTTTCTCCCTGGTCGAGGCCGGTGTTTCTGATGGTGTCGTGCCGATCGAGAACAGCGAGGCAGGCGGAGTCGGCCCGACACTTGACGGGTTCCTGCAACACGAAGTCTTCATCACCGCCGAGCTTTTCATGCCGGTCCACCACCACCTCGTGTCGATGGTTTCCCCGGGCGGGATCAGGGTGCTCTACGCCCATCCGCAGACCCATGAACAGTGCAGCAGGTTCATCGATGAACTGGGAGTGCCGGTCATCCATACCAGCAGCAACGCTGCCAGCGCACAGGCACTGGCCGGTTCACCGGGGTCCGGTGCCATCGTATCAAGGATGAGTGCAGACCTGCATCACCTGCCCGTGATAAGGGAGTATGTCGAGAACAATCCATCCAACACCACCCGGTTCGTCGTGATTTCGAAGCGGAGGGGGGAGGAGCAGGGTAGCACGAAGTGCAGCGTCCTTGTCGATCCCGAAGAGGATCGCGCCGGGCTCCTCTACGATCTCCTTGGGGTCTTTGCCACACGGGATATCAACCTGACAAGAATCGAGTCACGCCCGTCCAAGCGGAGGATGGGGCAGTACATCTTCTTCATGGACATCGATCGCACTCCTGCATGGGAGGATGCCCTGCTTGCACTCCGGGAGAAGGCGAGGTTCCGGGAGCTTGGGTGCTACCGGGAAATGGTGGTGCCGGAATGGAAGTGACTCTCCAAAAGGCGGAAGAAATCGACATCAGGGTAAGCGCACCTCCTTCAAAGAGTTATACTCACCGGGCTCTCATCACCTCGGCACTTGCGGATGGGAGAAGTGTGCTCGAGTATCCCCTCTATTCGACCGATACCGCCGTCACGGAAAACGGGTTGGCCCGGCTCGGGGTCCGGATCGATCGGAACGGGGAGCGAATGGTGGTGCAGGGATGCGGCGGGGCACTGGACTGCCGCGAAGGCACAGAGCTACTGATGGGTGATTCGGGGACCAGTTGCCGGTTTCTCACTTCGGTTGCCCTCCTCTGCGGCAACCCGGTCACCATTACCGGGAGCCCCCGTCTGAACGAACGCCCGATCGGCGGGCTGGTCGGGGCCCTTAACAGCATAGGGGGGAGGATAAGGTTTCTTGGGCCGCCTGGATTTCCGCCGATACTGGTCGAGGGGGAGCTCGCGGGTGGGGCAGTCAGCGTGGAGGGCAGCGTGAGCAGCCAGTACGCATCATCGCTACTCCTTGCGGCACCGTGTGCCCGCTCCCCGGTCGAGCTCGCATTGCCTCCAGGAGGAGTATCCCTGGCATATCTCGATGTGACTGCAGATGTCATGGCATCATTCGGGGTCTCTTTGCAACGCCGCGGATATGAACATTTCAGGGTCGTCCCGGCACCTTACCGTGCACGGAATTACCGTATCGAAGGAGACTACTCATCGGCCTCGTACTTCTTTGCCATCGCTGCAGTGTGTGGCGGGAGGGTGAGAGTGGACAACTTAAACCCGGCATCGGTGCAGGGGGACCGTCGCCTCCTAGACGCCCTCGTCGGGATGGGATGCACCGTTTCTTCGCATGGCAGTACTATCGCGCTGGAAAGTGACGGATGCCTCCAGGGGATAGAGCGGGACATGTCGGCATCACCCGATATCGTCCAGACGTTATGCATGGTTGCCGCGAAGGCCGGTTCCCCTTCCCGGTTCACCGGGATCTCCCACCTTGAATTCAAGGAGAGCGATCGTATCCGCGCCATCATCGGGGTCATCCAGGCCCTTGGCGGTGAGGCCTCCTGTGAAAAGGGTGCGATCACAATCCGGCCCGCACCTTTACACGGTGGAGTCATCGATGCAGGAAACGATCACCGGACCGCCATGAGTGCGGCGGTGCTCGGCCTGGCAGTAGGGGCAGTCACCATCACCGGGGCCGAATGCGTCAGCAAGTCTTTTCCGGATTTCTGGAAAATACTCAATGAGGTCGGACTGATATGAGGATCGTGTTGTGCGGGTTCCGTGGGACAGGGAAGACCGAATGCGGCAGGCTGCTGTCCCGGCTAACCGGCCTGCCGTTTTTCGATACCGATGCGGTGATCGAGGAGCGCGTGGGAAAGACCATCCATGAGATCTTTTCTGATGACGGGGAGGAGACTTTCCGGGAATACGAGCGGCAGGTGATTGCCAGCCTCCCGGGTTCGGGCTGCATCATCGGGAGTGGCGGAGGATCGGTGATCGATCCCCGGAATGTTGCCGCTCTCAGGCGGGGAAGCACGATGATCCTTCTCGAAGCAGAACCATCCGCCATCGAACAGCGTATCCGGAACACGACACGGCCGGCACTCACCAACCTCCCCTTCCGCGATGAGATCAGTCTCCTGCTTGAAGAAAGAAAACACCTCTATACCAGTGCTGCTGACTTCTGCATCGACACGACCACCCGGAGCCCGAATGAAGTCTGCCTTTCAATCATGCGAATCCTCAACGAGGGAACGGCTGACCGGGGTGCAGGAGAACGGGCTGTCCGGTTCCTGCGGGAATCGGGAGTCCCGAAAGACGAAGTCCGGGCGTTCGAACAGGCCGTGTCCGGGGACCCAAAGACGAGGTTGTATGCCATAGCCGGAAATCCTGCACTCCACAGCCGGAGTCCTGCACTCTACTCGCAGCTCTTCTCGCATTTCGGCCTGAACTGCCACTATACCCGGCTCCAGGCACCGGATATCCTCCCCATCCTCCGCATCTGCCATGACCTCGATTTCCGGGGCCTGTCGGTGACCATACCGTTCAAGGCCAGTATCATGGGCCACCTCTCGGAAATCTCGCCAGAATCGCGGGAGATCGGGGCGGTCAACACCGTTGTGTGGTGCGGGGGGAAGAGTTACGGGTCGAATACGGACTGGATCGGCATCAGGGACGCGCTCGGTGATACCGGATCGAAGGCAGTTGTGCTGGGGGCAGGGGGGGCTGCCGCTGCGGCGGTTTATGCACTATTGTCGCTCTCGATCGAGGTCACGGTGCTCAACCGGACGGTCAGCGCAGCGCGGGAGCTGGCCGGCCGGTTCGGGTGTGAATCCGGGCCCCTGGAAGCGTTTGACAGGATTGCACCCGATATCGTCATCAATGCAACACCGGTCGGGATGGGGCCGGATAAAAAGAGCCTGCTCCGCAAGGGCCAGCTCAAAGCCTTCATGACCGTCTTTGACCTCGTGTATACGCCACCTGAGACGCCGCTTATCAGGCTGGCACGAAACGCAGGGTGTCGTACCATCCCCGGGACAGAAATGTTTGCACGGCAGGCTGCTGCACAGTTCCGGCATTTCACCGGGATCTCTGTGCCCCTTGAAATGGTGTGGAGCATGATGTCATGAATACCTTTGGAAGATCGTTCCGGTGCACCACCTTCGGTGAGAGCCATGGTCCTGCACTGGGGGTCGTAATCGACGGGTGCCCCCCGGGACTGCTGCTGTCTGCGAAGGATATCCAGCCTTTGCTCGACCGTCGCAGGCCGGGCCATGGCCCCCTCGCATCGCCACGGGCCGAAACCGACCAGGTCGAGATCCTCTCAGGGATCTTCGAGGGCAGGACCACCGGGACTCCCCTGGCAATGATCATCTGGAACCGCGAGGCGAGACCCTCCGATTACGACGCGCTCCGGGACATTTACCGCCCCGGCCATGCCGACTTTACTTACCTGGCAAAATACGGTACACGGGACCACAGGGGAGGAGGACGGTCTTCGGGACGGGAGACCGTGGCCCGTGTTGCAGCTGGCGCGGTGGCGATGCGAATCCTCGCGGAAGCGGGCATAAGCATCACAGGGTCCGTCGATGAGATACACGGGGTGGCGGACCCCGCAATGCAGGAAGAGGAGATACGCCGGGCGATGGCTGAAGGCGATTCCGTTGGCGGGCTTATTACGGTCATTGCCAAGGGCTGTCCTCCCGGTCTCGGCGACCCAGTTTTTTGCAAGCTCGATGCCCTGATCGCCGGGGCACTGATGGGAATCGGCGGGGTGAAGGGAATTGAGATCGGAGACGGGTTTGCCGCAGCCCGGATGAGAGGAAGCGAGCACAACGACCAGATGATCAGCACGGGTTTTCTCTCAAACCACTCGGGCGGGATCCTCGGCGGTATCAGCACAGGGGCCGATATCGTTGTCCGGATTGGCGTAAAGCCGACCCCGTCCATCCGGAAACCCCAGCAGACGGTTACTGTGGATGGGAAGGAAACGGTAGTGCGAATCGAAGGCCGGCACGATCCATGCATCGTCCCCCGGGTGCTCCCGGTTGCAGAGGCGATGCTTTCCCTGGTGCTGGCAGATGCCCTGATAGAACAGGAGAAGTACAGGGTTTTTTTGCCGATGAGAAAAAAACGTGATTTCTCCAAAGGAGCAGCACATGAGAACTGATGCCAGGTTTCCGGTCGCACTCCTCCTGATCTCTCTCATCGTTCTTCCCGGATGTGTTACCGTGCCGGGTCTTGCCGGTGCCGGGCCGGGAAAGGAGGTATCAGGAGTATCGGTCAACCTTGTCAGGTCATCGGCGGACTTCTCGCTCTCCCGGGGGTGTGTCTGGACAGTGGCTGTACAGGTCTACAACCACGGTGAAGTCGAAGCGCGGAACGTTAACGTCCAGCTCGAACTGGTCGATGCCAGATCCGGAGTGGTGCGGGACACCATGCAGGTGTTTGCCGGCACGCTTGCGCCGGGGGAATCGCACCAGGTACAGGTCGAACTCGATGGGGACTGTATCAACGACTATATCCTGAATGCCTACCCGATCCTGGTTTGACCGGACCTTGCAGGTCGCACGGGGATCAGTACCTGTGCCGGGATGGGTGAACAACGGGCAGTGCCGGGACCCTGCCGGCAACCATGCAATTTCCTGGCCGCGGGTCAGCGGGTGAGCGTGTCGAGGATTGTCCGTGCCTCCCGGACGGTGAACTGGCCCTCGGCAGTTGGCCTGCCCGCAGCACAGAAGAGATACGAGGATCCAAACAGCGGGAGGATTATCCTTGCAAACCGGAACCTTGAGCCCATGGTGCTGGTGATAACCGGGTGTTCTGCAGCGAGGGTGAAGGCACAAAGCGACAGGACATCTTCGGGTGAACGTGGCGTGACAACAATTTTTGGAATGCCATACCTGCGCAGGCGGGCCTCGATGTCCCGGAGCTCAGGCGCGGATGGCATCTGTTCGGTATGATACGACGCGATGATCTTCTTGCCCGAATCCCGGTAACCCGGTGCCGTTGTGCTGAACCTCTGTTCGATATCGATCATTTCTGCCAGGGAAAGCCATGGCTCGATCAGTGCCTGCCAGTCCGCGGTGCCTCCGGAAAATGCCCCTCCCTCCTCCCTGCTCCTGACGGTCAGGATGATCGGGAGCGTGCATCCGCGGATGGCCCGGAGCGAAGGTCCGGGAAGGTCCCCTGGAATGAGGTCGAGCCTGAGCTCGATCACGTCCGCACCACCAGCAACAGCGTCAGGGATATCTGCCGGATCAGAAACCGACGCAATAAGCTGCATACGGTGAACGTTTATCGCGCTTCCATATATCACCCGCTGCCATTCTGCAGGCTTTTCGGAATTGCGATATTTCTTGGGGATGCAGGGAAGAGGTACATGTACGAATGATCGACCGGGTCCCGGAACTGCTGGCACCGGCAGGCTCCCCTGAGGCCCTAAGGGCTGCGGTCAACGCCGGGGCGGATGCCGTCTACCTTGGGGGAAAACAATTCGGGGCACGCGGGTCTGCACCAAACTTCTCCGATGAGGAGCTCTCTGCAGGAATCGCATATGCCCACCTGCGGGGGACACTGGTCTACGTTACGGTCAATACCCTCATTCATGACCGCGAGCTGCCTGCGCTGGCACACTTCCTTACCATGCTTTACAGGGAAGGAGCTGACGGAATCCTCCTGCAGGATGCCGGTGCAGCACAACTTGCACGGAGCATTGTCCCCGATCTCCCCCGCCATGCATCCACGCAGTGCACGATAACCGATCGGGAAGGGGTGATCCAGGCCCGCCGATCGGGGTTTGCCAGAGTGGTCCTTGCCCGGGAACTCGAAATGGAGGAGATCGATTCGATATTCGAAATTCCCGATCAGGAACGCCCGGGGATCGAGATATTTGCCCATGGGGCGCTCTGCTATGCCTACTCGGGACAGTGCCTCCTGTCATCGGTCATTGGAGGGCGTAGCGGGAACCGGGGTATGTGTGCACAGCCGTGCCGGAAGCCGTACAGGCTTGTTGCCGGTGCAGCAGACCGCTTCGGGCGAATCACCCGCAAAGAGCACATTCCCATCCCTGACTCGTATCTTCTCTCCACCCGCGACCTCTGCATTTACCCGAAGCTTGATGAAGTGCTAAGGCGGCCTTTTTCCGCGTTGAAGATCGAAGGCCGGATGCGGTCGCCGGAATACGTAGCCATCGTCGTCTCACGCTACAGGAAGGCGCTCGATTCCCTCGCCGCCGGACTGGTTCCGGGACAGGAGGAGATCGAAGACCTCGAGGTCGCCTTCTCCCGGGGTTTTACTTCAGGCTACCTGTTCGGAAGCCGTGCCCCCTCCCTGATGGGACGGAATCGTCCCGGCAACAGGGGGCTGTTTCTTGGCACCGTTGTCTCCAGCACACCCGGCGAACTGCGCATCCTCCCTTCAGCGCGGACAGTGCCCGGACCCGGTGACGGGCTTGTCGGGAGAGATCCCCGTACTGGCGAGGAGCAGGGATTCATCCTCCATGGCACCGTTGCCCGCACTGACCGCTGGATCGTGATCCGGCAGCAGACCGGGATCAGCCCGGGCATGGATCTCTTCCTGACCCGGAGTGCGCGCCTTGAGCGGGAAGCGGCAGGAATCCTGCAGGCAGCAGGACCTGCGGGAAGGTTTCCGCTCTCCATCGATATTACCCTTATCGTGGAACCGGATCTTCCCATCATCGCTTCAGGACTGATCCGTATCCCGGGTGGAAATACACTGGCGGTCCGGCATGAAGGCGACTTTGTACCGGAGCCTGCAATTGGCCGGCCGACTTCAAGCGAGGATATTGTGCGCCAGATCAAAAAGACCGGGAAGAGCGAGTTTCGGGTGGGCGATATTTCCATCGCATATCCCGGCTCCCTTTTCATACCGGTTGGCAAACTGAATGCCTTCCGGAGAGAATTTCTTGACCTCGCCAGTAAGGCGGTACTTGCCGCCTTCCGTCCGGCCTCCATCCTTGCAGAGGAAGCGGAGGCCAGGGCGAAGGGTATGGCAGAACATCTGGACCGTTCCTGTTCAGGTCCGGGCTTTACCCTCCCGCAACTCGCCGTCATCTGCGATGACCAGGAGAGCTGTATTGCCGCTCTCTCTGCCGGGAGCGACCGGGTCATCTTTGAACCTTCCGGCGATTCCATATCGCCAGGAAGCGCCGTCCTGCCGGTGCTTCGGGAGGCAGGGGATCCCGGAAAAGTCACCTGGAAATGGCCGCAGATACCGCCGGCCGGCTACATTGGGAAGGCATGTTCCGCCCTCCCCTCCCTATCAGGCAGGGGGCTTTCCACGGTGATGGTGGAGAGCCCCGGAGCGGCGGCATCGGTTCGCCGGGCTCTTCCGGGCATGAATATCACGGGCGGGCCGGGAATGAATATCTTCAACCACCTGTCAATCCGGGCATACTCCGACCTTGTATCGGGGGTTACGCTCTCTCCTGAGCTCTCTTCCCGCGATATTGCAGAACTCATACAGCGCAAGG
>Ga0302247_1001292_pt1 | contig 19699 bp, 22 predicted proteins | sample AAG_UR_Ile_MG_FD_193529 | JGI IMG/M metagenome (GOLD analysis project Ga0302247, IMG submission 193529) | Enriched activated sludge microbial communities from anaerobic digester in WTTP, New Holstein, Wisconsin, United States - AAG_UR_Ile | ecosystem: Engineered > Bioreactor > Anaerobic >...
CGTCATCAGTTCTTTCTAATAAAAAATATCCTGCCAACGGCACGATATGATCATTATTAAAAATAATATTTATTTTTCTATTTTCATTAACCAGACTCCAACCAGCTAAATTTATTTTTTTATCAGAAAGATTGCGCAATTCAATCCATTCATCACTGCTACTTTTTTTGCTTCCCATCCAGGCCACTTCATTAATTATAATTTCTTTTTGTTCTGAAATTAAATTTACATTAAGAGAGCAATCTGGAATAACCTCTTTTTTGTCGGTTTCTTCTTTTTTATTATTTTCTTCACTAGCTGCTAATCTTCTTTGCAGTTCTTTTAAAATCTTTAATAAAGCTTGCCTTTTTTCTTCTTCGGAAAGACCAGATCCATTTTGAAAACTGGAATTGTTTTCAGTTTTTGGTTCAAAATTATTTTCTTGCGTTAATTTATTTTTTTTATCTGATTTTTTTGTTGAAGCTTTATTTGTTTTTTTATCATCAATGCTTGAAGAAAGAGACGAAGCTTGGCTTTCAGCTATCCGACTAATTTCTAAATTAATGCCTTTTGTATTTTGTTTTTCTTCTTCATTATAAGGTATATAATCAACAATTTTTCCTGCTGAAGGGAAAAACATACTTAACGCAGAAGTGATATTTTGAACTGTTTTTTGAACCGGTTCATTAATATACTTATCTTGCCATGATTTTGGCCTTAATTTATAATCAGGGACTTTCTTGGGAAAAGACAGATTTATCTCTGGAGAACCTACCCACTGCCGATCAAAAAGAAATCCAGTTGTTTTTATTTCTCCTCTTATTTCGGCAATAAAAGCGGGAATTTTTTGACCATCTGGCAAATCATTAACAAATCCTATTGCCAATCCCGTTGATCCGTGGCTTAACGGAGGATCGATTTCTTGCGGAGAATAAATTCTAATTATCAACTCTCCTTTGTCTTTGTCTTGCGGTTTATATACCATTATATATTGCAATTCCGTGTTTACTTTTTTTTCGCCAGTATTATAAACAACCTTCATAGCTCCAAAAGAAACTTTCATTTGATTTTGAAAAAGATAATCAATAGCATATTTTACCGCTCCTTTTACGGTTTCATCTTCAACAAATCCAATAATTCCACCAATTGGATTTTCAGCATTTAAAATGCCGGCAATAGTTGTCACCTCCCTAGAAAGAATCACCGCTGCTTCAACTGGCAAATCTCCAAAAATATAATTCCAAAGATCAAAAGTGGTAACAGTTTTAATAAAAGATAAAACTGTTTTCTTTTGAGGGTCAGCTGATCCATTTGTTGAATAAGTTATCCAACTATCTGATAATTCTTGCGGAAGTAAACGAAGAATATTTTTTGTTTCTATTTCAGAAAATTTTTGATAATCAGAAGTTTCTGCCAAACTGATATTTGGCACAATAAAAATCATTATTAGTATTAAAACTAATACCGATTTAATAATTAAATTGTTAAAGTTCATTTTATTTAATTTCTACGGTATTTAAAAATTCATCAAAAAATTGTTGGCACTCTTCTTTTTTTTCGCCGAATAAATAAGTTTCTATCAAATAAACTTTATTTTTTTCTGCCAATTTCAAAGAAATATTTTTGCCAATATTGTCGATATTATTAATTAAAAATTCTCTTCGGATCATTGCTTTTCCATTAAGATTAAAAATCTCATAAAAATCGCCACTTCTGTTTAGTTCGCTAATTAAATCTTGATGGTCTAAACGATCTTTTGTAATTGCATAATCGCTATCATCGGATTGGCAATTTTTAACGCTTATTCCAATCCAACAACCAGTTTTAGGAATAAATGCCTTTATTTGATCTGTTTCTTTAAAGTCAACAAAATCAGAACTAATTAAAGCAATGCTAGCAATTTGACTTTTTATTGCTGTCCACTCAAAAGGAATTTTAAATTTTATTTCTGCTTTTGAATTTTTATAAAAAATCTGGCCATCGATTTCTTGCTTGATAAAATCTTCAAAAAAAGCATACTCTGGCTGAATTGTTTTAGAGTTTTGATTTTTTTGCCAAACAATCCCAAACAACAACCCAGTGAGCAATAAAAATATCAAGCTGCTTATTATTTTTATTTTTTTATTCATTTTTTCGGATAAAATTTATTATTTTAATTAATTTTAAAAACACAAAAACCATATCGCTTTGCGATACCTATTATTCATGTTTGGGAGTTAAGCTCCCAAACATAATTTTTTAAATTTTTAAACGAGCAAAATATTTCAAATCTTAATTGCTGTCGCCAATCTATTAAAAACTTTTTTAAAAGAACCGATCTATTATTAATATTTTTAAAGAACTAATCATTTATTTTTTAAAAGCTCATGTTTGGGAGTTAAACTCCCAAACATTCTGCTAAAGTTTTGTTCAGACCCGGCTTAGCGCCGTCGCGCCTCCACTCTTGATTTGTAGACTCATGTTTGGGAGTTTAACTCCCAAACATTCAATCAAGTCCCTAAACATTCTTATTTCTAATCTTTTTCAATAAAAAGTTGATTTTTGTCGGAATTTATTTTTCTAGGAATTATTTTTATCCAATCTTTAATTTGATTTTTATATCCCAACTCCCCTTTTAATAAATCAAGATAAAAATCACGGCTAATCACCGAAGGAAAATTTTTTTGTCCGAAATAATCCAAATGACTTGACCAACGATAGTTTTTTAAAAAATCTTCGTATTTCCGAGAATCCTTTTTTCCTTTTTCCCGCCAATTTTCACCAATTAAATCTAAAGGGTTAAAATGCAAATAAAACAATAAATAATCAAAATAATTTTGTTGATCAATCTCTTTGGCTCTATAAGATCCTTGGAATAAAGATCCCGTTCTTTCGTTTTTTAAATTAAAATAATTAGTATATCCTGTTCCCAATTTATGCATAAATTTTGTTATTCCGTTGTCTATTTTTTGCCTTAGAATAAAATGATAATGATTAGGCATTAAACAAAAAGCTAATATGTCCACTAATAATTTACGAGGCTTTTTATCTTTTTTCTCTATAAAAACCAATTCAACTAATTTTTCCGTTGCTCCCTTAGGGCTGCGACAAGACAATCGCACATTGGAAGAAGCAACAAAATTATCATCATTAAATTCATACATATCGTGAATAAAACGAACATAATCAATATCTTCCTGAAAAATATTGCGCTTTTCTACTCCCCTGTTATAGATATGATAGAATCCTCCATTAATAGGTTGCGGATTTGGTTTTCGTGGCATAATTTTATTTATTTATTATTTATTAATTTTATGTTTGGGAGTTAAACTCCCAAACATTTTGCTGATTTTGGGTAAACAAAAACTCCCCTAAAAAGGAGAGTTGAAAATTAAATTCAACAACGACGATTAAGGATAATTTGGACAAACGAGAAATATCCTTTTCTTTGTAAAAATAGGAAATAAAACCTGGCCGAAATAATCGAAACAAAACATCCTTTCATTTTTTCTAAAATTTCTTCTATCAAAAATATTTTTCCCATAGGCAATTTGCGCCAAAAATAAAAACGCAATCAAGAATTTAAATTTAAAAGAACTTAAATTTAAATTAATTATTTATCCTAATATTATCTTGATGCTATTTTATCGCAACAAATTTATCTGTCAAATGTGAACAATGTTTGGGAGTTTAACTCCCAAACATGGGCTAACAAATAACAAAGAAAAAGGGATTGTTTGGGGGCTTAATTGAATGTTTGGGAGTTTAACTCCCAAACATGAGTCTACAATCAATCAAGGGCGGAGCACTTCCGCCGGCTGGCGAAGATTGCGAGTCGGGCCCGAACACAAACTCAACAGAGTTTAACGTGAAGGAAAATCCCAAATATTCCATTTGTTCTCTTTATTTTAACTTCCTTGGTTTTAATTGTTTTGTTCAGCGCCAAAAGATGATGTTGGCTCAGTGGTGGTATATTTGCGGGCAACAACAAAATCAATTCTCATCTGAGAACTATCAGATTCTGTAGATCCATACTCTAAATAAGCAGTTGATCCAGAATAAACACCGTTTCTTGAAAATATTTCCGATCCCCCATAATTATTAATTTTCCAATAAAAATTAGTGCCATCATAAATATGACGAAATAAATACCACGTATTGTTAGACAAAGTAAACCCTGTCCATCCTGCCCAATATAAAGAAGGGTCATAATCCCCAAAACCCGTTACTCCCGATGCAAAAGGTAAAGAATAGGTTCTATTTCTGTAGCAAGATGGTTTTTGATATTTTACTTCAAATATAGCAGGAGTTGCTATTGCTGTTTTTTCACGAATTCCTTGGTTGTTGTTTAAATTTGCTATTCCGCTAGATATAATTGGCGATCCAGTAATTGTCCACTTGGTGGTACTAATAGAGGCTCCGCTAAAATCATCAAAGAACTCAAAGGTATTGTCCCCATTAGAAGCAGTGGTAGCAGAAGCATTGGCATAATACATGTAAATGGTGTTGTCTCCAGAAGCAAGGCTTGGGATTTTAACCCAGATCGTGGCAGTGGTGGAATCTGTTTTTGATTCTAGCCAATAGCTTAGTTCGGTAGTTCCGTCTGATGAAGCGAAACGGAGATCATCAAAATCAGGTTGCATGTCAGAATCATAAGCAATGGTTAGTTTGACTTGATAGTCTGTTAAAGCAGAAGCGGAATTGATGGTAATGGGCTGTCTTTTGGCATATCCAGGTAAGCCTTGTTCAGCGTCTGATTCGCTGAATCCGGTTTCAGAGCTATAAGTCAAGACTCGTTCATTGGTTAGGTTTCCAGTGAGCGTATAGCTGGTTCCGTCTGAAGAATACTGATATCGGGTGTTGTTGAAATCAAGAGGAAAGGATTGGATATGGTTAGGAACAAGCTCGTTTAAGCAAGTTCCGTCGCCAATACTGCAAGAAGTTTCTTCAATTGGATAAGCATTGTTCAGGGCATGATAAGTGAGAATTGCTCGAGAGATAGCTGCCAAGTCATTCTTTGTTTTCACGTCTTTGGCAGAATCAGTGGCTGAATTCAAAGAAACCAAGACAAAGCCTGAAAGAATACCAACAATAGCAATAACGACTAAGAGCTCGATTAGAGTAAAAGCAACAAGACGCTTGGATTTCATTTGTTTAAGATTGTTTTTTTCTTAAAGACATTATACCAAGAAAAATAAAAAACAAAAAGAATTTTGATAAAGAATTAAAATAAAAATGTTTGGGAGTTTAACTCCCAAACATTCAATCAATCCCCCAAACATTCTATTAAATATCTTTTTTGCTTAATTACTTAATTGTTTAATTTTTTATTAATTATTAAAAAATTTAAGTAGACTATTGAATTTGCTGCTGATTTTAAACCATTGGCTTGTTAGCTTGAGTTGCATCAACATTATTACTTAAAACAAAAAACATTAATAAATATATTTTTTCGTATTTAAAAAAATAAATCGTTATTTATTTTGCTATTTATTTATTTTAATAGCCTTGCCTTTAATAATTGCTTCGGCTATTTTTTTCCGAGCTGAACTTAATATTCTTTGAAGCGTGCTTTGAGATATATTTATTTTTTTTGCCGCTTCCTTCTGTTCAAAGCCTTCATAATCACAAAGCTTTAAAACTTCAAGTTCGTCCAATTTCAGTTCCACTTCTTCTAAAGAAGAAAGCGGAATAGCCCTTGGTTTGAAATAAGTGACGCCTGGATTAAAATTTAATTTTCTCGGTTTAACTGGTCTGACCATTTTTAATTATCTTTATATTTATTAATCACTTCTAGTAATTTTTCTTTTTCAACTTCTCCACTTAAACGCAATATTTCATTACCCTCATTTGATAAAAAAATAAACGAAGGCATAGCTGTGATATTATATTTATCTACTATTTCCTTACTTTTGTCAAAATCATAATACTCTGTTTCAAGTCCCGGATTTTCGGCTTCTATTTCTTTCCATCTTGGCCCCATAATTTTACATCCTGTACACCAAGTGGCGCCAATTTTTAATATTTTCATTTATAGTTTTTTATCTTAATAAAATACCCCGCTTTTTTAAAAAGCGGGATATCAAATTATTTCCGATTTTCGATCTCGCTAATTCTTTCTTTAATAGCTTCTAATTCCTCTGTTAAGGCAACAGCCTCTTCCTTCAACAACTCAGATTCTTCTTTCTTGGTAAAAAATCTTCTCATTCCCATTCCCCAACCATAGCCTCGGCCAATTCTTCCACAGCAAGGACCCATTCCTCTTCCTGTGCCTGGACCCATTCCTGTCGGACCTGTTTTATCTAAATTTGGCATATGTTTTTTAATTATTGATTCTTATATAAAGATGTGACGAGCATCTTTATCTATTATGAGTATATATTCATAACAATCTTTTGTCAAACAGATTATCAACAATTATTAATAACAAATCTTTCTATTTTGCTATTTCTTTTAAAATTTCTTTTTGAATAGATTCATTAAATCCAGAAAAAACTCTATCTTTGATAAAAATTATCGGATAGTATCCAAATAATGGATGAATCCCCTCGCTACTATTAAAATGTGATTTTACGCTTTGTAATTTTTCTTGAAAACCAGATTCATGATCAAGATATTGCTCTATAGGATAATCAATTGTTTTGATAAATTCAAGCATTTCCAAGCACATTGGCCCATTACCGTTATGAAAAATCATAATTTTATTTCCAATATCATATTTTTCTTCCTTGATCGGTGATTCAATTATTTCACTTACGTCTTTACCAATATTTTCTACTAAACAAGGATTGTAAGCTTTTTCTATGTCGCCATAAGAAACTGCTGGCCTTATTTTCTCTGGAGTATAAGGATTGTTTTTGTTTACCGGAATCTGCCACAAGGGCAATGTCCAGTCTTCGTCGGCCATAAATTCATCTAAACCAACCCATTGAATTTTTTCATAATTTGTATCCCAAAAATCAGTCCACATGTCCATCCAAGGTTTTAAATATCCTCCGATATTAGTATGTGTCGTTGGAGTTATTTTATGTTTAGTACCATATCGGGCTTGTTCTTTTGCGCTCAATGGTTCAAGCGCTCTTGTTAATTCTGCCATCATATCATTGGGCAAACCATTTCTTTCATAATAAGAATAATCGCAAAGTGATCCATATTTATATTGAACGCTTGGAATATTAGAAACTGATAATATTTTTACGTCCGAATAATCTTCTACTTTATAAATAGTAGCTTTTGTGTCGGTCGTTCCCCTGGCTGTCACATAAGGAATCCCTAATTCCTGAGCAACTTTAATGGTTGTCGCATCAGAAGCCATATAGGTTGAAGAAATTATCCTAATCGGAATCCCAGTACAAGCTTCGATTCCACTTTTCATTTCAATAATTCTTTGTTTTTGCTCTTCATAAGAAATGTCCCAAAATGGGGCACCAATATTAGAAGCAACTAGTTCCACATTATGTTTTGTTATTTCTTTAATAGCTTCGCAATTATTTTGAACAAATTCCGGAGTCACCATTAGAAGGCCGTGAATATTTCTTTTTTCCATTTCATTTACAAAATTAGCCAACCCAACCGTATCTTTATATTCAATTAAAAGCATTATGCCTTTAACCTTTTGTTCTGCTACTTCACTAATTGGGGTTGATTTTTGAAAACCAACTTTAAAATAACTAACACCTATTAGCCCGATAAGTAAAAAAATCAAAATTGTAATTAAGATAGTTAGTCTAGAGGTTATTTTCATATTATTTTTTAAATTATTTTTTATTTAATTATAAAAACAAAAAATATATTTGTTCCTTATTATGATTATATATTCATAATAATAATTGTCAATATTTTTGTTCCCAAAAAAATAAGAATGTTTAGGAGGTTCCTTCGTGTCGGTTTCTGGTGAAACCGCACTCAGGTCCCGGCTCAGCGCCTCCGCCAACTGGCGGAGCGCTTCCGCCCTTGATTGATTACAATTAATCCCCCGAGTATTCAATTATTTGCTTTATTGGGTTACTTGGCAGCGTTTTTGATTTAAGTCTTTTTTTTCTAGACTATCAAGGTTAAGCATTTGATATGATTCTATTACCGTGCCAAGCCCATTGGCTAAATTTTTTTCAAAATAAAGACAATTTTCTTTAGTTGCCTTTTCTTCGCTTAAAGCCCAATAAGAAATAGTATTATTTTTAATTATTATCGGCTTAGAATAATAATCTTCATATATTTTTTGTTTTTCAATCAAATCATAAACAAATAATCGACGATAAGATGGGCTGGTGCCAACATCTAAAATCAAAAAGTTGTTTTCAAAAGCTAAAAAGAATTTCGCCAAACCATCAATTTCAAAATCGTTTTCTTGAACAATATATTCACAAGCTATTTTTTGATCTTGGTTTTGTTTAGTTTTAATTAAAATATTCTGGCCATTAGAAACAAAAAAATATTTATCGCTTTCAAAACACTCTAAAGCGATTGAATTATTTTTAGATTCGCTAATTTTAAAAGTTTTTATAATTTCTTGGGCTTCGTCTTGTCCCAAACAATCAGTAAAACCAATCCAGCGCGGAGGCAAAGCAAAAACATAATTCTGGTTTTCGCCTATTTTCTGGGGCCCAATTGGAGCCGCACTTACGCTTAAATTCTCTTGTTCAATCAAAACCCATTCTGGTTTGGTAAAAATTAAAATCGGTAAATTCTGCCAGCATTGATCATCTGTGTTTTTAGGATTTTCAATAATAATCTTGGGGCCTTGAATCTGTTTTTGAGACCCATCTAATAATTGGCCTGTCCAAAAATCAGCAACAATTGAATAGCCCTTCCAAGAATCAAGCAAATTTAATTCAAACCCATATTCTTCATTTTTATATATATTTGAATTAATTTTCTGGCTCAAATCTTCAATCTCAAAATTATCTTGTTTTTTAATTGAAGAATAAATAGAGCAACCAGCTAAAATAATGCCGGCTAGGGCAATTCCGATAATTAAAATGCTAACAATTTTATTTGGCATAATTTTTTTATTTAAAGTAATTCAATTGCCCATATAGTAGGTAAAAATATCACTATCAAGGCAATAATTAAATGTTCAAAATTATTCAATATTAAAACGATACATTACTTCTGTTTGCTCTCCCCCATTTTTAATATAAAAACTGTGCGCTTCCAAATTATTATTAGTATCAAGCTTGATAACTTTAATATCGTTTTCTTTGCAAAAATCTTTAATCGCATCAAACAGCTTAGTGCCAATACCTTGACCTCTTTTATTTTTATTAACAATAAAATCTTCTACATGCCCTCGATGCATTCCATGCCTGATATTCGGCAATATATAAAAAGTAGCCAGTCCGATAATCTCTTCATTTTCTATGGCAATAAAAATATATGTATCTTTACGATTAATAATTTCTCGAAAAATTGGCCCTCCCTTTTTTTGGGCTTCAGTATTGTAATCTGAATATCCGATTTTATCATTCAATTCTTCTCCTAATTCATCTAACAGCCTTAAAACATTTTTTTCGTCTTTGGCTTTTGCAAAACGAATTTCCATAATTATTCTTTTTAAATTTTTTCTAATTAATCTTATCTTTTTTAAACTCCCAAAGACCATGAATATTGCAATAAGCCCGAGCCCCGATTATATTCATCCGAGTATAAAAATTAGATTCTGGTTTATCTCCTGGTTTCAAAAACTTTTTGCCTGATTTTCCATCTGCAGTAATAATTTCAATCCATTCAATATAATGATCTTCTGTCATTGGATGCTCCTGTGATCCAATTTTTATTTTACAACCATTTTTAACTTGGCACATATTGGGGGGAAGGTCTTCAATCACGGGCAAATGCTTTTCTATTCCCTCTTCTTTATTTTTAGAAACCATCAACTCCATTGGCTGACCGCAACACACAAGCTCGCCTGCTCCAATATGTAAAACCTCCACAATATTTCCGCAAATTAAACATTTATAAATTTGTTTTAATTGGGTCATTTTTTTATTAATTTATTTTATTAATTTTATTATATCACAAATAAAAAACCGCCTAAAGGCGATTTTTTAATTTTATTTTAATCTATTTCTTTATATTTTTTAAATTCTTTTTTAGCGTTTTTTAAAAATTTTCCAAAACTTCTATCTTTTTCTCTTTTTTCGAAATCAGACATTTCATAAAACTCAGATTCCTTTTTTAAATTTAAATAATTATTATACTTATCTTTATCTAATTTTCCTTGTTCCACTGCTTTTAATACTTCGCAGCCTGGTTCGTTAATGTGGGTACAATCACGATATTTACATTTTTTACCAAGTTCAAAAATCTCATTAAACGAATCGTCTATACCCGTACTGACATCCGCCAAGCCTACTTCTCTTATTCCCGGATTATCAATCACAATACTTCCATTTTCTAAAAAATACATTTCTCGTCTTGTTGTAACATGTTTGCCCCTATCGCTGTATTTACTGATATCGCCAGTCTTAATAGTATCGTTTCCGATTAATTTGTTGATTAAAGATGATTTTCCTACCCCAGAAGATCCAAGAAAACAATATGTTTTTCCTTTTTCAAGATAAGCTCTTAGGTCATCTAATCCTTTTTTATTTAAAGCACTGGTTAAAATAATATCAAGGTCATTAAATCTTTCTTTGATTTGAAATACCATTAAATCAAGGTCTTGTTTAGAAATTAAATCAATTTTGTTAAGAATAACCACTGGCCTAATTCCTTGGTCTTTGGTAATTGCAAAATACCTTTCTAAGCGGTTCAAATTATAATCGCGATTAATTGATTCAACTATAAAAGCAACGTCAATATTTGTTCCAATAACTTGAATTTCGGCTCTATCGCCAATTTTATCTTTATCTCCTCGTTTTCTTTTTATAATTGTTTTTCTGGGAAGTATTTTTTGGATCACAGCCTGCTCTTGATTTAGTTCGGTTATCAAAACCCAATCCCCTACGGCTGGATAATCTTCTCTTGAGCAAGCGTCTAAGATCTGCTTTCCAGTTATTTTTGCTAAAAACCTGCCATTTTGATTTATCAACTCATAGGACCCCCTATTTTCAGACACAACTCTGGCAACTGAAAAATCCTCCAAGCCCAGTTCTTTTCGTTTGGATTCAAAAAAATCATCATATCCTAAATTTTCAATTTTAAATTTAAAAGACATATAAAAAATATATCATAAATTAAAAACCGGCACAAAGCCGGTTTTTATTTATTTAAGATATTTCCCTTCGTAAAATTGCGGAAGCTGGCATTGAACAAAATTAACACAATCATTAGGTTTTACTATATCAACCAGCTGATATAGTAATCGGCTTTACTGTCTCGGTTGAGTGATATAGTAAAGTTTATGGAAAACGAAGAAACACCAATTAAATACAAAGATAAGTTTCAACTCATCTTCGTGACTGAGTTCTGGTCTGATGATCCGATTTACGAAACATGGACTGAGGGTCGGATTGAAATTCGGAAATGGGAGGATAACTATTGCAATGATGAAATTAGGTATTGCACCGAGAAAAACGACGAGTGGTTTGCGTTTGAGGAAAAATATAACTGCAAATGGTTAACCGTCGATGAGCTGGAGGAATTTAAAAAATTAGTAAAAGAAAAATTTCGCAGAAAGCCAGAATCGCATAAATAATTTCCGTCAACTTCTTGTCAGCTTTTGTCAGAAAAGTTTTCCACAGACGGACCTGTTGACGGTCCGCGTTCCGGACCGGTATTATAAAGATGTCAGATAGGAGTTTGCCTGACGGCGTTCCGATTAATCGGAACTAAACGAGACGGGGCTACGACTTCTGTTATCAAGCACTGATGTGTTTTTGCTTGATGACTGGAAGTGGTAGCCCTTTTTGTTTTTTTAAGCAAAAATTATTTCCCTCTGAGGCTAAGGTGCCTCGATGTGATCCGAAAAAGTATTTGAATTGATAGATAAAGGCTAGTCCCCGGTGGGGCCAGCCTTTTATGTTGCCCCCAGAAGCCATACAAGAATTCAAAGAATTATACGAAAAACGCTACGGCGTAAAACTCTCCGACGAGGAGGCTTCTTTGCGCGCCAACAATCTTTTTAAACTCTACAAAATCACCTATATGGGTGAGCCATCTATTGATGACTTCCAAGAAAAAGTAGTGAAAAGCCATGACCTCAAACCAAACCACAATTAGCGAAATCCAATTCTATCCGGTCAAACCCAAGGACGGCCTCCTCGGGTTCGTTTCGTTTGTCCTGGACGATAAATTCTGGATGGGATCGGTGGCCGTGTTCAGCCGGCCGGACGGCCGGTACCGCCTGGTTTACCCTACGCGCAAAGTGGGAGGCCAGAACATCAATATCTTTCATCCCATAAACCAAAAAGCCGGCCAGGAGGTCGAAACGGCCGTCAGTGAAAAAGTAGCCGAATTACTTAGTGAAAATTATGAACCAGACGAATCAACCCAAGCCGCGTGGTAAAAGCTTAAATTTCTTTCCCGCGCCACACGTTATTTACGACGATGAAAAACTGCGTCGCGCTTTGACTCATGCCGAACGCGATTTTTTAATGGCCTTAAGTCATCTCACCAATCGCTATGGCGATGCCGATGGCTGGTTCTGGCATATCGATAATATCTTCATCGGTCGCGATGACAAAGAGAAAGGATTTGCTTCTCTGGGCTTCGGCCGGTCCACCTGCCGGCGCGTCAGGAAAAAACTACTCGATCTCGGGCTGATAGAAATGAAGCCGGGAACGCTGGAACGTGGCCGCTGGGCCGGCACGATGTATCGCCTTAATCCGCGATTGCTAAAAACGACGGGGGTTCAAAATGGAGCACGGTCAGGCACCGTAGAGAACCCCGGCCCGGGTCCACCATGAAGCACCTAATAAGAAAGAATGAACAAGAAATAATAATTAATAAAAGAGCTTAAATAAAGCAAGCAAGCTTGCTGAAAATTAAAAAATAAGGGTTGGGCAAAGCTTGGGTGAAACTTGGGCAGATTTCAGGGATACGATGGCGACCAAAGGCGACTAAAAGGCGACCAGAAAATGAGGGTAAGGTGTGGGTGAAATGTGGGTGGAATTCGAGGATGACGGGTTGGATGAAAGTTGGATAAAACTTGGATGGATTTTGCCGAAAATCTGTTTAAACCAGAGAAAAATAGACAAAAACTGATTGGGGCAAAACTGGGGTGAAACTGGGGCAGCCTTCGGGGTTGTGACCGGATAAAATCGGTACAAAATCGGTATAGAATTTTGACCATCCCATCTCCCTTAAAAACCAAAAAAGCGGTAAAATACAAGTATACGTTTGACTTCCTTCGGCCTTAGGACCATGTTGTGTGTAGAAAGGCCGAAAACAAAATTAAAATAATTAATGAACAAAACTATGACTAAAAACGCCAAAATTTACGCCGTAATCGCCGTTGTAGCGGTTCTTGGGGCCGGTTACGGAGTTTATCACCTCTTAGGCAGTGAAGCACCGCGTGGGGCCGAAACAACAAACCTGGTCTCCATTACCAACTTCGACCAGTGTGTCGAAGCAGGATTCGCCATAATGGAATCTTATCCGGAACAATGCCGGACTTCGGACGGCCGGATTTTCGTCAATGAAAAACTGCCGGCTCAAAGCGAACTGAATAAAGCCGAGCAAGCCATCAGAACGTTCATAGGAGAACCGAATCTGGAATTGAAATATACCGGCCAGAATAATCATCCCTCCAACTTCGCAGTCTTAAGCAACGTCAAACAAAACGACGGCGGATTCACGGCCGACAATCCTAAAGAATGGGATCGGCCGGTTTACATCTTCCAGCAGACGGATTATATCAACGATCGCTGCGAAGTCTATCAGTATCAGGTAACGCAAAAAACGAATCAAGTCGTGGAAATTGGAATCGTTTATCCGATCGAACGCAGCGCCACCATGCCGGGCAATTGTCCTGGCAACGGCTCATTGGACTGGCCTTTAATGAGCAAAGACGAAATCGAACAGGCCGCGTTCGCATATCTCGGCCACGATCCGGAACACACCAAATTCATGATAAGGTCGGACATTCAGCTGCAGTACATCCCAAGCAAACCCGGAGCGGAAAATCCGGCGGCCAACGAATGGCGCTGGGAGGACAAAAGCTACAAACTTCCGGAAGGGCTCATGGGCGATCCCTGGCCTTATCCGACCATGAGAATAATAATGTCGGCCGGTGGCAAACTGGTTTACTACCTGAACACCACCGAACTCTTTGACTAATATGAACCAGGAAGTACAACCCAGACTCAAGTACTTCCTCTACGCTCGAAAATCTTCGGAACAGGAAGACAGACAGGTCCTTTCAATCGATTCGCAAAAGAGCGAGCTGGAAGCGCTTGCTAAAAGAGAAAAGCTCCTCATCGTGGAGCGCCTGGAAGAATCATATTCGGCCAAAGCGCCGGGACGCGAAATTTTCAACCAGATGATAAAACGGATTGAGAAAGGCGAAGCCGAGGGCATAATCGCCTGGCACCCCAACCGCCTTTCCAGAAATTCCGTGGACACCGGCTACCTGGTTTATCTCATGGACCAGAACCGGCTTTTGGAAATCCATACGCCCGGCCAAGTTTTTAAAAGCACTCCCAACGATAAATTCCTCCTTAACCTGCTTTGCAGTCAGGCCAAGCTGGAAAACGACAATAAAGGCATCGACGTCAAACGCGGACTAAGGCGCAAAGTGGAGATGGGCTGGCATCCCGGACCGGCGCCCGTAGGTTACAAAAATACGCCGGACAAAGAAAAGGGATTCCGCACCATCCGCAAAGACCCGCGCATGTTTCCGATTATCCGGAAAATGTTCGACATGCTTTTAAGCGGCGATTTCACCGCTCCCAGGGTGCATGAAATCGCGGTCCAAAAATGGGGACTCAAAAACCTGGCGCGTAGCGGCTACTACCGCCTGCTTTACAATCCCTTTTATTACGGCTGGTTCGAATGGCCGAGAGGCTCGGGTAACTGGCACAAAGGCAAACACGAACCGATGATCACGCGCGACGAATACGACCGCGTACAAAAAATGCTCGGGCATGGGAGTAAACCCAAACCGGAAACGCATACCTTCGCTTATACCGGTATGATCCGCTGCGGCGAGTGCGGTTGTATGGTAACGGCCGAAAATAAAATCAAGAAAAACAAAAACGGCAACGTCCATCACTACACTTATTATCACTGCACCAAGCGCAAAGGCCCGTGCAGCCAGAAGTGCATCGAAGTAAACGAATTAGAAAAGCAGATCAAAAAGACCCTGGCCAGAGTCAGACCGCCGGAAGAATTCCACGGCTGGGCCATGAAGTGGCTAAGAAACGAAAACGAACGCGAAGCCGGCGATCGCAATGCCATACTTTCCAATCAGCAGAAAAATTACGAAGCCTGCGTTAGAAAACTGGACGCATTGATAGACATGAGAGCGTCGGGAGAAATAAGCGAGGAAGAATTTAAGAAAAAGAAATCGGAAATCGGCCAGGAAAAAATCAGACTGCACGAATTATTGAACGACACGGACAACCGCGTGGACAGCTGGTTGCAGACGGCCGACAACGTTTTGACCTTCGCCGGCGACGCCAATGAAGCGTTCACTGAAAGGGGTCAACACGCCCGGAAAGTGATTCTCTCCGCCTTAGGTTCGAACCTCCTCTTAAAAGACAAAAACATAAGAATTGACACGGATTCCGCGCTTCTGCCGCTGATTCTTGTCTCTTCCGAGTCGAATCGAAAAAACGGACGGTTAGAACCTGCCGAAACAGGCTCTAATAAAGAGAAAAGCCGAGCTTTTAACTCGGCAAATCCCATGTGGCTCCGCCTGCTTGATGACATCCGAACATATTGTTTAGGATATCCGCAAGAGGTATTTTTTAATAAATAAACACTACTTACGGTTGTTTTTGAGGATTAGATTGTGGCTGGGTTTGCGGTCGTGGCTTAATTTGCATTTGTGCGCCCGGAGGACCCATTATGATTTGGAACTGTTTACCCCAAGACACACCGTGCGTACTTTCATACAATTTAACAAATGGGCCAACATTAAAGAACCCATTTAACAGAATATACGCTTCCCATAACAAATCACGCAGAGGATTTTCTGCTATCTCTATATTCAAGTGAAAATCACTCAATTTGTCTGGTGATAATGGACGAGAGTGGACTTTATGGGTATTGTAATCAGAAAAATAAGAGGCCACTTTTTTAATTTTTTGACCGTTGCTTTTCGCACCAGCAAACATATACTTTTTTAACCAAGAAGACACCAGTTCTTTTGATAACTTTTCAGAATCCTCACAAAGCTCAAAAAGGTCTAACGTGTATTTTTCAATAAGCGGAATATAAGCAGGCAATGTCTCCGGTCCCTCGTCTTTAATCATTTTCTTCGCTTTGGAAAAACCATTTAAAATTGATTTAGCTGGAACAAACCTGATCATACCTTCTTTGGTCGGAACACCAACCTGAGGATCAATAGGACCAAGGGTTGCACTTGGATGAAGCACAATTCCATTACCAGACAAAGCAAGCATTGTCGCGGCAGAATATGCCGAATGAGGAATAAGAAAATTTACTTCCTTAAACCTGTTACGAAGTATTGCGACAATTCGTTCGGTCGCGTCAGGTCTGCCACCCGGACTATGTATAAGCACATCAACGGAAGTACATTTTTCATCAACCGAATTTATAAGATCAGTAAAACCGTCAACGTCTGGGAGATCTATTTGATTTGGAACCCCCGGAGGAACGTTGTCTAAAAATTTTGTTGCATAAACCAAAAGAGGTCTTCCACGTAAAGTTTCAATTTCTGCATAGCACGCTTTTCTCAATTCAAATAAGTCCTTGCCAGTTATTCCTTGGCCGGACTGAAGAAGTGGACCGATATAATCATTCCAATCCTGAGTGGTCTTAAATGTTTTGCGCTGTTGTTGAGTAGGCTCCATATCGATTTATTTCAAAATTGAGTGTAGAGCCAGTATCTGATCTAAAAGCTACTTTTTTACCAGAAGAAAACTCTGCACGTTCTATAATGTCAGTGGTTTTTTTGTAAGCATCAAAAACTTTAAACGCATCTGCGTTTTTACTAACAACGCGCTGTGAAGCAATTTTGCTTACCAATTTATTTTTAGGTGTTTTTTTGGACATAGGTTTATTGACACTTTTATAATATCAATTCTGACATTAAAAATCAATTACTGGCTTATTTAATTACATCCCACTTATTCAGGTAGTAGGAAACATCATTTTCTTTTCGGCCGAGGTAAATTTTACCGTCTCGGTTTTTTATAGTTATTCGGTAGAGCTTACCGTTGCCGACAACGTGAATAAATTCCTCCTCGATCGATTTTTCAATTTCGTGAAGCGGTAAAATCACGTAGTCCAGTTTGCCATCTTCGCGTAGGATAAAAATATAAAAAGTTCGTCCAGCATTGTGACGCTCAAAAGAAACTATACGGAGATTGAAATGAAAAGCGTCGTATCTTTTGCTGATGTTTCTTGTCTTAACTTGAATGTTAAAAACTTCATTGTCCTTGCTGGCCATTATATCGACGCCGACATCAACAGACATCAGCGCGGCGTTGTAGCCTCTAAAAAGCAATTCCGAAAGAACAGCATGCTCGCCAGCCTTACCAATATAGCCACCCTCAACTTCTTTCTCCTCCTCTATTTCAAGCTCATCAATAACACGATCAGGTTTAGCTTCTTCCTCGATTTCTACTTTTTTATCATTAACCGCAAAAAGACTTGGTCCGGTTTTCTTAAACTGTGATAATTCGCCCTTATTGTTTATATCTCTTAGAAGCACAGCCTTCATCGTTAATTTGGGAGTTAACCCCGTAGTTTCAAGACCACGCTTCAATGCGAGTTCTGTTATCTTATCGCTATGCAAAGGCTTCCCGGCCTCTTTCAAAATTATATAAGCTATGTCCTTAAATGAATTCATATGGCTAAAATGATTTGTATAATTAAACCGACAACCATCACGATAGTAAGACAAACAATCCACCAAGTCAGTCTAATCATTTTGTCGGTTTGTTTTGAGGATTGTTCATTAAACGAGCTGATTGTTTTTTCTAATGTTTTGACCGTTCGTCTTGTTAACTCATCAGAAGCAAGAGGAACAACACGAAAATCAAGTTCATTGACCATATGCATTAACTGCTCATCGGTAGCATCTTCTAATTTTGGTGAAAAATTACTCATACATTTTACGAGGCGATTTCAAAAATTTTCTTAACCAAACCAGTGCGCGCATAAAAAGCACGGCTTATAGAACCGTGTCCCGGACCTTTTGTCCGCGCTTGTATCCACTTGCCATCGGCACCAGTCAAAGACTCAAATCCCTGAGTAATAAGTTTATTTCTAATAAAGTCATAGTCTGTCTTTATTTCTTGGATAAGCTCGTCGTCTTCTGCAAAATCCAAACTGGCGACTTTCAATAATCTACTACTGTCTGCATTTTTTCCATCCCATTCAACCGCACAAAAAACAATAGCTTTAAGTTTGGCCCAGCAATGGCTTTCAAAAAATGAGTGCGCTTTTAGCTCTTCGGGATTTATCATTGTGATTGCCATTGTTTCTTTAGGCACGAGCTCACCTTTTACAGTATGAAAGGCAACGGACTTAAGCTCCCAAGATAAACCGTTCGGTGCCTTTGAAATGTTTGTTTGAAGTCCGGCTAATCGTTCCAAAACAAGACCTTTCCACCCCTTGTTTTGCCTTCCAGTTTCGTAAGTGGTAATGCCGCGATCCAACGCTAATTTTCTCAAGTCTTGACCAAGGTGTTTTTTCAAATTTTCTATTGCTGTTGTACGCGTTATAATTTTCATATTTGCTTGATGGACTTATTTCTCAAATTTTTGTCTAATTCTTCGAACCTTTTGATAGATAAATCTAAATATTTTTTATCTAAATCAATACCAATAAATTTCCTACCTAAAAGATAGGAAGCAATACCTGTGGTTGAGCTACCAGTAAACGGATCGAGAATTAAATCGCCCTTATTTGTACTTGCGAGAACAACACGTTTTAATAAATCCTCTGGCTTTTGTGTTGGGTGTTTACCAAATTTCTTTTCAATTGGCTTAGGTGTTCCCATTGACCAAACAGAACGCATTTGAAGGCCTGGCTTTTTAAGCGCATCCTCTGGCCAAGTGCCATTTTTCATCAAATCGTAATTAAAAATGTGTTTTGCTTTTTTGTCTTTTCTTGCCCAAATGATAGTCTCGTGGCTGGCAGTAAAAAAACGACAACTTAAATTTGGCGAAGCATTTGGCTTGAACCAAGCAATATCATTCAATACATGAAATCCTGCAACTTGCAAAGCAAAACCACACTGATAAATTGAGTGATAAGTTCCGCTAATCCAAAGTGTACCCGACGGTTTCAAAACTCGCTTAACCGCCCGTATCCACTCGAGGTGAAATTCAAAGTCTTTTTTTAATCCATTGCTTTTATCCCACTCACCTTTGTTTACGCTTACACGCTTACCGGCATGTAAGGTAAAACCACCATTTGAAAGAAGGTACGGTGGGTCAGCAAAGACCATGTCAACTGAATTTTCTGGGAGCTCAGCGAGAATATCCAAACAGCTTGCGTTGTATAACTTAAATTTTGATTTTTCGTAATATGGTTTTTGCATAAATTATTTTTTGACTTAAAGTTATTATACCATAATCAAAAACCGGCACAAAGCCGGCCTCTCGATAATTTTCATGTTGGCTCCGTATTCTGAACGAAATCCGAACTTTTTTCAAAGAAAATA
>Ga0302247_1001294_pt1 | contig 19683 bp, 14 predicted proteins | sample AAG_UR_Ile_MG_FD_193529 | JGI IMG/M metagenome (GOLD analysis project Ga0302247, IMG submission 193529) | Enriched activated sludge microbial communities from anaerobic digester in WTTP, New Holstein, Wisconsin, United States - AAG_UR_Ile | ecosystem: Engineered > Bioreactor > Anaerobic >...
AGTCCCCTTCCTTAATTTCAAAAGAAACATCCTTCAAAACCAAGGGCCCGTCTTCCCGGTAACGGAAAGAAACATGGCTGACTTCAATTGAACCGGTCAGAGTCCGTGGATTAATCTTACTCGTATCATCTTCAGGCAGGGTTTCTAAAATGGGTCTGAGCCTTTGATACAGAGGAATAATCAGGTTGACACCAATTAAGGCGTCGGACAGGGCAACCATAGACAATATAAAGGTAGTAAAAGCTGAATAAAATCCAATAAACTGACCGGCAGGCATCGGCTTAGCCAAGGAAATCATAGCATAGAATATTATCATGCTGGAGAGTACAGGAAAAACGGTATTAAAAACCGTTAAAACGTTTGCCACACTTTTTCCCCGGAAAGCCAGCTTCCGCTGTCGGTGAAACTCCAGAGCCCAGCGTCCGAAAGCTCTCTTCTCCGCTCCGGCTACCCTGAACTTAGTCACTCCGCCAATCAGCTGCAGCATCATGCCGGAAATATGGTTGGAAACCTCTAAAACTTGACGCTCTAAGCTCACCTTTCGGTAACCCAAATACCCAATAATCAAAACAGCTAAAACAACCAGCGCTGCGGCTATCCAGGCCAGCCGGGCATTATAATAGAACAGCAGGGCAAAAGTAAATACCGAAAAAATACCGGATAGGATTGTATTAAGCGTAGTCCCGGAAAGAATCATCCTAATCTGACTGATTCCCATAGCCCGCATAGCCAATTCTCCTGCCGAATACTGCTTGAAAAAAGGCACCGGCAGACTAAGCAGCCGATTCCAGACCGCTGCCTGCAGAGAGCCGTCTATTTTCCCCTCGTTGCGCATCGTTGCTATAGAACCGGTCAATTGGAATAACATTGCAGCAATAGCACTAGCCCCCAGGATTAAAGCAATTTGCAGGAGAGCGCTTTTTTCTCCTTCGGGAATAATACTGTCGAAGACTATACCGGTGGCCAGGGGAATTGCCGTACTCAAAAGCCCTCCCAGAATACCCATTAAAACAATGGTTAATAAGTCCCGTTTCCAGCAGCTCTGAAAGCCAAAAAACAAAAGATCAGAAAGCTTAATTTCTTTAGGACTGAAAGGCCGAAAGAAAACAAACCCCCATTCTTTTATCTGAGCAGCCAATTCCCTGTCTACCTTTTTAGAATTATGCAAAACCGGGTCATGAAGGATATAAGTGTCAGGCAAAACCGGGATTAAAGCAACAGGCCTATCGTCTTCTTCCATGAACCCCAGAATCGGACCGCAGTCCTCTTTGTACCATTCGCCCCTCAAAGCCACTTCTCTGGTTTTGATATGAGAGGCACGAGCAATTGCTTCCAGTGTAAAATCTGTGGCATTATCATCGATACCGATGCTCTCATCACTATTTAAAACAGGGGGTACAATTTCAATATGCATGCTTTTCCCTACCAAACGGCAGGCGCCCAGCAGCGGATTATCATTTTCTTCTATCATTTCGCTTGCTTTTTCTTTTTTATCCAAGGCAGCAAGGCTTAAAAGCATATTGTTAATCAGCCGTCTGTCGTTGTCATTCTTTTTTTGTATGCGGTTCATCTCAGCATGTTTCTGTTTCTGCCAGGATTCCGCTATTAGACGTATAACCGGCCTTTGGTCATCTTCTTTGCTGCCGCAGGCTTTCCTCAGGTTTTCCAGCCAATGGGCGGATAAGCGGGCTGCTTCACGGGATATTTCCCCTGCCTGCAGCTCTTTCAGCCGCTTGACTTCCAAACGAATCAAGCTGGAGCCTGATGACCCCGTCGCCAACAAAGCCATTTTTTCCGGGACCTCCTCCGGAGTCAGGCCAAACAGCAATTCACCTGCTTTGGCTTCAAATAGAAAATTCTTAACCCCCGGCTGGCCATCCGAAGACAAAACCGTTATAGAAACAAAAATCTTCTCTGACCCCACAAGCCATACAAAATCAGGGTCATCCAATATTTGCGGTTTACTGCCCTCAAGTAAGACCTTAACGCCTTCCTTTTCAAAAAAATCTGCAATAGTCATAATTCACCTGCTCTGTATAATCTACGGGCACGTCTCATCCGGTTTTAATCAAACCGGCATAAAGACCTCCTCGTTTATATAATTCCTCATGGGTACCCCTTTCGGCAATTTTCCCCTTCTCCAGTACGATTATTTCATCACAGTCCCGTATAGTGCTCAGGCGATGGGCGACGATTACACAGGTACATCCCCGGCATCGGATGCTTTCATCCACTCTTTTTTCTGTTAAGGGATCCAAGGCACTGGTAGCTTCATCCAATATCATAATAGAGGGGTTTTGCACCAATGCCCTGGCAATCTCCAGCCGCTGTCTTTGTCCGCCGCTGAAATTTTTTCCGCCCTCTTCCACCAGTTGTTCATAGCCGCCTGCCCGAGCTGTTATATCTTCATGAATGCAGGCGTCTTTGGCTGCCCGGATCAATTGGAATTCCGAAATTGTTTCGTCCCACAAAGTGATATTGTCCCTCACACTGCCCTCAAACATCCAAATTTCCTGATCTACCATAGCCAGGGAATTGGTGATTACAGTTTTCGGTAAATCTGTCCAGAGATAACCGTCCAATAGAATCTTTCCGGACCAAGGCTTATAAATTCCGGCCAGAATTTTGGCCACTGTGGATTTACCGCTGCCGGAGCCGCCCACCAGTGCCACCCGAGACCCGGGCCTTAGTTTCAGATTAAAATTCTCAATAAGCGGAGGCTCCAGCAAGTTATAACCGAAGGTAATCCCCTCCAGTTCCACAAAACCTGCTAATTTGTGCCCTTTAGCAAAACTAATCCCGGCTTGTGCTTCTGTCTTTTCTTCATCCCAGTTTTCAGGCTGCGCAGGGTATTGCAAAACATCGTCCAATCGGTTCATTTCCCCTTCCACTTCCTGCATCTGGGCCCCTAAACCCACAATTTCAGTTACAGGAGTCATGAAGCTGGTCATTAGGCTTTGGAAAGCAACCAGCATTCCAATGGTCATTTGGCCTTCCATAATAAAATGCGCCCCTAAAACCAGGACGAGAGTGTTATTTATTCCGGTCAATAAGTAAGGAAGTGCAGCCAGGTATTGAGAGGAAACACCCAACTCCTGTTCTGAATTCAAAGCTTTGGCCTGATAACCCGCCCACCTGGCAAAAAAGTCAGATTCCGAGCCGGTGGCTTTAATGGTTTCAATAATCTGCAAACCTGTCATCCCTATAGCAGTTGTCATGCCCCGGTCTTTTAAAAGCCTGCTGTTCTGGTCTTTTCTTTTGGTTGCAACAATTTTTAAATAAGTAATATTGACCAGGGCAAATGCCAATCCAAACAAAGCCAAAACAACATTATAGTAAAGCATTAAAATAAAATAGAATACAATCATAATCAGATTTAAGACTGCAGTGGCCAGTTTTCCCGAGAGCAATTCGGCGACATTGTCATTGCTCAACATCCGGGAAGCAATGTCCCCGGCTGATCGCTGGGCAAAAAATTCAGCCGGCAGCTTTAAAATATGCCACAAGAATCGGCAGGAAGATGTCAAAGCAATTTTAGTTTTCAATTTTAACAGATAATATTGCTGCAGCCAGGTAAGAATTCCACGAATTGCCCCAGTTAATCCCATCCCCATAAATAAGGGAACAATCCATGAATCTTTACCGGCAAGCAGAATATCGTCAACAAAAATCCTGGCGAATACAGGAATGACCAGACCCGGAATGACCATGGCCAGCCCTGCGAGAACCACATAAAGCAAAGCTGTTTTGGATCCCTGCAGCCTTTTTAGGAGAGAGGACATCAATCCTGGCTTTTTGCCGTCTTTCCGGAAATCGGGCGTAGGCTTGAAGGTAAGAGTGATTCCGGTAAAAGACTGGTTAAATTCTTCCTCAGTCACAGTCCGTCTGCCGGATGCAGGATCATTCAAATAAACTTTGCCTTTGCGGAAGCCCTCTAAGACCATAAAATGGCTGAAGTTCCAATGAATAATAACCGGAAGGGGCATTTTTTTCAGGCTGTCCGGTTCCTTGCGAAACCCTTTGCCCTCCAGTCCATATTGCCTGGCTGCCTTCAGGATATTGCTGGCCTTACTGCCATCGCGGGACACTCCGCAGGCAATTCTGACCTGGTCCAAAGGAACATATTTCCCAAAATATCTTAAAATCATAGTCAGAGATGCCGCTCCGCATTCAACAGCCTCCATCTGGAGGACAGTTGGTACCCTGGCTATGGCAGGAGTCTTTTCTCTGTTATTTCTTCCCTCATCATTTCTGTCCATTTGTTATTCCCCCATTTTATTTCTGCCCATCCACACCGGACTGTGCCCCGAAAAAGGGAATCACCTTGGCAATCGGTTTTTCTCTGGCAATAACTACAGCACCTTGAACCAGAGTCCCACCCGCAATCGAAAGCGGAGGCCCGGCAGATGAAGACCACTTATATCCGCTTACCGTACTATTGTCGAATACCAGGTCGGCCTGCACCTCTAATGGGGCGCCTTGCCCTGCCAATAGCGAGACCAGATTTTCGTTGCCCAGTGTTTGCATCATGCTTTCAACTGTCGCCGGGTATTCCGCAACAGAAATGACTCTGCCCAACATATAACCGGATTCTTCTTTATTGACTATTGTGGGAAAAATCTGGACTTCCATTCCAATCCGAATTTTCCCCGCAAGCTCGGCGGGAACATAGAGCACTGCTTCAAGTCGTGCCGTGGCGCCATATTGTTCCAAGGTCGCCAAGGTTTGCCCCGGCTGAATAATACTTCCCGGATGTATATTCATCTCTAAAATCCGTCCCTCAATCGGTGATATGATTTGTGAACGATAATCCAATTCGTTCCGCAGCCGCCCCACCTTGCCTGCTATGTCCTGATACGTGCGGGAATCAGTTTGACCATCATTCTCCATTTCCCGGAGAGTATCAAGCAAGTTATTTATTTCTTCCACCAATTCCGACTGTTCAATTCTAGCGATAACATCTCCTTTTTTTACCTTGTTTCCGGCCTTTAAGCTGACATCAATGACTCGCCCGGAAATATCGTGGGTCAAGGAAAAAACACCTGCGTTATTTAAGAGTATCCCCTGCCCTGATATTTTCGTGGGGATGCTGCCTACGAAACTCCAGATAATCACCCCGGTTAAAAGGAGGCCCAAGGCTATCAAGGCCAGCCAACCCCTGGGGGAAGTCACTTTGATCAGTTGATCCAGTTGTTCCGGCGAAGAAAGCCGTTTTAGGGATGCCTCCCGGAATATTTTTTTCTCCATGCCCAGCACCTCTTTATTATTCTAAGGAGACAAATATGCCGTCCTGTAATTTCTTAAGCACTACCAAATCGCCCAGGTCATCTCCTGTTGCATCAAATTCATGAACTCCGCAGACACCAGGCCATCTGCCCAAATCTCTTAATCCCTTAGCTACTGAAGCTCGATCCCCTGTGCCGTTTTTTTCCATTGCGGCCGCTAACATCATAACCGCATCATAGCCCAAAGCCGCGTAGGTAGTAGGCTCTAAATTATACTCTTGCCGGAAGGATTCAATGAAATTCTTTGTTTCCGGACTATCACTATTCCGGTCAAAGGCGGCACCGACAATAGTTCCTTCCGCGGTCTCTCCCCCAATGCTGAGCAATTCTAAAGAGTCCAGAGCATTACCGCCGGCAAAAGGCCCGGTGATACCTGCCTGCCCGGCATCACGAATAAATATGGCTGCCCCAGGCATTGCTGTCGCAATAAAAATACCGTCATAACCAAAAGCCTTCCACCTGTTGTGCAAACGTTTAAGTTCTTCTACATTTGAGTAACTGTTGAAACGGTCGACGACCATGATTCCATTCTGTTTAGCCTGATCTTCAAATAAATTAGCCAAACCTATCCCGTAGACATCATCAGAATAATAAACCACCATTCGTCTAAAGCCCTGCCTGCCCAGGTATTCCGCCAGCTCCCCGGCAATTTTGTCATCCCCGGGAATGTTACGAAAGATATTCCTGAAACCGTTTTGGGTAAGCTCAGGGTTGGTAGAAGCAGGGGATAGCATAGTAAGTCCAGCCCGCTCATAAACGGCGGAGGCTGGAATAGAAACATAAGAATTTCGGTGTCCGATTACCGCCTTAACGGACTTATTTTCAGCCAAAGACTCGGCGATAGAAATCCCTTTGACTACCTCAGAATCATCTTGTTCTTTAAGCAGCTTAAGCTCTTTGCCATTAATCCCGCCGTCGGCGTTAATAGTTTTGACCGCCAGATCAATACCTTCATTAAAAAGATTATTATTCGTGCTAAAGGGCCAAACCACTCCTATAACAATCTCCTGAGATTCTTCCGCCCGGGTGCATCCTACGGACAAAAATATAAAAACCAAACACAGAAAAAAGATTTGAAAAAACCGGCATAATTTATCGAACATAGACCCTCCTGCTTCTTGCTGATTATTCAAATATTGTAATTTTCTATAGTTACTAAGTTATAAAGTTAATACGTCCAATGAAAGAAAGTATTACAGTTTTATTGAGCTATTTTTTAAAAATCTGTTCATTAAAAAACGGCTGATTTGTAATAGACTCTCTTCCGGAACGTATTAACTATATAAATATCCATATAAATCAGACTGTTTATCTGAAGACGCAAAGGGAGGAATAATCAATTATGTCTTATCATGTATTTCAATATGGCGGTGTGAACTGTGTGCTTGATATTGAAAAAATGCAGGCAAAAGCTGTTGATGACTTAACCGCAGAAGCATTAAAAAAGATACCATCCATGCAGGAAAGACCGCTGCCCTCCGGCCCGGTAGAGAACTCTGAAAAAAAGAAGCAAGAACTTCCTATTAACAGCATGGCTCTTTTTGTCACTCAGGCCTGCAACCTGCGGTGTGTTTACTGCTATGAAGAAAAAAACAGCGGCTGCATGGAAGAAAGAACCGCTCTCCGGGCAGTGGACTGGTTGCTTGAACATTCGGGAAACATCAAAAAAATCTATATATCTTTTTTTGGCGGCGAACCGTTTCTGAACTTTCCGCTGATTAAAAACGTTGCAGCCTATGCCCGGGAAAAAGCCGGCGCTTTAGGCAAGTCCGCAGCATTCACCACCACGACCAATGCAACCCTGCTGGATGAGGAAATGATTCTCTTTATCCGGGAGTATGATGTCAATGTTTTGGTCAGTATGGACGGGCCCAGAGAAATTCATGATCAACAGCGGCCTTTTGTCGATGGCCGGGGTTCTTATGACGTCGTCCTGCCCCGCGTAAAGAAACTGCTGGAGGTAAAGCCGGAGACCCGCGTTCATGCCGTACTCGTCGATGACAGCAAAACGGAACTGATAAATAACTCACTAAAAGATATTGGTTTCGCAGAAGTAACACTTTTACCGGCATCCGCCTCTGAGTTTCATGGGGGGTCGGAGGAAGGATCCGGAAAAACCGAGCAGACCAGAAATCTGGATGGTCTCCTCCTGAAAATAGAGCGGGAAGCAGAACTATGGCTGAACCTTGTTAAAAACAAGGACAGTAAGTCCTTAAGAGATTTACGAACTAAGGCCCAACTATCTCTGCCCCTTATAGCGCTTCTGCACAATAAAAAGAAACGTTATGCCTGCGGAGCCGGTATAAAATATATCGCTGTTTCTGATACGGGAGATATTTATATGTGCCATCGCTTCGTCGGTCAGGATGAATACAAATTAGGGAATGTCTTTAACAATGACATTGATCGGGAAGTTTACCTAGAATCTCCGCTTACCCGTGTGCCGGCTTGTGCTTCTTGTTTTGCCCGCTATTATTGTGCCGGATGGTGCAAACATGATAATTCCACCTCCTGTGGTTCCATCTGGACTCCCTCCGAAGAGATTTGTCAGTTAAAGCAGCGTGAGCTGGAGCTTGCTGCTGCCTTGATCTGTCAATTCGATGAACAAGACTGCACCTTCCTCAGGGAATATGAAATATTCCCCCCAAAACCGTGTCCCCTCGACTTTTAGGCCCTTGCGGCTTTTCGCCTTCCATAGAAAAAAGCACCCTGCTCTGCTTTAAAACAGAGCAAGGTGCTTTCATAAATCCTTTCAGTTAATTACCAAAGACTAATACTTGAATCTCCAATCCCTTCAAGACACAGATCGGCACCGCCGCAGCCGCCGGCTACTCCATCCAATTCTTCATCTGTGAGCCCTTGTTCCTCTTTCACTTTGGCAAGATCGGCAGCAGTAAAATTGAAACCTGCCTTTTTAGCAAAGTCCAGCCGTGCCTGGCCGTCTTTAAGACCTCCCAGATTCTTTTTAAAGTCTTCATCTGATTTTACTTTTTCGATAAAAGCTTTTGCTGATTCAATACTCATTTTTTCAACCTCCATTTTTATTTTAGTACACTTTCTGTGCACTTGTAATACATTTCTAATGGTTAATACGTTTATCACCGGAATATATTACATAACAAAAAAATATTTTTTATCCCTGAGTTTTTAATCTTAATGACCACAAAAGGGGCATCTTCCCTGGCTAATGGTCAGTCTTGCACCGCAATGGCGACAGATATTCTCTACTGCTTGTCCCGGCAGCCCTGCTGCCGCATATTTTAATTCCTCTTCTGTAAGTTCATTTTCCCCTTTCAAGGCATCGATCGAAACAGCATAATCTGCCGGAGAAATCAGAATCAAAAGCTGTTTTCGCAAAGCCTCCCTGATTTTGATATCTACACTTAAATCAACAGCAATCATGCTTTGAGCCAAACGTAAGAGTTTAGCTATTTCGCCATCCTCAACCGGTCCGATATCCTTTTCTCCTGCCAGAATCCGGTCCAGATAGGCAAGGTACAGCTCTGCCTTCGCTTTTTCAGTCATCAATGTTTATCCCCCAGCTTTCCAAAATTTGACGCAACCGCCCCATGGCACGAAACAAGATAACACCCGTATTGCTTTCACTAATCCCTATTAATTTAGCGATATCCCTGTTGGTACAACCACTCCAAAATTTCAGAGCAATGATTTCCTGCTCTCTCTCGCTCAAAGAAGCTAAAGCCTTGTACAAATGCTGCCGCAATTCCCTTGACATGACAGCATCATCAATATTGAATCTTAAATCTGAAAGCTCCGCCGTTTCTTCCAGAAACACATAAGTTTTTCGATTCCGGCTGCGGTAATAGTCCGTTACGCTATTGCGGGCAATGCTGAAAATCCAGACAGAAAGCGGTGCCTTTTCCGGCATGTAATATCTTAATTTAGTAAAAAGCTTGGAAAAAATCTGACTGGTTAAATCGTCGGCCTCATGGAAATCATTCACCCGATAATGTACATAATTATAAATCCGAGAAAAATAGGTGTTGTATAACTCGACAAAATCACGGCCATCATCGACCGATAAAGTTAGTGGATTTTCTACATTTTTCGTCTGAGTAAACATTCCCTTTTCAGTCCTCCTTGGCTCCAATAATCTCCATATTCAGCCGTTATTGTTTATATTTGGTATATAGAGGGGAAATTAGTAATAAATTGTCTGTATTTCAATTTTACTGTAATATATTTTTATTTACAATGTACGAAAGTACAGTCTTGTATAAAATTAATCAGTGCCAGGTAACATAATAAAAAAACAGCAGACTCAGTCTGCTGCTGTTTTCAGAGGTGATTAGCGCAAATCTTTGACACTCATTACCAAAACAATTGAATGCTTTGTTATTTCATTATTTTACAAATGTTATTCGTGAACTCTACCGGATCACCTATGGGCAAGCCTTCTATCAGAAGGGCCTGATTATATAAAAGATTGGTGTACAGGTTCAGCTTCTCTTTATCCTTTTCATAGGCTTCCTTAAGGGATTTGAAGACCTCATGATCAGTATTTATTTCCAGGACCTTATCAGCTTTGATATCCGGACTGTTAGGCATTGAATTAAGCACTTTCTCCATTTCAATAGAAAGCTCTCCTTCATTGGACAGGCATACAGGATGGTTTTTCAGCCTTACTGAGGCTCTGACATCCTTGACCTTTCCCGACAAAATGCTTTTCATGTGCTCAAAAAGTTCCTTATTGTCCTTCTCCTCAGAATCGGATAAGTTTTTCTTCTCTTCGACTTCTATACCCAAATCACTGCCTGATACCGACCTGAACTCTTTGTCCTTGTATGCCATCATCATTTTTATTGAAAACTCGTCGACATCATCGGTAAAATACAGTATCTCATAACCTTTTTCAGATACCAGTTCTGCCTGGGGCAGCTTTTCAATCCTTTCATTGGATTCGCCGGTGGCATAATATATGTACTTTTGTTCTTGGGGCATTCTGGAAACGTATTCATCCAGGGTTACCATCTTCTTCTCTTTTGAGGAATAAAACATCAACAGATCCTGAAGAGTTTCCTTGTTGCTTCCGAACTCGCTGTATATTCCGTATTTCAGCTGCCTTCCGAAGGCTTTGTAGAATTCCTCGTACTTATCCCTCCCGGTTTTCAACAGGTTCTCCAGTTCGCTCTTAATTTTGTTTTTTATGTTCTTGGCAATAAGCTTCAGCTGCCTGTCATGCTGGAGAATTTCCCTGGAAATGTTGAGGGACAGGTCTTCCGAGTCCACAAGGCCTTTAACAAAGCTGAAATAATCCGGAAGCAGGTCAGGGCACTTGTTCATTATCATAACACCCTTTGAGTAAAGCTCCAGGCCTTTTTCATATTCCTTCGTATAGAAATCAAAGGGCATCTTTTCCGGAATGAAAAGTATTGCATTATAGCTCACAGCACCGTCAACGCTTATATGAATATGCTTTATGGGTTTGTCAAAGCCATAGTGCTTTTCTAAATAGAAGTTATCATAATCTTCCTTGGTCAGTTCGTTCTTGTTCCGTTTCCATATGGGCACCATACTGTTTATAATCTGCTCTTCCTTATAGCCCTCGTATTCCTTATCACTGCCTTCCTTGAGATGTTTGCTGACCATATCCATTTTTATCGGATACCTGATAAAGTCGGAATATTTCTTTATAATAGCCTTAAGCCTGTACTCTTCAAGATACTCGTCATATTTCTCATCTTCGGTATTCTCTTTTATCTTTAGTATGATATCCGTACCGACAGTATCTTTCTCACAAAGTTCAATCGTATAACCGTCTGCCCCGCTGGATTGCCACTTGTACGCATCATCACTTCCATAGGCCCTGCTTATAACCGTAACAGTGTCAGATACCATAAATGCCGAATAGAATCCCACTCCGAACTGGCCTATTATGTCATGCCCGTCCATTAATTCGATTTCCTTCTTAAATGAAAGAGAACCGCTTTTTGCTATTACTCCAAGATTATCGTCCAGTTCTTCTTTTGTCATCCCGATTCCTGTATCCGAAATCCTGAGGGTTCTGTTTCCCTTGTCGGGTACAACCTTTATATAATAATTATCTTTATCAAAGCTTATGGATTCATCCGTTAATGCTTTATAATAAATCTTGTCAATTGCATCACTTGCATTGGAAATCAATTCTCTGAGAAAAATCTCCCTGTGAGTGTAAATTGAATTGATCATGAGATCCAATAGCTTCTTGGACTCTGTTTTGAATTGCTTCTTTGCCATAAAAATTCTCCTCCCAAAGAAAATGTCTTATGTATTGTTAGCACTCTGCTCATTTGAGTGCTAACCCTCTATCCATTATTTATCACAATTCAATTTCTATGTCAAGGCTTATTATGTAAAAGAAGAAGAATACGACGGGGGACACGGGGACGGGGAGGACACGGGGACGTTTCTCTTGTCCCGCTTTCAGCGGGACAAGAGAAACGTCCCCGTGTCCTCCCCGTCCCTTTGCGTCGCATTCTTCTAATTGAATTTGTATATCCTGCGCAAGAGCCTGTACAATTGAATTGTAATCTTTCTTCCAACCTTGCCGTAAGGATTGGATATCGTTCCCAGAAAGCGGTATCTCAGCCTGTAATAGAGCATTTCATTGCTCTTTTTAAGATATGACCACAATTCCGCTTTCTTCTGCAAATCCTCTTTTGTGGCGGAGATCTGAAGAAACACCGATGAAATTGTCATCATCATGGAAAGATAACTTCTCATATAATTTGCAAGCCGTCTGCTGGGCAGGTAATCATAGGAATTATAGGCATCTATCATAAGCTTGTTTACTCGAATTTGCTGATCAATTCGCTTTATCATGTTTTTTTCATTTACCGATTGATCTTCTCTCCCGATAAAATAGCGATACAGATCAATATTCATATAATAAATGGTTCTTACATAAGGAAGCGGGTTGTATACGAATAGGTTGTCCACATAAAAAGTATGCTTGGGCAGTACCAGGCCGCATAGCCGAAGAAGCTCGGTACGATAAATAACCGAATGCATGAGAAGGTATTGAGTCGGTTTGAAGTTACCTATCTCATCCCAGCCAAAAACACGGTTCTGGGGCAATACATACTTGTAATTGACAACATGACTGCTATTGTCTGATGAATGCTCATAAACATAATTACATACCATCATGTCGAGAGCAGTACCTTTTTCATGCAGCTCCTTAAGCTTGGACAGCACTTTCAGCATACCGTCGGTATCCAGCCAATCATCCGAATCCACAACCTTGTAGTACAAACCGGCGGCATTTCTCAAACCGGTATTGACACCCTCGCCATGTCCTCCGTTTTCCTGATGTATCGCTTTGACAATGCCGGGATACCGGGAAGCATAATCATCCGCAATTTCACCTGTTCCATCCGTTGAACCGTCATTTACAATGATTATTTCAACATCTTCTCCTCCGGGAAGCAAAGATTCTATGCAATTCTTCATATATGCCTCGGAATTATAGCAAGGAACTGTAAAAGTTATTATCTTCATATCCCACTCTCTTTCCCGCATTATATGATGCTGTCGGCCAGCGACAATGCCCGCTCTGCTATAACATCCATGTTGTAGTATTTGTATTCCGCCAGCCTTCCGAGCAGGTAAAAATCATCAATAGCCTCAGTAATCTGTTTATACTTTTCATATAATGCTTCATTTTTCGGATTTATTATAGCATAGTACGGTATTTCATTTCCAGCACCAGTATATTCCCTGGGATATTCTTTCATGATAGTGGTTTTATCCGGTATTATCTGGCCTGTCAGATGCTTGAACTCCGTTATGCGGGTATAAGGCCGGTCAACTGTATAATTTACAGTTCCCTTAGACTGATACCAGGTCTTTTCATGAGTTTCAAACAAAAAATCCAGAGTTCTGTATGGCAGCCGGCCGAAGCGGCAATCAAAAAGCTCGTCTAAAGCACCGGTGTATACTACTCTGCCATAAAACGGACTGCCGCAAAAATATATCCTGTTTTCAACCAGCTTAAGCACGGAAGCTGAATCAGTGTTAAGCTGCAGGCTTATGTTCGGATGATCAATCAGCTTTTCAAAAAGGGAAGTGTAGCCGTTTAATGGAATGCCCTGATACTTATCCTGGAAATACCGGTTGTCATAGGAAATAAGAATGGGAACCCTCGCCGTCACTGAAGGATCTATGTTTTCCGGGGCAATACCCCATTGTTTTTGTGTGTAATACATGAAAACATTTTTGTATATAAAGTCTGCAAGTTCAAGCAGTTCGCTGTCGGTCTGCCCTCTCAGTTCGGATATTGTTACCCGCTTTTCCGTTCCATAAACCGAAATGAGCTTTTGCTCAAGCCTTTCAGCTTTGCTTTGTTCAAAAACCAGATAAAGAGAATTGAGATTGAAGGGAACCGGAACCAGTTTTCCGTGAATATCGGCCAGAACCTCGTGAGAGTAATCCCTCCACTCTGTGAAACGGGAAAGGTATTCAAATACACGGCTGCTTTGAGTATGGAAAATATGAGGGCCGTAATTATGAATTAGTATTCCGTCATCGTTGTATGAATCATAAGCGTTGCCGCCAATATGGCTGCGCTTATCAATAATCAAAACCTTTTTGCCTCCCCGTTCCGCGTGTTCCCTGGCTATCACCGCTCCTGCAAAGCCGCAGCCTATGACAAGGCAATCAAATTCATTTTTCATTTGCCGGAATTACCTCCATTTATTTATATACTTCTATCAATGACTCATGTAAATACACATATTTTCATCAGTATCCTTTATCAATGTCCACTATATTAAAAAGCGCTTCCCCATTTATATACCTTCTGAGATTTTCATAAACTATATTATATCTTCTTTCGGTTCTCATTTCGGATATCCAGGAATTATGGGGTGTAATAATAACATTGTTCATCTCCCATAAAGGGCTTTCCTGAGGCAAAGGCTCCTTCTCAAACACATCCAGTGCCGCTCCGTGAATATTTCCCTTCCGAAGTGCATCTATAAGCGCAGACTCTTTTATAATGCTTCCTCTTGCAATGTTTACCAGGCAGGCACCCTTTTTAATAAAACTGATGCTTTCCTCATTAATTAAATGGTGGGTTTCCTTTGTATAGGGGATGGAAAGCACCACTACATCAGCTTGTGGCAGAATGTTAAGCAGCTCCTTCATGGGATGGCAGCTGTTGAAATACTCTACCCTTCTGCCGGTGGAATTTATTCCTGTTATATTTACATCAAAACCCTGAAGCCTTTTTGCCGCCTCAATAGCAATGCTGCCTGTGCCTATAAAACAGACAGTCTTATCGTAAAGCTCCAACAATGATGAATCTGTTTGCCACTTCTTTTCTCTCTGCTTATCGTAAAATCCCTTGCTGTTTTTCAACAATTCAAGAATTTTCATAACGATCCATTCACCCATCGGGATTGAAAAACCTGATTTGTTATTTGAAACGATTATACCTTGCTCTCTGACCTTTTGCCTGGGCAGCTGGTCTATTCCGACGCTGAAAAGCTGAATCCACTTAAGCTGCTTAAGCTTTGATATATCCAACCTTTTAAAAGGATCATAGCAGACCAGCGATTCCACATCAGAAATCTCATCCCTATAGGACACCTCATCTTCACTGATATAAACAACCTCATATCCAAGATCTGAAAATGACTTCATTTTTTCATCACTGAATCTCTTTGTAAATAAAACCTTCATACTTCACCTCATCCGATAAGCTCATTTATAGTTTTGCCTTCTTTTATTTCCGGAAGCTTGATTCTATTATCCACTGCCTTCTTGATTTTCATTGGCAGGCTCTGATCTCCGAATACAATAGCGCCAATTATTATACCTTCCTTTATCAAAAGCTTTATGTATCTTCCGCTTTCAAAATCAGTTTCTGCAATCGATAAAGAATCTTCGGAAAACACATCTCCGATTGAAAACATTGTTATCCCCTTTATCTTAAGGCTTGTAAAGGGATGAATCTCCGAATACTCTAATTTCCCTCCCGCTGCATTTGTTCCGGCAATTTTACCCTGTTCAACCGCTATAGGCCATATGCCATAGCATTTGCCGTTATATTCAGCTACATCACCTGCCGCATATATTCCTTCAATATTTGTTTCCATATATTTATCAACTGCTACAGACCTGCCCATATTTATCCCTGAGTCTTTCAAAGGTTGTGTATTTGCATTGACTCCCACAGACAATATGACAAAATCGGATTTGACTACTGTTCCGCTGTCAAGCCTGACATACTCCGCCCTGTTTTCTCCCCCGATTTCCTGCACCTGTGCGTTCATATACAGATTAATACCTTTATTAGATATTGCCTTGTATAATAGTTTTGCTCCTTCCTCATCAATCTGCTTTGGAAGCAGCCTGCCTGAATTATGTATAACATTGACATCACAGCCAAGCTGCCTTATTGCCCAAGCCATTTCAAGCCCCAAAAGCCCTCCCCCTATTATTGTGCATATTTTTCCGCCGCAGGACAAGCTTCTTATCTTATCAGCATCAGCCACAGTACGCACAGGAAAACAGTTTTCCAGTTTTGCTCCCGGAATAGGAGGAATATTGCCGCTGCTCCCTAGTGCAATAACCAGCGAATCAAAATCATAATTCCCCTTATCTGTTATTATGGTTTTATGTGCAGCATCAATTCCTGTAATCCTGGTGTCCTTTTTAAGGTTTATCCTGTTCTTTTCATACCAGCTGTCATCATAAGGGAATATTTCTTTGTATGAAGCAGTACCGGATATATAGTCGGGAAGTCTGGTTCTTACATATGTATTTGTATTCAAAGCCTCCAGTATAACAATACTGCAGTCCGGATCCTGTTCCCTTGCTGACTTTGCAGCATTCAATCCTGCAATTCCGCCGCCGGCGATTACTATCCTTCTATCCATATTAAAACTCCTTTCATTAATACCATAATTGACCATTATTCATATTTATCTTATCTTAATATATTTCCATTTTCCCGTTTTAAACCTGAAATAAACAAACATCCATCTGACAAGCTGATCTACCAATACGCCTATCCACGCCCCCATCAGGCCGTAGCCCATTACACTGACAAATATATACGCTAACACAACTCTTACCATCAATACACCAACAGAAGTGGATACCAGAGGCCAGAAGGTATCCCCAGCACCCCTGAGGGCCCCTGCCAATATGAATTGAGATGACTGGAAGGGCTGAACCAGTGCAATTATCTTCAATGCAACGGAAGAATTCTTGATAATCATCGGATCATTGGAATATAACCCTACAAGCTGCGGTCCGAAAAAGAAAAATATTATAGCCATAAATGTAGAAATAATTGACCCCATCTTTCGGGTTTTTCTGGCGTATTCTTCCGCCATATCAGGTTTCCCTGCACCCAGGGATATCCCTACCAAAGATGACGCTGCTATTCCAAAGGCCTGTCCCGGTTGAAAGGAAAGTCCCAATATACTCAGAGCAATCTGATGGGCTGCATAAATAACGGTCCCCAATTCAGCAACTATCCTGACAAAAAGAAGTACACCTGTCCTTAAGACCAATTGCTCAAAGGATGCCGGCATACCTATTTTGAATAAATTATATAAAATTCTCCTGTTTAGATTAAAGGGCTTCTTGATGCTGAATCTTACAATGCTCTTACCTTTTAAGACATATCCGAATATAAATACACTTGCAACCGCATTTGATAATGCTGTAGAGATGCCTGCTCCCGTAATCCCAAGTCTTGGAAATCCCAGCAAGCCGTATATTAATATTGCATTGCCTATAACATTTAAGAAATTGCATCTCAAGTTTATTATCATCGGCACTCTTGTTTCGCCTATTCCCCTCAGTGCCGCTGATATGGACATATTAAGAGACTGAAATACATATCCGACCATTATTATCCTGAAATAGATTCTCCCCACTTGCAGGGTATCTGCCTGGGCACCCATCAATTTCATAATGGAATCTGTAAAGACAAACCCCAATATAGACAGAGGTATTGCCAGCATCAGCATGCTTAGAAGCATTACATGCTTAAGGGTTATTTCTATCTTCTCATTCTGATTGGCGCCGAAATACCTGGCAATCATTGCTGTCCCGCCGATATTCAGAGCCTGAACTAAAGATATACCTATAAACAGCGGTTGATTTGTCATGCCAACAGCAGCTACGGAAGCAGCTGCCAAAGCATTATCACTGATTCTTCCCAGCATCATCATGTCTACCATTCCGAATAATGACCCCAAAAGAAGCTCTGCCAGTACCGGCCATGCAATCCTCATAACTTCGGCATCGGCCTTGCCCTTTATGTTCAAGAAGTTTTTCCGTTCTCTTTTGTCATTCTCTGCTTCGTTCATTTTAATGATTCCTTTTTAAATATCAATATTAATACTATTATATCATAAATCCGCAAGGATTTATGATAGCCCATGTATCAAGATAAAAGCAGCCGGAACAATCCCCACTGCTTTCCGCAATCATCAGTTGCAGTCGTTATATGCTTTATAAAACAGTTTTACATATTCATCCTTGCTTATCTTCCTTGGATTACTGTCATTAGAGCCATTCTTTTCGGACATTTCCGCCAACAGCTCGAAATCATCGGTATTGACATTTAAAGACCTTATTCCCGGCAGCCCTATTTCCTTTGACAGCTTTCTTATATGCTCGATACCTTTCACTGCCGCCGTGTAATCATCTTTTTCTTCTATACCCATTGCCCTTGCTACCCTGGCATATTTATGCCCTGCGGCAGGCAGGTTATATTCCATCACATATGGAAGCAATATGGCATTGCACATTCCATGGGGCGCATCATACATGCTTCCCAGTGCTTCTGCCATGCAGTGTACTGAAGCTACATCGGCATGACTGAAAGATAAGCCTGCCAGCAGGCTTCCAATCATCATTTTGTCTCTTGCGGCTATATTTCTCCCGTTCTTAACCGCTTCTTCAATATTGCCTGCTATGTATTCAACTGCATACAAGCCTGCTGCTTCTGCAATAGGTTCGGTACAATTTGCCGTGTAACCTTCTATAGCATGAGTTAAGGCATCTATACCCGTTGCAGCTGTTATCAGCGGCGGTACGCTTAATGTCAGCTCAGGATCTATTATGGCTGTTTTGGCTGCTATTGCCGTACTTTTTATTGTAAATTTGAATTTTTCCTTAGTATCCGTAATAACTGAAGAAAAGGTTACCTCACTTCCCGTACCGGCTGTGGTAGGTATAGTTATCAAAGGCAAACAGTCATCTTTTATTCTACCCTTACCCTGATAATCCCTAACCTTTCCTCCTTGTCTTGCTAAAACTGCCGTTGCTTTAGCCGCATCTATAGGGCTTCCGCCGCCGAAAGCCAACAGCGTATCAACTGATTCAGCCCTGGCTTTTTCAGCACATGCTTCTACATTATAATCCTTTGGATTAGCTTCGATTTCATCGTAAACTATAAAATCTATATCTTCAGCTTCGATTATCTCTGCAGCCTTTTTTATCATTCCCGCATTAACAAGGCCTTTATCGGTTATTATCATTACTTTTTTTGCTTTCAATAATCTCAATTCTTCTCCCAATACTTTCAGCATACCTGCCCCATACCTTATCTTAGTCGGCAATACATATTCAAACGGATTTATCATATTTATTCCCTCCTTAATTCATTAAATTACAGCAATAGTACTCATATCATAATATTTATATAGTAAACTAGTCCTCCTGCTTATTTGTATACTCAATCAGCTAATGCAGTCACAATTTCTTTAAAGCTATCTATTGCGCTTTCCAGGTTTTCAACAATTTCCGCTGCCAGTACATCCGGATCGGGAAGATTATCCAAGTCAGCAAGGGACTTATCCTTTACCCAAAATATATCGAGACTTGTCTTATCCCTTGTCAGTATTTCTTCAACAGTATATCTTCTGAACCGGCCATCCGGATTCTCCTCTGAATAGGTTTCATTCCGTTCATGACGATTTTCAGGATGATAGCAATTGATAAAATCCTGCAAATCGTCTCTGGTCATAGGATTTTTCTTTAAGGTAAAATGAATATTTGTACGAAAATCGTAAATCCATACTTCTTTTGTTTGTGTCTCGGGACTGGCAGGACGCTTGTCAAAGAATATTACATTTGCTTTGACCCCCGGCTTATAAAATATTCCTGTAGGCAAACGAAGGATGGTATGCAAGTCAGTTGTATGCAGTAGCTTTTTGCGGACTGTTTCTCCTGCTCCACCCTCAAACAGCACATTGTCCGGAACAACAACGGCTGCTTTCCCCGTGGACTTGAGCAGGGTATTGATGTGCTGTACAAAATTCAATTGCTTATTAGAGCCTGTTGCCCAGAAATCCTGACGATTATATACCAGGTCCTCTTTTTCCTGTTCTCCTTCCTCATTAGTAAATGTCATTGATGATTTTTTGCCAAA
>Ga0302247_1001309_pt1 | contig 19585 bp, 14 predicted proteins | sample AAG_UR_Ile_MG_FD_193529 | JGI IMG/M metagenome (GOLD analysis project Ga0302247, IMG submission 193529) | Enriched activated sludge microbial communities from anaerobic digester in WTTP, New Holstein, Wisconsin, United States - AAG_UR_Ile | ecosystem: Engineered > Bioreactor > Anaerobic >...
CGCGGACCGAGGACCATGTCGCCATCATTGAAATCGACATCCACCGCGCCCGCAACAAGAACCTCAACGCGCGCAACCACATCTTCGACGACCGCGTCGTCGATCTGTACGAACTCTGAACGGCCGGGAAAACGCCGCGGCGCGTTTGACAACCGGGCACTTCGGAGGGATAGTACGTTTCGACCCAGGAGGCTCCCATGAAATCGCTGCTTTTCCTTTTCCCGTTCGTATTGGCGCTGGGCGCCTGCTCCCTGCTCGTGGACTTCGAGGACGAGAAGTCCACCCGCGAGCGCGACTGCGACGACACCCGCGACAACGACGGCGACGGCCGGATCGACTGCGACGACCAGGACTGCTACGAGGCCGAGAACTGCACCGGCCCCAATGTCAACAACTTCAACAACCTCAACAACGTCATCAACCAGGAGATCTGTGACAATTTCGAGGACGACGACGACGACGGCTTCGTCGACTGCGCCGACGACGACTGCCAGGCCAGCCCCTCCTGCCAGGGCCAGCGCGAGTTCGACTGCGGCAACAACTTCGATGACGACGGCGACGGCATGATCGACTGCGCCGATCCCGACTGCTTCGGCCCCGACTGCAACGTCCCGGGCGAGACCGACTGCGGCAACGGCCAGGACGACGAGCCCGACGGCATGGCCGACTGTGACGACCCCGACTGCGCGGACGGGATCATCTGCGGAACCGGCCTGGTGCGCTGCAACAGCATCACCGAGGTCAATAACAACTGGACAACGATTTTCTATTACACCGACATTTATTTCGAAGCCACCTCCAACGATTGCCCCCAGAACCACTATTGCTCGATCAAACCCGAGATCTCCTGGCTGCCTTTCTGCTATCCGTTCGAGTTCACCGAGGTCGTCCCGGCCTACCAGCCCTGCGGCCCCGGCCTGCCCTGCGGCACGGGCCTCGTCTGCGGGTGGTCCGACAAGCTCAGCGACCCCATCCAGTCCGAGGTCTGCCTCCCGTTGTGCGCGCCGGGATACCAGAACCAGTGCATCGGCGGCACCGGCCTGTGCTTCCGGCACTGGACCGACATCTGGGACGTGTTCCAGGATCGGAGCATCGAACTGTGGCTGTGTGACCAACCTTGGTGCAACCCCATGAACACCACGACCAACGGCTGCACCCAGAACCAGGTCTGCTATCCGGCCACCGATCTGATGGGGAACGCCGCCTGCCACCCCACCAGCGGAACGGTGGCCGTCGGCGGCGAGTGCTTCAACGAGGATCTGCGGTGCGTGCCCGGCGCCATCTGCCGCATGGGGCCCGACGACGAAGGCGTCACCCGGTGCCACCTGCTCTGCAAAGAAAACTCCTCCTGCGCGAACGGAGACCCCTGCCTCAAGGAGGACTCCCGTCAATTTTTCGGCTACTGCCCATAACCCAAACCCCCTCCGAGAGGCCACCCGAACAGAAAAACACACCAGACTCGCAGGGTTTTCCAGGTCGCGGGGTTTGACAGCCCGGGTCTTCGGTGGGATAGTATGTCGACCCGGAGGAAGCCCCATGCGTAACCTGTCCCTCTCCATTATTAGTATATTTCTTCTTGGCTCATGCTCCCTGCTCGTGGACTTCGAGCCCCAGAAGACGAACCAGGAGCGCAACTGCCACGACGACCTCGACAACGACGACGACGGCGAGATCGACTGCGCCGACCAGGACTGCTACGAGTCCCCCGACTGCACCACGGTCAACAACGTCAACAACGTGGTGAACCCCGAGGATTGCTTCAACGGCCAGGACGACAACGGCAATGGCATGATCGACTGCGAGGACGAGTACTGCTGGAACGAACCCAGTTGCGAGGCCCAGACCGAGCTCTGCGGCAACGGCATCGACGACGACCGCGACGGCTTCACCGACTGCGAGGACGAAGACTGCCGGATGGATCCGTCCTGCCTCCCCGAGGAGGACTGCGGCAACGGCTTCGACGACGACGGTGACGGCGCCGAAGACTGCGACGACGATTCCTGCTGGGGCATCGACGGCTGCAACTTCCCCGGTGGCGAGGCCGACTGCGGCAACCGCAGCGACGACGACGGCGACGGATACGTCGACTGCACCGACGAGGACTGCGTGGCGCATTTCCTCTGCGAGGAGGCGATCCAGTTCTGCGGCGAGACCGAATATTTCGAAATGAGCGGCCTGGGCTGGTACTACTTCGCCACCATCATCGGCGAGGTCGCCGCCTCCACCTGCTCCATGAACCACTTCTGCACGATCAAGCGCGAGCACTCGGACTTTCCCCAGTGCTACCCCAAACCCACGGGCACTACGCTGGCCCAGCCCTACCAGGTCTGCGGTCCCCTCATCCCCTGCGGGTCGGGCACGATCTGCGCCTACTCCCCGATGCACAGCCCGCTCCTGGGCAACCAGGACGTCTGCCTGCCCCTGTGCGCCCCCGGCTGGCAGCCCGCCTGCCCGGGCACCGGGAACCTCTGCATGTTCAACTGGCTCAACGTGTGGTTCGCCCCCGGGAGCGTCAACGTCGAGGTGTGGTTGTGCGACAAACCCGAGTGCAATCCCATGAGCGCTGAATTCAACGGGTGCACCTTGAACCGGGCCTGCTACCCCGATCCCTCCCTGATGGGCCCCGCCTCCTGCCATGCCGCGGGGACCATTCCGTTGGGTTCGGTCTGCGTTGACGACCTCAGTTGTGTCCCGGGCGCCGTCTGCCGCTATGAGGAGAACCTCGGGGAAAACGTCTGCCGCGACCTCTGCCTCGAGAGCACCAACTGCGACAACGGCTCGGTCTGCATCAAGGAAGACCCGCGCCAGCACTTCGGCTTCTGCCGCTGATTGGGAGGCTCCCATGCGCAAACTCATCATCCTGTCCCTGGCCGTGGCGCTCTCGGCATGGTCCTGCACCTTCCTGGTCGACTTCGAAGAGGAGGCTGGCACCCCCGAGGACTGCTTCAACGAGATGGACGACGACGGCGACGGCCACGCCGACTGCCACGACCAGGACTGCTGGGACCTGCCCAAATGCAACGATCTGTACGAGATCTGCGACAACCTCCTGGACGACAACCAGGACGGCCTCATGGACTGCGAGGATCCGCTGTGCGCCGGGGATCCGGTCTGCCAGGTGGAATCCGACCTGTGCAATGAGATCGTGAGCGACGAGACGGTCTCGATGTACACCCAGGTGTACCCCGGCAGCGCGGGCATCTGCGCCATGGAGATGGAGTGCCGGATCGACCGGACCTGGTCCGACGGCGTGCCCCGGTGCATGCGGACCGCGCCGGGCAAGGGCTCCCTCGAACCGTGCGACAACGATCTCGAGTGCCCGTTCGGCCACGTCTGCACCTTTAGCGAGGCCCTCAGCGGCATGCTCGACATGGCGCGAAACGTATGCCTGCCGCTGTGCTCGAACCTGCTGAACATCAACTGCCCGGAGACCCTCTTGTGCATGAACCTCTCGTTCGTGTGGGACGAGTACCTGTACGACGGGGCCCGCGACGTCGCCGTCACCGCCTGCGACCGGCCCATCTGCCCCGTGCTGGGGTTGAACTCGGGGACCGGCTGCGCCGGCGGGATGGAGACCTGCTACCCAACCGACGACATGATGGGGCAGGGCTACTGCGCGCGCTTCGGCGAGAACGGCCCCCACGTCGAGTGCGGCTCCGACAGCGACTGCCTCCCCAGGCACAAGTGCTGGGGGGGGGAAGACGGCTCCGCGCGACAGTGCCAGCGGGTCTGCATGACCCCGGAGGACTGCATCGACTTCGGCCAGACCACCCCCGATTGCGTCAAGCGGCCGTACTGGGCCACCTACGGCGTCTGTCTGAACTCCGCCGTCGGCGAACTCTGATTCCTATTGACAATAGACGGGGCCCTCGGCGCAGTCCGTGGGGCCGTTGGGGCACTGGGCGAGGCACTCGGCGTGGTTCTGGCAGGTCTGGACGTACTGGGAGGGTCCGCAGAGGATGAGGATCCCGAACTCGGTGGCGAACGTGTCGATCGCGGAGAAGAAGCCGCACTGGTTCTCCGGGCCCGGGTGATCGAGGCAATACTGGAAGCCGCTGTCGTCCCCGTTGAGGGGCGCGCAGACGCCGCGCAGGCAGTCGGCCTGCTCGGTGCAGACCTCGCAGAAGCCCTGATCCCCGGAGGGTTCGGTGCAGGAACCCGTGCGGGGGACGCAGGAGCCGCCGCCGCCCGGACTGGTGCAGATGAAGCCGTCCGGGCAGTCCGACGGCAACGCGCAGGGAGGCAGGCAGGTGGTCTGCCAGGAGCCGGGCGCGCGCAGGCACGAGAGCCCCTCGTCGCACTGGGCGTCCACCTGGCAGCCCGTGCAGGCCGCGCCGTCCCCGAGGCAGGCGCCCTGCAGGTGGACGCACTGGTGGCTGACCTGCTGCTCGTCGCAGCCCCCGGCGCAGGCCCCGCAGTCGGCGGCCCAGCCGCCGTCGTCACAGCGCACGACCTGGGTGCAGGCGGTGTCGATCGGGCAGGTCCCCGGCAGGTCGGGGTCGCACTCCTGGCTGCAGTAGCGCGCGACGCCGTCGGTGGTGCGCACGCACAGGTCACCTTCGTAGCCGCAGGAACTGTCGAGGTGACAGGCCTCGCAGAACTGGCGGGGATGACACCACTCGAAGCCCGTCCCGTCGAGGCGGCAGGTCATGGACGGCGGACACTCGCGCTCCAGCTCGCACAACTGGGTGCACACGAACTGGTCTCCCGTGAGCGAGGGGAAGTTGCGACACTCCAGCCCTTCGACGCAGGGCTCCACGCTGCAGTCCGTGCCCAGGGTTCCCGGGCCGGTCTCGAAGTCGATCCCCACGCACCAGTAGACCTCGTCAGAGGACTCGGCGCACATGGTGCCGTCGACACAGTCGGCCTGATCGTCGCAGGGGATGGCGCAGACGTTCTCCATGCAGGCCAGGCCGGAGCCTGCCGGGCACGAGGCCTGCCCGTCGCAGGGCAGGCAGTCGTCGGAGTCGTCGCAGCGGGCGCCCACCGGCTGGAGGGGGGCGCAGAAGAAGTCCACGCAGCCGTAGCCCTCGCGGCAGTCCTCGTTGCGCTCGCACTCGGGCAGGCAGTAGGAGCTCTCTCCGAAGAACACGCACACGCCGCGGGCGCACGGCTCGGCCTCGGAGCACGGCTCGGTGCACATGCCCCCCGGGAGCCCCAGGTTGCACACGCCCTCGCAGACGCTGGACGCATCGCAGGCCGCGCCCAGGGGAAGGCGGTCGGCGCCGTCGCAGGCCGCCAGCGAGCACAGGAAGGGCACAAGCAGCAGGAACTTTCTCATGACGGGTCCCCCGTGTCGGCCTGGTGGGTCAGGCCACGTAGATCGCCTCGCACTCGGGAAGCGACAGTTTGCAGACGAAGCCGTCGAGGTGCACCAACGCCCCGTCGGCCAGGAAGTGGTCGAGCTCGACCGTGCTGTCGGGCAGGATGCCGCGGTCGAGCAGGCTGCGGCGCAGCTCGGGCGTGCCGCCGATCTTGAGGATGCGCGCCCGCCCCCCCGGTGCGAGCCCCGCCAGCGTCGCCGGGCGCTGGTTGCAGCAGGGCGCGCCGTCCCTGGCCGTCTGGGCGTCGGGGCAGTGTTCGCACTGGTGATCCAGCGGGTGGGAGCCGCGGCAGGTCTGGTAGCGCTCCCAGTAGGTGAGAAACGAGTGGGGGCACACGTGCAGGAACTCGAAGAACCTGACCAGCCGGTCCATGGCCGTCTCGGAGAGGCTATGCTCCATGGCGCAGGCCTCCTCCTCGCTCTCCTGGTGCTCCATTTTGAGGATCTCGTGGAAAAAACGCGACAGCAGTTCGTGGCGGGAGAAGATCTTGCGCGCCTCGGCCTCCCCGGCCTCGGTGAGCTTGATGTACTCGCGCTGCACGTACTCGACGAGCCCGAGCTCGGACAGCCGCCGCATGGCCGGCGAGACCGATCCCGCCTTGACGTTGCGGGCGCGGACGATGTCCTTGACCCGCACGAAGCCGTGGGACTGGGTGAACTGGTAGATCGTGAGCAGGTAATCCTCGAGCGCCTGGGTCAAGCCGGCGCTCTCGGCCAGTTTCTTGTGGTTTCCACAGGTCATCAAGACACCTCTTCCAGCATCTCCTCCGTACTAACAAAATTTGATGCAGAGTGGTACCCAAATCTTGCGACCCGACGCGGGGTCCCTATACTGGCCCCATGTTCCATCGCCGCCGTCCGCCCGTCTGCCTGCTCGTGATGATCACGCTGTTCTCGGTGATCCTGCCATTCACCGCGACCGGGTGCAGCTCCGACGCGGCCCACCCCGGAGGCACGCCCGCCGCGCTCCCCGGGCCGGCGAATCCCCCCCACGCCGAGCTCGTCACGCCACCCCCCGTGGAGGTCGGTGGCGCCTTCAACGAACGCCCGCCCGGCGAGGTTTCCAACGGGCGGCAGACGGCGGTGGCGCCGCGGCTGAAGACCACCGACGCGAAACCGCGCCTGGCGGCCCGCTGGTGGCTGCGCCGCCACGAGCGCCTGAAAGGAAAGGTGGCGTCCATGGCTCCGGCCGAGATCCTGTTCGTGGGTGACTCCATCACCGAGGACTGGGCCGGGACCGGGATCGGGACCTGGCGCCGGCGCTACGCCGGCCGCGGGCTGAACCTGGGGGTGGCCGGGGACCGCACCCAGAGCATCCTGTGGCGCCTGCAGAACGGCCAGCTGGCCTGCGCCGGCAGCCGCTGGGCGGTGGTGCTGGCGGGCACCAACAACCTCTCGGACAAAGACGAAGACGACGACGTGGCCAAGGGCGTGGCCGCCATCGTGCACCATCTGGTGGACCGGTGCCCCTCGATCCGGGTGATCGTCATGGGCATCCTCCCCCGCGAGCCGGTCTCCTACCTGGGGTCCATCCGGCGCGTCAACGCGCAGTTGGAGAAGCTCGACAACGGCGGCACGATCCGGTTCCTGGACCTGGGACCCCGCTTCCTCACCTCGGACGGCGTGCCGCGCCGGGCGCTCCTGCCCGACGGTCTGCACCTCTCGGCGGCGGCCTACGAAATCTGGGCCGACGCCCTCGCCCCCTTCCTCGATGCGGATGGAAAAAAAGACTAGGTGTTCCCCGCCAGCCAGGCGTCGATGGCCTTCTTCTGGCGTTCGTACTCCTCGATGAAGTCGTAGTGGGAGGCCTTGAACGAGGACAGCCAGTGCTTCTTGCGGTCGCGCCGGGCGGCCTCGCGGCGGAATTGGCGCAGGCGCTCCACGAGCATGGCCGGGAACGGCAGGTTCACGGGCTTGCCCAGCACGTCCACGGGCCGGGCGTCCTTCTCGGTGAAAGCCGTGGTGGGCGCGGGGGCCTCGGCAGACGCGGTGCCCAGGTTGCCGCTCACCTCGAAGAGGGTGACGCGGGCGGGCGAGGCGGGGTCGTAGGTGAACACGAAGATCTCGTGCTTCTCGGCGGACTTCTCCTCCTTGCGCACCGAGGTCGCCACCATGGAGCCGGGCAGATCGGGCAGGGAGCGCGCCACGAGCACCACGTGGTAGCCGTCGGCTTGCTCCAGCGCGAGGGAGCCCAGGGGCACCGTGTCCACGACCCAGCCGTCGTCGGGGTTGAGCGGCAGGCCGGCGGCCAGCGCCGGCTCGCCGTCGACGATCAGGATGCGGCACTGGGGCAGCTCGTTGTCGTACAACTCGCTCACGTCCGGCTCCCGGGCCTCGAGGAGCTCGAGATACATCTGCAGCATGCGCCGGAAGAACTGCTCGTGGGTGCCCTTGACCTGGAGCATCAGGCGATCGTGCTCGGTGCGCCGGACCACCTCCATGGCGGCGGCGTTGATGCGCGCGGCCATGCCCTCGAGGTCCTCGGGGTTGAAGATGAACACGTCCCGGGCCCCCCCCCGGTAGGCGGAGATGGCGGCCGCGGCCGAGCACTTCTCCAGGCTCAGGATGAAGCAGTGGGTCTGCGGGCTGGCCTGACGGGCCTTCTTCATCCACTTCACGCCCTTGTGGCGCTTGGGCATGTCGAGATCGAAGATGGCGCAGACGTAGAACTTCTCAGTGATCAACTCCAGGGCGCGCTCCGGATCCGCGGTGTGCGTGACCACGAACCCCTCGTCCACCAGCAGCGCCCGGATCGTCACCAGATGCCTTCCCTCGGGCAGGAGCACCAGGACCTCGTTTCCCACGAACGGCACGGACATCGTCACCTCCTCCGGTTCGGAAGGTCCCCACTCTAGCAGGTTTTCGGGCCGGGGAAGAAGCTGAAAAAACTTCGGGGTTGGTGCGGGGCCCGGGATGAGGTAGGCTGCGGATCCGAAGGAGGACCCCGATGGAGACACTGACCGCCGCCGACTGGATTCCCCTGATCCGCAACGTGTTCGCGCCCGAGCCCGGCGCCGACCGGGGCCTGGCCTTCCTCATCGACGTCCCCGACGACGTCGTCCCCGACAACCCGGACTGGCGCACGCGCCGCGAGATGACCGTGGACTGGGCCCAGGCCCTGATGCAGGCCCGGAACGAGCACGGCTGGGAGATCGCCGTGCTGGCGGTGCCCAACGTCCATCGGAACAACGCCGATCTGCCGGCCACCGCCTTCGCCTGGGAGCTGCCCGTGCCCCCCTCCCACGTCCGCGAGCTGGCCAACGCGCGGCCCGTCCCCTTCTCGGAGGCCTTCTCCCGCTGGCAGATGTGGGTGGCCCCCACCGAGTTCTCGGCCACCGCGCCCCTCAAGCTCGCCGCCCGGGACCGTCAGGACTTCCGGGCCGCCACCATGCCCGGGTTTTCCGCCGCCATGATCCCCGCCCTGCGCCTGCCCTACGCCGAGATCAACCGGCGCGTGGGCGTGCTCAAGGATCTCCTCGACCCGGCCACGGGCGCGGACCTGGAGTTCCAGATCACCGGCGGGCCGGTGTGCCGTCTCCACCTGGACCTGCGCCACCGCACCGCCCACGCCTCCGGGGGCGTCCTGCGCGCCAACGGCGTGGCCGGAAACCTGCCCTCGGGCGAGGCCTACATCGTGCCGTACGAGGGCGAACGCGCCGGGGATCCCAGCCGCTCCGAGGGCGTGCTCCCCGTGGAGCTCGAGGGCGAGGTCGTGCGCTACGTCATCCGGAACAACCGCGCCGTCGGCGTGGAGGGCGACGGCCCCGTGGCCGCGGCCGAGCGGGCGCGCCTGGCCCAGGAGCCCGCCTACGGCAACCTGGCCGAGCTGGGGCTCGGCGTGCTCGACGCCTTCGGAGTGGAGCCCACCGGCGAGGTGCTCCTCGACGAGAAGCTGGGCCTGCACATCGCCTTCGGACGCTCGGACCACTTCGGCGGCGTCACCGGGGCGGCCCAGTTCTCCTCCCCCGAGGCCGTCGTCCACATCGACCGCGTCTACGTCCCCCGCATGCAGCCGAAGATCCCCCACGTCCACTGCACGCTGATCCTGCCCGACCGCCAGGTCCCCCTCTTGCGCGACTGCGATTACGTGATCGAGTTCTGACGGAATCGTTCCCCTACTCGAACCTCACCAGATAGATGCCGCAGGTGTGCACCGGGAGGCCCTTGAGCATGGGCACGCGCTCGCGATCGCTGCAGAAGCCGTGCATCAGATCGTAGCTGCCCGCGACCATCAGGACGCCGTCGCGCAGGACCCAGGAGCGGGCTCCGGAGTTGCAGAAGTCGGGCTCGGAGAAGAAATCCCAGCGCGCGGCCGAGGTGCGGAAGTGGCGCGTGCGGACGGTCTCGAGGGCGGGATCCAGGCGCCAGCGCACCAGGGAGGTCCCGGCGGGCCTGCATCGCTGGGTGTCCGGCTCCGGATCCCCCGCCGAGGGCGCGACCCCGGCGAGCACCACGGAACCGTCCGCCTCGACGAAGAGCGCCTCGATCCGCGCGCCGTTGGGCAGCACCTGGGTCACCCCGGCCAGCTCCCCCCCGCCCAGGGGGACGACGATCCGGGACACCGAGGCCACGTCGACGTCGTTGTGCGCCGAGGTCAACTCCAGACGGTCCCCGAGGTGGCGCAACTGCTGCAGGTTGGGACCCCAGGCGGGGGCCGGCAACCCCTGGATCACCTGGGCCACCGCGAACCGCCCGCCCTCGGCCTTCACACGCAAAAGCCCGTGAAAGGCGCCGACCCCATCGAGCTCGGAGAACTTGGCGAACACCCACCACTGGTCCTCCGAGAGCCAGATGACGCGGTGATCCAGGGTGGGCTCCGGGCGCCACCAGCGACCGTCGACGAGGACGCGATCGAGGGCGCTCACCCGACGCACCACGCCCGTGACGGGGTCGAAGATCGCCAGGGCCAGTCCCTCGAGATCCAGCGAGGACACGCCGACGGTGCCGCCGGGGAGGACGTCGAGCTGGGGGGTGGAGAACCTGGCATCCAGGTCGAGGCGGCTGGAGACCTGGGTGCTGCCGGCCAGGTCGATCCGCTCGAGCTGGAGCACGCGGTTCGCCTGCCGCAGGTTGACCAGGCCCGGCGCCCCCAGGTCCACCTGGCGCACCACCGGCGCCTCCACCTCGCGCTGGTAGAGGATCTGCTCCACCTCGCCGGGGCGCCGCACGGCGAAGAACTCCCGCTCGCAGATCGGATCGTGCTTGTAGCCCACCACCCGCGGCGGATCCGTGCTCAGGTCGAACACCTCGGTCAAAAGCGGGCACCAGTCCTCCGAGTCCGGGAAGGCGGCGAAGGCCCCGGTGGCGCGCCCGGTGAGTCCGATCGACCCGTCGGGCAGCAGGGTGATCACCGGGTGGGACAGGCTGCCCGCGGGCTCGATGAGCGCGTACTCCCCGCACAGGTCCTCTGCCGTGGTGACGCAGTCGTCGGTGTACAGGGCGCCGCCGAGGAAGCCGGCGTCCAGGCAGGACCGGGGGCCCGTCTCCACGAGCTCGCCGTACTCGGGCTGCACCACGCCGTCCCCGCAGCGCAGGCACTGCGAGATGTCGAACCGGCAGTCCCCGTGGCAGAACAGGCGTCCGCCATGGTAGCCCAGGGAGGCGCACGTCTCGCCGCCGTTGTCCTTGCCGTCGCACGCCTCCCAGACCGGGGTGACCAGGCCGTCCCCGCAGCTCCCCGAGTCGACGCAGGGGGCGGGATCGATCGTGCAGTCGGCCGAGCACAGCGGCCGCCCGGGGGAGTTGTACCCGAGCAGGATGCAACTGTAGGGCGCGCGCGGGGAGAAGAGCTCGCCGTCGCACTCCTCGCCGAAGTTCAGGTCGCCGTTGCCGCAGAGCCCCTCACGGGTGACCGCCCCGCCCGCGCAGGAAAACAATCCAGACACCATCACGAGAAAGCCGATCCACGTCTTTTTCATCTCCCCAGGCTCCCTTCGGTTGTTGTCGATGTGCCCGCGCCCATCATCGACCCACACGCGACGCGGCATACTTTTGTTATAGCGCCATCCGCGCTTATTGCAAATCAAATTTTCTTTCAGGCCATGGTCTCGGGTTCGGCGGTGTTGACGGCGGCGGCGCCGGGGGAGGCCACGATCAGTTCGTCGTGGGGGGCGCCCTCGACGGTCGAGAGGGCGAGCTCGATCAGGCCGTCCGAGGCGGAGCCGTGCTCGGGGTGCAGGACCACCGCGGCGCGAAACGGCGGGAACTGGAACTCGCTGTTGGCCAGGTGCTCGCAGATGCGGTCATAGAAGATCCTGGCGCCCTCGAGGTCGGTGTCGAGCAGGAGGAAGGCCATGGTGTCCTCGCCGATGCGGGCGGACACGTCGGTGCCGCGGATCCAGCGGGCGAGGTTCTTGCCGAACACCGACATCATGGAGGTCTGCCGGGCGGTGTCCACGTTGGCGCCGAAGGTGAACTTGATGGCCATGACCACCAGCGGCTTGTCGATGCGGCGGCTGCGCAGGATCTCGCGCTTGAGCAGGTCGCGGAAACCCCGGCGGTTGTACAGCCCGGTGAGGCGGTCCTTGGTGGACATGCGCTTGATGGTGGCGTTGGCGTCCTGCAGTTGCGCCGTGCGCAAGGCCAGCAGGCTCTCCATCTCGCGGTTGGGGCGGGGGTGGTTGATGCTCACGATGAACAGCGAGAGCAGGCCCGCGAGGAACAGGGGGATCAGCGCGACGGAGAGCAGGGTCCCCAGCCCGTGATAGCCCGTGATCCAGCCCATGGCCAACGTGACGACCCCCATCCCGCCGATCAGGAGAAAGTACCCAAGCCAGGAGACAAGTTTCGAGTGCATTCGACCCTCGTGGTGCGAGACGGGCCCCAAAGAGCCCGGGGCGGGCCGTCCTGACCCGCCGCGCGCCGACCGCACGGTCGACCCGGTCGGATCGATCGGCCACCGGCGGCCGTCATGTTAATCAAAACGGTCGGGGAAGCCAACAAAAAGGGTGAGTGAGGAAAAAAGCCGAGCCGGAGCTGGTCTTTTTTCACCCGAAATCTTGCGGGACGGAAGGCGTCGGGCCACAATGGCGCCGGACCGGCGGAACCTTTCCTCATGCGCGCCTTCATCCTACTCGCCCTGCTGCCCGCCTGCCTGGCCTGCCGGCGCCCCGCGCCCGCCCCCGACCCGACGACCGGACAGGGCGGCGCGCTCCCCTTGCCCCCCGCAACGACGGCGGCGAAGGCGCGGCCCCAGCCCGAAAAGTGGATCCCCCTGATCGACGAGTGCCCGGCCGACTCCTCGCCGTGCAAGGCGATGAACGAGCTGGACCAGGCCCTGCGCGCGCTCCCGCGGACCGAGCGCTTCGCCCTGCTCGTCCAATTGCTGGGGCAGGCCTCGGCGCGGGTGCAGGCCTACGCGCTGATCCGGCTGTATCCCTACCGCCACCGCACCGACCTGCTGCCCCGCCTCGAGGAACTGATGTCCACCTCCCCGGACACGACGGTGCGGAACCTGTCGGCGACCCTGCTGCTCCTGCAGGACACCGGACAGGCCGCCGCCGCCTTCGCCCGACACTTCGGGGATCTGCCGCGGGAGGTCAAGCAGGCCCTGATCTGGGCCCTGCGCATGAACTACGCCCACCTGCCGCTGCCGTTCCTCCAGGCCCTGCGGGAGGATCCCGTGCCCCTGGTGCGCTCGGCCGCCCTGGAGATCGAGGCCGTGCACCGCGCGGACCTGGAGTCCCTCGCCGCGTGCATCCGCGAGCTGCGTCCCGAGGCGGGTTCGTGCGCGCTGGCCATCGCCCGCACCTCGAACGCGGCCGCGGGGGCCACGCTCCTGGCCCTGGCCGCACACTTCGAGGACCTGGCGAAGGCGCAGCGGCGCCTGGTGCGCGTGCCCCCCGAACTGGCCACCGCCATCGAGCTCGCCCATGGGCAGAAGCGCCTGGACACGGCCGAGGCGGTGGACGTGCTCTCCCGCCTGCTGGCCAACTCCCGCCTGGAGGACGAGCTCCGGGCCCAGGCCGCCCTCTCCCTGGGGGTCGTCGGCGGGCGGGCGGTCCTGCCGAAGCTGGCGAAGCACCGCAAGGACCCCCGCAAGAAGGTGGGCTACGCCGCCCGCCGCGCGATGTACTTCCTCGAACGCGAACCCGAGTGACCCCTCCACACCACGCTTGACAATCCTTCCAATACGATGCAGGTTGCGGGTGCTGAACGCACAGGACTTAGTTGTAAATAGGTGAAATCATGACCCAACCCTCCCTGCAATACCTCGGAATCGACATCGGCTCGGTCAACGTCAAGGTGACGTTGTGGAACGATACGGATCCAAAAAATATAATCATTGCCCATGAGGGGCACATCCAGGGCGCCCTGCGCAACGCCCTCGACGCGCTGGGCCTCCCCGAGGACGGCCGCGACGTGCGCGCCGTCGTCACCGGCGGCGCCGGCCGCCTGCGCGTGGCCGTGCCCGACGTCATCGCCCCCGGGGCCATCGAGGCCGCCCTGGCCCACCTGGGGCTCTCGGTGCGCGCCGTCGTCTCCGTAGGCGGCGAGGACCTGGTGGTCTTCACCCTGGGCGAGGACGGCCGCATCCAGAACACCTACGCGGGCAACAAGTGCGCCTCGGGCACCGGCGAGTTCTTCCGCCAGCAGTTGGGGCGCATGGACATGACCCTCGACGACCTGGACTTCCCCGCCGACTCGGCGCGACTGCTCAAGCTCTCGGCGCGTTGCTCGGTCTTCATGAAGTCCGACTGCACCCACCGCCTGAACAAGGGCGAGGCCACCCGGCAGGACATCGCCCTGTCCCTGTCCCGCGTGATGGCCGACAAGGTCTCCGAGTTCCTCGTGAAGGCCAAGATCCAATCCGGCCGCGTGCTGCTCACCGGAGGCGTGACGCGCAACCGGTACTTCGTGGACTTCCTGCGGGCCAACTGGCCCCAGATCGAGTTCATCGTCCCCAAGATGGCGCAGACCTTCGAGAGCTTCGGCGCCGCGCTCCTGGCCCGCACCGCCGGCGGCCCGCTGCCCCCCCGCGAGGTCCTGCTGCGGCCCCGCTCGGCCATGGACTACGGCCTGTTCCAGGCGCTCCCCTCGGTCGGGGACCTGGTCCGCCGCCACCCGTCCCGCCGGGCGCCCGTGAACCCCGACGCCGAGTACATCCTGGGCATCGACGGCGGCTCCACCACCACCAAGATCGCGCTGGTCGACGCCGCCACCATGGAGGTCGCCGCCGCCCACTACGGCCGCACCCACGGCGACCCGGTGGCCGCCCTCAAGAACTGCGTCCGCGAGGTCCTCGCCCAGCTCGGCGGCGTGAAGCCGCGGATCCGCTGGGCGGCCACCACCGGCTCCTCCCGTGAGCTCCTCGGAGTGTTCACCGAGACCGACGGCGTCTACAACGAGATCATCGCGCACACCGTGGGGACGACCTACTTCGAGCCCGAGGTGGACACCATCTTCGAGATCGGCGGCCAGGACGCGAAGTACGTGCTGCTCAACAACGGCGTCCCCATCGACTACGCCATGAACGAGGCCTGCTCGGCGGGCACCGGCTCCTTCCTCGAGGAGAGCGCGGCCTCGGACCTGGACATCCACTGCGCCGAGCACATCGGCCCGGTGGCGCTCGCGGCCGAGTCCCCGCTCAAGTTCGGCGAGCACTGCTCTGCGTTCATCAACTCCGACATCCGCAAGGCGATCACCGGCGGCGCCGCCTCCGAGGACATCGTCGCCGGCCTCATCTTCTCCATCGTGTCGAACTACCTCAACCGCGTGGTGGGCAACCGCACCATCGGCGACCACATCGCGCTGCAGGGCGGCGTGGCCAAGAACCCGGCCGTGCCGCTGGCCTTCGCCCAGCTGGTGGGCAAGCCCATCTCGGTGCCGCCGGATCCCGAGCTCATGGGCTGCTTCGGCGTGGCGCGCCTGGCCAAGCTCAAGCACGACGAGGGCCTCCTCCCCGCCGGCGAGTTCGATCTCCAGGCGCTGCTCGACAAGGAGATCGTCTACCGCGGCGAGTTCGTCTGCCGGGCCTGCGACAACCTGTGTCCCATCCGCAACCTGGAGGTGGGCGGGCGCCGCTACCCCTTCGGCGGACGCTGCTCGAAGTACACCGGCGCCCGGCGCCGCAAGGGCGCCGACGAGCCCGTCGCCGTCGATCACGTGGCCGCCCGCACGGCCCTGATGTTCGAGGACTGGGCGCGCTTCGAGGGGCTTCCCGCCCCCGTCGCCGACGGCCCCGTGGTTGGTGTGCCGCTCGCCTTCTCGGTGCACAGCCTGTGGCCTTTCTACGCCCGCTGGTTCGCCGAGCTCGGCGTGCGCGTCCAGCTCTCGGAGAAGGTGATCCCCCAGGGCGTGGCCAAGCAGGAGAGCAACTACTGCTTCCCCGCCGAGATCGCCCACGGCGCCATCCAGGATCTGCTGGACCGCGGCGTGGACACCCTCTTCCTGCCGCACTTCCGCGACATGCCCTCCATGGAGGAGGGCCGCGTCCATGCCTGCGTCTGCCCGCTGACCCAGGGGCTGCCCTACTACGCCCGGCAGGCCTTCGGGCTCCGGGAAGACCAGATCCTCGCGCCCGTGGTGTCGTTCAAGCACGGCTGGAGCGCCTCCCGCGCCGAGTTCGAGGCCCTCGCGGTCCGGCTGGGCCGGAGCGCCGAGCTCGGCGGCTTCGCCTACGACGCGGCCATCCACCACTTCCAGCGGTTCCTCGAGGACTACCGCGCCCGCGGCCGCGAGCTCCTGGACGAGATCAAGACCCACCCCGAGCGGCAGTACGTCGCCCTGCTGGGCCGCCCGTACAACGCGTTCACCAAGGACGCGAATATGGGCATCCCGCGCAAGTTCACCAGCCGGGGCGTGACGGTCATCCCCTTCGATCTGATCTATGACGAGTCCGCCGGCATCTTCCCGAACATGTACTGGTACTACGGCCAGCAGGACATGAAGGCCGTGCGCCGCGTGCGCGACCTCCCCAACCTGGTGCTGTGCTGGGTGAGCAACTTCTCCTGCGCGCCGGACTCCTTCATGCTGCACTACCTGCGCTGGATGATGGGCGAGAAGCCCTACCTGGTGCTCGAGATGGACAGCCACACCGCCGACGCCGGCCTGGACACCCGCATCGAGGCCTTCCTGGACATCGTCGAGAGCTACCGCCGGCACGTCAAGCCCTCGGCCCACCATGACATGGAGCGCCGCTTCCGCGTGCACCTGAAGAAGGCGTACGCCGACGTCGAGGACACCGCCACCGGCGAGCGCGTGGACATCCGCGACCCCCGCGTGCTGCTGGTCTGGCCGCCCATGGGAGACCTGGCCACCGAGCTCGTGGCGGCGGCCTCCCGCAAGCAGGGCATCCGCACCGAACACCTGGCGGTCCCCGACGTGCGCTCCACCCAGCTCGCGCGCAACGTCGCCTCGGGCAAGGAGTGCATCCCCGCGCTGCTGGTGCTCGGCAGCATGCTCCAGTTCCTGGACAAGCACCGCCCCTCGCGGCCCGACGAGATCATCCTCATCTACGTCCCCTCCACCCTGGGGCCGTGCCGCACCGGCCAGTACTACGTCTTCTACGATCACCTGCTGCACGACATGGGCTTCGAGAACGTCGTGCTGTTCGTCGGCGAGGGCGAGAACTCCTACCGCGAGTTCGGCCCGGGCTTCACCAAGGACCTGTGGCAGGCGGTGGTGCTCTCGGACTACTTCACCGACATCCGGCACGGTATCCGCCTGCTCGCGAAGGACCCCGCAGAGGGCCTGCGAGTGTTCGACGCCTGCTGGAAGGACGTGATCGCCTCGGTGACCAAAGGAGGCAGCGAGTACAAGGCCTGCCTGGCCCGGTGCACGAAGGCGCTCTCGGAGATCCCCAAGAAGCAGACCATGGACCAGGTCAAGAAGGTCATGGTCGTGGGCGAGATCTACGTCCGGCGCGACAACTTCTCCGTGGAGGAGCTCGTCAGCCACCTGATCGACCAGGGCATCTACCCCAAGCTCGCCGGCGTCACCGAGTGGATTTATTACATGGACTGGAGCCAGCGCTTCCTGCTCGGCGATCAGTTGAAGCGCGACGGCCTGGTGCGCTCGGTGCTCAACGGCTGGCTCAAGGACCGCGCGTGGCTCGGGCTCGAGAGCTGGTACAAGCACCGGGTGGATCACCAGGTGAAGCACGCGCTGATGCCCACCGGCTTCCTGGCCGAGGTCTTCGAGGACATGGACGCCGCGCTCGAGCAGGGCGCCCGCGAGTTCGTGAGCCCGGAGATGGAGAGCGAGGCCACCATCAGCCCCGCCGTGGCCGCCGCCGCCATGCAGCACGGCTACCACGGCGTGGCCATCATCGCGCCGTTCGGCTGCCTGCCCGGGCGCGTCATCGAGGGCGTGTACGCTCCCTGGGCCAAGCAGCGGGGCTACCCCGTGGTCGCCCTCGAGAACGACGGGCAGCCCTACCCCCCCAACATCATCTCCCGGCTCGAGGTCTTCTCGCACAACGTGCTGCGCTACGAGGCCCCCGGGGAGGGCCAGGAGGCCTAGATGCGCGAGCTCGACACCGCCCTTCTGTTCGAACCCCTGCGCGACGCGCTGTTGCGCATCAACGTCGAGCTCCCCGAGGACGTGGTGCGCGCCCTCACGGCCGCCGCGGACCGCGAGACCGGCCCCGCCGCCCGCGAGGTGCTCTCGACGATCGTCCGCAACATCGGGATCGCCCGGGAGAAGCGGCTGCCCCTGTGCCAGGACACGGGCATGGCGTGGGTCTGGCTGCGCGTGGGCGACGACGTGCGGTTCACCGGCGAGCCCGTGCGCGAGGTGATCCACCACGCCGTCGAGGCTGCCTACGCCGAGGGGCTGTTCCGCAAGTCCGTGGTGGCCGACCCCCTGTTCCCGCGGGTGAACACGAGGACGAACCTGCCCCCCGTGCTCCACGTCGAATTCGTGCCCGGCGACCGGGTCACCGTGGCGGTGATGACCAAGGGGTTCGGCTCCGAGAACAAGAGCGGCCTGCGCATGCTGTTGCCCACGGCCACCCCCGACGACGTGATGAACGCGGTCGTGGACATCGTGCGCGCCGCCAAGGGCGCCCCCTGCCCGCCCACGGTCATCGGCGTGGGCCTCGGCGGCACCATGGACGCCGCCGCCCTGTTGTCGAAGAAGGCCCTGGTGCGCGAGCTCGACGACACGCACCCGCAGCCCGAGTACGCCGCGCTGGAGCGGGAGCTGCTGGCGCGGCTCAACGCCCTGGGCATCGGCGCCGGGGGCCTGGGCGGCGTCACCACCTGCCTGGGCGTGAAGCTCGCGAGCATGCCCACCCACATCGCGGGGATGCCGGTGGCCGTCACCGTGAACTGCTGGGCCGACCGCAAGGCCGTCGTGGAGCTCTGAAATGAAGCCCGTGTCCCTCCCCCTCACCCCCGAGCTCATCGAAACCCTGCGCGCCGGCGAGGCCGTGGCCCTCTCGGGCGAGCTCTTCGTCGCCCGGGACGCCGCCCACGCCCGCCTGGTCGCCCTGCTCGAGTCCGGACAGCCCCTGCCGTTCCCGCTGCGCGGCGCGGTCGTGTACTACATGGGACCGACGCCCACGCCCCCGGGCGCCGTGATCGGCGCCTGCGGCCCCACCACCGCCTCCCGCATGGATCCCTTCGCGCCCACGCTGCTGGCCCACGGCCTCGCGGGCATGATCGGCAAGGGCCAGCGCTCGGCGGCCGTCGTCGAGGCCCTGGTGCGCCACCGGGGGGTGTACTTTTACGCCTACGGCGGCTGCGGCGCCTTCTACGCCTCGTGCGTGACCGAGAACCGGCTGGTGGCCTTCGAGGACCTGGGGCCCGAGGCGATTTATCGCCTCGTCGTGCGCGACTTCCCCGTCATCGTGGCCAACGACTGCCACGGCGGCAGCGCCTTCTTCGAACCCGCGTAGTTGCGAGGTTTTCCCCAGGCAGCCGAGCTACCCGGGGTCAAACCGTATTTTTCCCAATATGCTAGCCCCCTGTAGCTTGCGGAGTTGCGCCGACCGACCCCGGTCGGACAACTCCGAAGGCTACGGGGGGACACAGGTCGTTGTCGTCAGTCCTGGATCAACTCCGGGGCCGGCTCGGGGGCGGGCTTCTTCTTCCCGGCGTCGGGGTAGGCGTGCCACACGCGCAGCGCGAGCACCAGGCCGATCAAGGCGACCGGGATCATGGCGATGGGCCAGGCGAGCCAGTTGGCGGGGTCGGTGGCCGGCCCCACGAGCTTGCCGTTGGCCAGGTGCTCCTGGGGCAGGGTGAAGGCGTAGGTCAGGCTCATGGTGGCCGTGCCCAGGTAGACGAAGCCGTCGATGATGCCCACGGCCACGCCCAC
>Ga0302247_1001311_pt1 | contig 19581 bp, 9 predicted proteins | sample AAG_UR_Ile_MG_FD_193529 | JGI IMG/M metagenome (GOLD analysis project Ga0302247, IMG submission 193529) | Enriched activated sludge microbial communities from anaerobic digester in WTTP, New Holstein, Wisconsin, United States - AAG_UR_Ile | ecosystem: Engineered > Bioreactor > Anaerobic >...
ATTCCTTGAATTTTTCATCCTCGAGAAGCAAACGGGCTTCATCGTATCGTTTTGAGAGGTAGCGGGGTTTTGCCTCATCGAAGTAGCCTTTGGTGGCTGGCGACAGGGCAATGTTAACGCCTGTGGCGTTAATCTTGTCGAAATAGGCCCTCGATTCGATGTAATTGTACACCACCGCCTTATCATCGCCATTGAGGTATGCCTTGCTTACCTCAAATTCCTTATTGGATAGTACCTTTTGACCATTGTTTCTGAGTCCAATGGCTGCGTCTAAATTCTTGGGGTTGGCCAATACGGCCTGGTAAAACATCTCGGCGGCCAGCTCGTAAAATCCTGCCTCCTCGTACTTTAAGCCTTTTTTCACATACCTTTTCGATACGCAGCCCGCAAATGCAATGGCAATGGCCAATAGTAGTAATGGTAATCTTTGTTTCACGGTTAATGAAGTTAGAGTTAGTGTAAACAGTGATTGTATTTTTAATTGGGCTAAAAGTAGTAAAAATAATGGGGAGTATTGATGCCGTTCAGGCTAATATTCCTTACTTTCATTCCGTCAAAATATTATAGTTCACCATTGTTCCATTGCCTAATTGAGAATCAAAAACTTGTGGATTGCCATCAATCATCGTGCATTAGAATAATTAGTCAAGATATAAAACAATGAGTCTCTTCATCAGAGTTTATTTTTCTGCCTCCTTATATGCCAATTTATTGTTCAATTTTTATATTTGGGTGTTGAACGGGATTAGAAAAAGAGAGCATCCTTATGAACTAAACTTAACCACAATATCTTCATCTAACTGAAAATCCAACTACAAATCAAAAAAAACTAACCCATGAAACAATTCACTTTTACCAAGTTGTTGGTAGCATTTCAGGTATTCGTTCCTGTCGTTCTTTTTGGTATCAATATTCAGGACACCCGCATGCTGTCGCAACCTGCCATCGGTGCCAATCAAATCGCCTTTATCTATGCCGAAGACCTGTGGGTAGCCAATATCGATGGTACCCAACCTCGTAGGCTTACGGTGGACAGGGGCGTAGAATCCAACCCCGTATTCTCACCCGATGGTCGGTTAATAGCCTTCAGTGCCGAGTACGATGGCAATGTTGATGTTTATGTTGTTCCTGTTGAAGGGGGTATTCCCTCCCGATTGACCTGGCATCCCGGGGCCGATTATGTGCGGGGGTTCACACCAGACGGGAAGAGTGTGCTTTTCATCTCGCAACGTTCTACCCACACAGGGAGTCATTTCCAGCTGTTCACTGTGCCGATAACCGGTGGTTTTCCCAATCAACTTGAGATACCCAGTGCCTTCCACGCTTCCTACTCGCCCAAAGGCGATTACATTGCCTATACGCCTCTGTATGATGCCTTTAATCAATGGAAGAACTATAGGGGAGGCACCATATCCACCATTTGGCTTTTCTCCACAGCCGACCATTCGGTGAAAGTAATCCCGAAACCGGAAGGGGGATGCAACGACACCAAGCCCGTTTGGATAGGCGAAACCGTTTATTTTCTTTCCGACAGGAATGGCGAGTTCAACCTATTCAGCTTTAATTTTAAAACTTCTGAGATTTTACAATTGACAAACTACTCTGATTTTCCGGTGGTAAACATAGCCACCAATGGCAATCAAATCATCCTTGAGCAGGGGGGATATCTTCACATCTATCGCGATGGGATAAAATGGCCACAGAAACTTACCGTGGGCATAGCCACCGATTTGCAGGAACTCCGCCCCCGCTTTGTGAGCGACAGCAAGTATATCCGAAGTGCTCATATATCCCCCTCAGGTGCCCGTGCCGTATTTGATTACAGGGGTGAAATTATTACCATCCCTGCCGAGAAGGGCGATCCCCGTAACATTACCCAATCCGTTGATGCCCACGACAAGTACCCCGCATGGTCGCCCGACGGGAAGTCTATTGCATACATCTCCGATGCCACAGGCGAATATCAGCTCTATATAAAACCGCAGGATGGCAAGGGCGATTCCAAATTGTACAAGCTCAATGGGGCAGGATTCTATGCCTATCCACGCTGGTCGCCCGATGGCAAGAAAATTGCCTACGTTGACAATAGCCGTACCCTATACATTCTGGATGTTGAATCGGGCAGTATTGTTGCAATTGATGCCGACGAGGTTTACTCCCCCGGAGATTTCCGCCAGATACTTGGGTCGTGGTCGCACGACTCCAGGTGGATAGCCTACACCAAGGTGCTTGACACCTACTTTAAACAGGTATTCATATACTCGTTGGATCAGGGTAAATCATATCCTGTTACCGACGGATTAAGCGATGCCTCGGAGCCCGTTTTCGACCCCGAAGGGAAATATCTCTACTTCTTCGCCTCTACCGATGCGGGCCCCGTTGTCAACTGGTTCGATCTCTCCAGCAGCGATATGAGGATGACGCGGACAATCTACCTGGTTACACTTCAGAAAGATACCATTTCGCCCTTTGCCAGGGAGAGCGATGAGGAAGAGCCTAAAAAGGATGAGGATGCCCCGAAGGAAACGGACAAGGGAAAAAAAGGCGATAAGAAGGATGGTGCCAGCGAGAAAAAGGCTGAAGGGTTGAAAATTGATTTTCAGGGAATTGAAAATCGCATTGTGGATTTTCCAATAAAGGCTGGCAACTACTACAATCTGGGTGCTCCAAAGGAGGGAGAGATACTTTTTATCGAAAGACCCTACGAGTATGGTTCATCGGGTACGTTGCGTAAATACGATATGAAAAAGCGCAAGGAGTCTGAGGTGATGGAGATGGACGGCTACATTCTGTCGGCCGATGGGAAAAAGATGCTGTATGTAAAGGATAGGGCGTGGACCATTTCGGGTGCGGGCGAAAAGTCCGAACAGGGAAAGGGAATGCTCAACCTTGGAAAGGTGAGCGTGAAAATAGACCCAGTTGCCGAGTGGCGGCAAATATTGGACGAGGCGTGGCGAATCAACCGCGACTATTTTTACGATCCCGGGATGCACGGGGCCGACTGGAAAGCCATGAAAGCCAAGTATGAGGTTTTTCTCCCCGATCTGGCCTGCCGCAGCGATTTAAACCGCCTGATACAATGGATGTGCAGCGAATTGGCCGTTGGGCATAGCTACTCCGGCGGTGGCGACAGGATTGATAGCCCCAAAAGGATCAGTGGCGGTCTGCTGGGGGCAGACTACAGCATAGACAACAACAGGTATAGATTCAGCAAAATTTACGGCGGGCTAAACTGGAATCCCGAGCTACGCTCACCGCTTACCGAGCCGGGAATCAACGCTAAGGAGGGCGATTACCTGCTTGCCGTTAACGGCAACGACCTTACCGCCGATCAAAACCTATTCAGCTTTTTTGAAAATACATCGGGGAAGATTGTAGAGCTAACCATTGGCCCCAACCCCAACTATACCCAATCGAGGGTGGTGAAAGTGGTCCCCGTTGGTAATGAGTTCGCACTGCGAAATCGCAATTGGGTTGAAGGGAACCTGAAAAGGGTTACCGAGGCCACCAACGGACAGGTTGCCTACGTTTACGTACCCAACACCGGAGGTTCAGGGCATCAATACTTTAAGCGATACTTTTTCCCTCAGGTGAACCGCAAGGCAATTATCATAGATGAGCGTTACAACGGCGGCGGCCTTTTGGCCGATTACTATGTTGACCTGCTTACACGTCGCTACCAGTCGCACTGGAACTACAGGTACGGCAAGGATTTAAAATCGCCCACGGCATCCATACAGGGACCTAAGGTGATGATTATTGACGAGAATGCCGGATCGGGAGGCGATATGCTGCCCTACATGTTTCGTAAATTCGGGGTGGGAACCCTGGTTGGCAAACGCACCTGGGGCGGACTTGTCGGCGTGCTCGGCTTCCCCGAGCTCATGGATGGTGGTTATGTAACGGCTCCCAATGTAGCCATTTGGACAGAGGATGGGTTTATTGTGGAAAATGTAGGAGTTGAACCCGATATCGAGGTAAACCAGTGGCCGGCCGAGGTTATAAAGGGCAGGGATCCGCAGTTGGAAAAGGCCATAGAGGTTGCCCTCAAGGAGCTGGAGAAGAATCCGCCGGTTGAGCCAAAGAGACCGCCACATCCTGTAAGAGTGAAGCAATAGCATTTGCGAGGTTGACTTCCTGCCCTTCGAAGGGCTCGGCGAAGCCAAACCCGAAGGGCTCGGCGAAGCCAAACCCGAAGGGCTCGGCGAAGCCAAACATAATATCTCTTCAATGTCTCGCTGCGCTGCAGCTTGTGTGGCGGGACTACCTCAAATGCAACAAAGGTCTCGCTGCGCTGCAGCTTGTGGGACGGAATTATCCCAAATGCAACAAAGGTCCCGCTGCGCTGCAGCTTGTGTGGCGGGATTACCTCAAATGCAACAAATGTCTCGCTGCGCTGCAGCTTGTGGGAGAGGTTGCTCCAAAGCAACAAAGGTCTCGCTGCGCTGCAGCTCAATTTTTATTTTTAGAAAGAAACACTCTTTAGGCGCAGAGCGCAGCAACCTTTGTAACCAATCACAAAAAGAAAGGACATAGGTGCAGGGCACCGAACCCCGAAGGGCTCGGCGAAGCCAACCCCGAAGGGCTCGGCGAAGCCAACCCCGAAGGGCTCGGCGAAGCCAACCCCGAAGGGCTCGGCGAAGCCAAACCCGAAGGGCTCGGCGAAGCCAAACATAATATCTCTTCAATGTCTCGCTGCGCTGCAGCTTGTGGGAGAGGTTGCTCCAAAGCAACAAAGGTCTCGCTGCGCTGCAGCTTGTGGGACGGAATTATCCCAAATGCAACAAAGGTCTCGCTGCGCTGCAGCTTGTGGGAGAGGTTGCTCCAAAGCAACAAAGGTCTCGCTGCGCTGCAGCTTGTGGGACGGGACTACCTCAAATGCAACAAAGGTCCCGCTGCGCTGCAGCTCAATTTTTATTTTTAGAAAGAAACACTCTTTAGGCGCAGAGCGCCGCAACCTTTGTAACCAATCACAAAAAGAAAGGACATAGGTGCAGGGCACCGAAACCTTAAAAAAAGTTATCTTTGAATAAAAACGCTATGGCAAATACCTATACACAGTTTTACGTGCATCTTGTGTTTTCGCCCAACAATAGACAAGCACTAATACAGCGATCGTGGAAAGATAAATTGGAAAAATATATTACTGGAATTGTTCAAAAAAACGGCCACAAAATGCTGGCGGTAAGCTGTATGCCTGACCACGTTCATATTTTCATTGGCTATAATGTTAATCAGCTGATTCCCGACCTGGTGGAACATATTAAAACATCGACCAATGCATGGATAAAGGACGAGAACTTATCCAAATTCAAATTTGCTTGGCAGCGGGGATATGGTGCATTTTCCCATTCGCGTTCTCAACTCGATACGGTTGTGCAGTATATTCTCAATCAGGAGGAGCATCATCGAAAGAGGTCTTTCAGAGAGGAGTATTTGGAAATACTACGCAAAAACGATGTTAAGTTTCAAGATGAGTATTTATTTGAATTCTTTGACAATGGCTCGGAATGGGAATAGCTATTTGTTTTTAATAATGCCCTAAAGATAAAGGTCTCGCTGCGCTGCAGCTTGTGTGGCGGGATTACCTCAAATGCAACAAAGGTCTCGCTGCGCTGCAGCTTGTGGGAGAGGTTGCTCCAAATGCAACAAAGGTCTCGCTGCGCTGCAGCTTGTGGGAGAGGTTGCTCCAAAGCAACAAAGGTCTCGCTGCGCTGCAGCTTTTGGGAGAGGTTGCTCCAAATGCAACAAAGGTTTCGCTGCGCTGCAGCTTGTGGGAGAGGTTGCTCCAAAGCAACAAATGTCCCGCTGCGCTGCAGCTTGTGGGAGAGGTTGCTCCAAAGCAACAAAGGTCCCGCTGCGCTGCAGCTTGTGGGACGGAATTATCCCAAATGCAACAAAGGTCCCGCTGCGCTGCAGCTTGTGGGACGGAATTATCCCAAATGCAACAAAGGTCTCGCTGCGCTGCAGCTTGTGGGAGAAGTTGCTCCAAAGCAACAAAGGTCCCGCTGCGCTGCAGCTTGTGGGACGGGACTACCTCAAATGCAACAAAGGTCTCGCTGCGATGCAGCTTGTGTGGCGGGATTACCTCAAATGCAACAAAGGTTTCGCTGCGCTGCAGCTTGTGGGACGGGACTACCTCAAATGCAACAAAGGTCTCGCTGCTCTGCAGCTTGTGGAAGAAGTTGCTCCAAAGCAACAAAGGTCTCGCTGCGCTGCAGCTTGTGTGGCGGGATTACCTCAAATGCAACAAAGGTCTCGCTGCGCTGCAGCTTGTGGGACGGGACTACCTCAAATGCAACAAAGGTCCCGCTGCGCTGCAGCTTGTGGGAGAGGTTGCTCCAAAGCAACAAAGGTCCCGCTGCGCTGCAGCTTGTGTGGCGGGACTACCTCAAATGCAACAAAGGTCTCGCTGCGCTGCAGCTTGTGGGAGAGGTTGCTCCAAAGCAACAAATGTCCCGCTGCGCTGCAGCTTGTGGGAGAGGTTGTTCCAAAGCAACAAAGGTCTCGCTGCGATGCAGCTTGTGGGACGGAATTATCCCAAATGCAACAAAGGTCCCGCTGCGCTGCAGCTTGTGTGGCGGGACTACCTCAAATGCAACAAAGGTCTCGCTGCGATGCAGCTTGTGGAAGAAGTTGCTCCAAAGCAACAAAGGTCTCGCTGCGCTGCAGCTTGAAAAACCTGTTAGAGGGAGCCTCCCCATTAATGAGGATAAAGCCTCTGATTTGTTTGTTTTCTATTGCTGATTTGCGAATTTGCGTCCCGAATCCCGACTCCTGACACGTCGGGATCGGGATCGGGATTGCGAATTTGCTATTATTGGGTGTTTCCATATCCTACGGACGTTGGAAAGTATAAACAAAATCTTTCCTTCGTGGCGCAGGCCACGTGGAAAAGTTATATAATATTTGGGCTATGATATTAAGGTCAGCTTTGATAAAGGGGGCTTTTTAACACGCCCAATGGTGAGCAATAAAAGGGTAAGCCATGGAGTTATTAACCTATTTAAAATGGGAAAAAGAGGCCTGAGAAAAAAAAAATGTGTATTTTCGTAATTGTTTTTAATAAGGTATATCCTTTTTTGACGAACAAACGTTAAAGCATGATAAAGGAGCAAAACTGTTTGGTAAATGCCATGATTTCTTACACCAACATAAAAAATACTGCGCATAGGGGATATAGCAGCTGTGCCCTTAAAGCACTTCTAACGCTGGCCCTGGGGGTTTTCCTTTTGGGTGAAAGCAGCACCCTGCAGGCACAAATCGATACCGAGTTCTGGTTTGTGGTACCTGATATTACGCTAACCCACAACAGACCTGGAGGTGTTCCGTCATCTTTAAAATTTTCGTCCAGTAACCTGCCCGCCACGGTTACCATAACCATGCCCGCAGGCGATCCTGCAATTTTTCCCCCAATTACTCTCAATTTAGAACCATACGATTTCCAGATCATTAATCTAAACAGGTGGATTCTTGACCCCTGGAATCCTCCCACAGCACTATCAGTAGATGTTGACCTCCTTGAGAACAAGGCACTTAACGCTAGCGGAATCAATAACTTTGGTCTCCATATTACCTCCTCTGCGCCCATTACCTGCTACTATGAGGTGAGTAACAACAACAACAAGGATATTTGGGCACTGAAGGGTAGAAATGGCCTTGGAATGGAATTTTACACCCCGTTTCAAAATGTGATGAATAATTCGCCTACGACGGGTACTATTCCGGCTATTTCGGCCATTGATGTGGTAGCTACTGAAGATAACACAAATATTACTTTTCATTTACCTGTCAGCAGAAGAGCAAGTTTCGGGAATCCGAGAACTGATCTTGCTCCTGGCGCTAACCATACCGTTACTCTTAATCGGGGTCAAACCTTTTCCCTGTTCCCTTATCAACGCAGCACATTAGCCGCCAATCGTTTATATGGAACTCGCATAACAAGTGATAATCCCATTGCGGTAACTATTACCGATGACTCTCATTATCACACATCAGGGACCTGCTATGACGTTTCGGGCGACCAGCTTATCCCCACACAGATTTGGGATGTAAGTACTTCAATGTATAAAAACCTTATTGGAATGGAATACATTGTAATGCGCACGGCGCTTAACCTTCAAGATAATGCTTATATACTGGCAACGCAAAACGGAACAATCATTGATATTTTCAATCCTGCAGGGGGTTTGGTTACAACCCAAACACTAAACGCGCAAGCTCAGTACCACCTACCCATACCGGATGGAACAAATTATTACCGGATAGTTTCACGCAATCATCCAATTTATGTGCTGCATATCGGAGGTTTTGGCTGCGAGGTGGGAGGTGCCATCTTACCTCCAGTGGATAAGTGTACCGGTGTACCACGTGTTGCCTTCGCCCGAACTTCCACCGAAGATTTTTATATTGTGATAATGGTTCGTAAAGGAGCTGAGGATGGTTTTCAATTCGACGGGATTGTACGTGACGATATTTTTCCTCCTACCAGTTTTCAAGAAGTTGATGGCTCTAACTGGAGCGTAGCCCGTTTCGGACCCATCAGCACTGCCAACGCTGCCGTTGGCACACATTTTATGCGCAACACCAAGGATATCTTCCACTTGGGGATAGTGAACGGTGGTGGTTCCACAGGGTGTTTCTACGGTTATTTCTCCAACTACAACGAGTTTGCCCCCGAAGCGCTTGTGGTACAAACGGGAGCTTTGGGGAACCGCATTTGTGCAGGCGAATCGCTGCAGCTTTGGGCCAGCGGAGGAACCTCCTATCTGTGGGATCCAATCAGACACCTCGATGATCCTACCAGCGAAACACCCTTTGCAACCAACATTACCGCTCCCGTTAACTACACCGTTACGGTTTCCGGCGCATGTAATCAAACCCAGGAAGTTCATCTTGATATACAGGTGGGAGGCCCTGTTACCGCCTCTTTCGATGCAAATCGCTATGCTGCATGTGCTGCCCCTCCATTGGGCAACCCCGCAGGCACTCCCGGCTTTAACTTTGTTTTTACCAGCACTTCCACGGGCGACGAAAAACGTTGGTGGAGCTATCAAAGGGGGGCAGATCCACCCGTAGAATTTGAAGTGGGGATAGATGGCACGGCCAATGAGGCAAATATTGTTAACCTATGGCTTGAAAATGGGACTGATGACATAGAGGAGTATCAAATTATGCTTCGCACTTCCGATATGAGCGAAATATGCTTCAAGGAGATCAAAAAAACCGTCAGGGTTTTCCCCCATATCGGCATCAATGCTTCCCATACCATATCCGGCAATGCCAACTGCCAACCGCTTACGGTAAACTTTACCTCTACTCCCATTGGTCATGCCAATGATGCAACCTATCTGTGGACCTTTGGCGATGGCAACTCGGCTCCCACACAGAATGCAACAAACATCTATTACAACACTGCACCTCCATACAACGTGATACTCTACACCGCCGAGGTGATAATTACCGACCGGTGGAATGTGTGCCGCGACACCGCATCGAGAGTTGTTAACGTGCCGCCATATCTTGAGGCAAATTACACTGCCCAACCCATTGAGGGATGCTCGCCGCTGAATGTGGCCAACTTAACCGATAAAAGCAAGGGTGCCGTGGCTTGGGAGTGGCGTTTATACAGCGATGGTAATCATCAATCAACCGGACCTACCCCACCGCCATTAAACAATCTTATCAACACAAAAACAGATAACACCGCCACCGTTTACAGGCTGGAACTTGAGGTGGAGAGTTCAACGGGTTGCCACGACATCTATTCTCAGGAGTTTAAGGTTTACCCCAACCCCAATATAACCCTTGCCTCACTTAGAGCAACCCCAAGTTCAACCACTTGCTCTCCCTTAACGGTTGACTACGAGGTGGAAGGTATTGTAAACACCAACTCATACTGGTGGCTACTGGAAACAAATGCCATAGATGATGGCGACATCATCGATTTTTCATCACCCGCCACTGCCAACGGGTCCATTGACCTTGTAAACTATACTGATATCCCCGTTACGCGGTATTTCAGCTTTGAGGCTACCAATAATTGGGGCTGTACCGGTACCTGGGGGCCAATTCCGGTTGTGGTGCCTCCATATATCGAGGCCAATATTGTGATCGATCCCGAGGAGGTGTGTCCCGATCCCGTTACCGGGCTGTTTGATGTGGATATTCTGGATGCCTCGCTGCTGGCCGATGGTGACTATCAATGGATTGTAAACGGGGTAACTTTGCCACTCAACACAAATCCCGGTCCGCTAAATGACGGGAGGGAGCAATTTGACTATAATACTCTTGCCCATAATGGCGACGGGAGTGCGGATATCCCTGTTTCCCTTTCCGTTTACAACTCCACCGGATGCGTTGCAACCGACAGCCGTACAATCCATGTGAACCCATGGGTTACGGGCAGTTTCACTGCCTCGGTTGGCGGAAGCCCCATAGCCAATAACGAACAGCTTTGCGCACCGGTAACCATACAGTTTAACAGCACCATGACCCATGCCGACAGCCATCACTGGCAATTTGGGTCGCTGGGGGCATCGGTGGATATGAATCCCGATTTCGAATTCACCAACTCGGGCGATACACCCTATAATGTAACGGTTAAACTAACCGCCAACAGCGACTTTGGGTGCAGCGCGGAATATACCCAAACCTACACCATCCAGCCCGAGGTGAAGGCCAACTTTAGCCTGAACACCACCGCCGGCTGTGTACCCCTTACCATTGAGGCCACAGCGCCCAATATTGCGGGGGTTACTTACAACTGGGATTTCAACGGTGAGACACCAACGGGACATTCGCAAACATTTGGTACCATTACCAGCAATACCACAGGGGGACCCTTAACTTATCCCATAATATTACAAGCACATCGCGGAATTTGCCACGCCTCCTCCTCCATTGATATAACCGTTTACCCACAGGTGCGGGCGCAGTGGGATTTCACTGATCCTTCGGATTATTGCCATCCCGTTGATGATGCTGTTTTCCAGAATACTTCAGACCTTTATGGAACCGCCAATCCTAATATTAATATCCAGTGGGAAATATTCGATGGCGGGGCTTTGGTTACCAGCTCCGGCGATCAGAGCTTTGAACCAACTCTGCCCAATAGCAGCCACACCACCCCAAAAACATACCAGGTTGTGCTCACCGCCACCAGCAGTGATGGTTGTATTGACACCCACAGCGAGGATATAACGGTTAACCCCACACCGTATGCCATGTTCAATGTGAACATTACCGAAAGTTGCACTCCCATGGAGATTTTGGTTACCGATGCCAGTGAAACCGCTGATCCCGGAGACTATACCTGGAGCTGGGGCGGTGGTACCACAACCCCAACCGGCTCGCCATGGGTGGTGGTCTACGATAATCCACCGCCATCCAACATCGATGTGCCCGAGACCATAAACCTTGATCTTATTAACACGTATGGCTGTACCGACCATTACAGCCACTCGTTCAACGTACCGCCTCAGGTAAATGCGGCTATCACCCTGGCTACCGTTGATGCGATTTGCGGTGGCGAGAGCATAACCTTTGCCAACAACTCCACCGGAGGTTCACCGGGAACGCTTACCTACTCATGGGATTTTGACGATGGCACTTCCTCTGTGGTTACCACCAATTTAAATCCGGTAACACATACTTTTATCAACAACACCAATAATCCCCTTACCAGAAATGTTACCCTTACGGCAACCAACAGCAGGGGTTGCAGCCATATTTCCAACACCATACCCGTGACCATCTACCCGCGGGTGGTGGCAGCGCAGAGCTTTGCCATTACCAATGTTTGCAACGGTACAACCATTGACCTGACCAACGCATCGAGCAATACTCTGGTAACAAACCCCAATGCAACAAATTCATACCAGTGGAACTTTACCACTGCAAGCCCCAATGAAGCCAACGTTACCGTGAACTATCCGGGCAATGCTCTGGGTGGCATTAACCTCACCAATACCCATCAAACTGACCCCATTGTCTATAACGTGGGATTCACTGCCACCACGGTGTGGAATTCGGGCACAGCCCAGGAGCATACATGCTCCAATGCCACCACGGGAGAAAACATAACCGTATATCCGTTGCTGGATGTGATTTACGATACCCCTCCAGCCGTATGCTCGGGACTCAACGGGGCAACCCTTGAGTTTGTGAAGAATCCGGCCAGTAGCGGTGGTCACGAGAACGATGTGGTGCTTGAATGGAGCTTTGGCGACGGCAACACCCTGTCAACCAATTTTGCACCTACGGTTAGCCACCTTATCGAGAACCTAAGCAACGTGGACTACATTACCCCAACCACCATTGTTGCCCGTCAGGTGGCCACGGGATGTACCCAAACGCGCCAGGTTAATGTCAGGGTACACCCCAAGGTGGAATCGCGGTTCACCTTCACCATCCCCGACCAATGTGCCTACCCGCTACAGGTTGACTTTGTGAACAGCTCGGTATTCCACGATTTACAAGCCGGGGTGCAAACAACATTCCATTGGGTTTATGGCAACAGCGGGGTGGGCGGTGCCCATCAGGATGAAACCCTGCTCAACAGCAATCCGCATAGCGCATGGTTTTATAACGATAACCCCAACGCCACTGCCACATATCAGATTAACCTAACGGTTAGCCAGCATCATGATGTATCCGATGCAACCTGCTCCGACGATTCGGTGAAAACAGTTACCGTTTACCCCGAGCTGATTGCCAACTTCAGCCTAAGTCCCGATAAGGGGTGTAATCCATTGGACGTAAGTTTTGTTAATAGCAGCGCGGGTGTTCTTGCTTCGCAGGGCGGCAGCTATGAGTGGACCTTTGGCGACAATACCGGGTCAACATCGGCTTCGCCATCTACAAAAACTTATTCGCACACCGATAAGACGCAATCCATATTCTTCCCGGTTACCCTAACCGTCACCAACCCGTTGGGTTGCACCAAAAATACCTCGCATACCATTGAGGTTCTCCCCTTGGTGGTGGCCGATTTCTTTGTGGATGTATTGGCCGGCTGCACGCCCCTGGATGTACCCATAACCAACACTTCAACCTCGCCTGCCTATGTTTACCAATGGACATTTGCAGGCAACGGGGCTAACCCGTCGCAGCCCAACTCTACCCAAGACCAACCGGGAACTATAACTTTTACCAACCCGCTGGGCGCAACCGACAATCTTGTGGTTCAGAACCCGCTGATTACGCTGGTAACAAGGTTGAATCAGTTAGAACCCCAGTACCGCTGCCCCAAAACGGCATCGCAGAGCGTAGCGGTTTACCCTCATATCTATCCCGAATTTACGGGTGATTTCGATGGCTGTCATCCTCATCCCGTGGCATTTAACAATACCACCAACGCCTTTGGCGGAACCGGAAATGCCACCTACCTGTGGAGTTTTGGCAATACCATCACATCGGGGCAGATTAACCCAACGCAAACCTACTATAACACATCGTTTACCAACGATGCCACTTTCAACGTTAAGCTAAAGGCCACTTCGGAACATGGCTGCAAGGATTCCGTTTCCCACGATGTGGTTGTTTACCCCAGACCAAAAGCCGCCATGGAACTGCTTGGGCAGTACATCTCGTGCCCGCCTTTGGAGGCGGAGTTTGATAACCAGTCGCTGGGAACAAACCTTACCTACCACTTCGATTTTGGAGATGGTACCGATACAACTACCACCAACGCTGATAATATACTACATTCCTATGGCAACACATTCAGCGATGATGACCCGTGGCCATATACCATCACCCTCACCACCACCACCGAGCATGGATGCGAAGATTTTACCACGCAAACCGTGTACGTTTTCCCCGAGGTGCACGTAGCTTTCTCTTTCGATCCCGATGAGGGCTGTAATCCGCATACTCCCGTTATCCACAACAACACTTCGGCAAGCGCGTTCTACTACAACTGGAATTTCGATGACGGGTTCACCTCGTACCTGTTCGAGCCAATCCATCGATTTGTGAACAACACCACAGACGACAGAGAGTTTCACGTTTCGCTCAACGCCGTTTCGGCATACGGATGCGAGGACACACAGGAAGAAATACTGGCCGTTTTTGCGGCACCTATTGCCGACTTTGCCACCAATCCGCCGCTAAGCGTTTTCCCCAACGCCACGTTCCAGTTTATCAATTTCTCCAGCCCTGCCGATCCTGCATGGAACTACCTGTGGAACTACGGCGACGGCTATGGCGATGATCAACCGCATATAGGAAATCACACTCATACATATGAAACATGGGGACCCAAAGAGGATGGTTTTAGGCGTTTGGTTACTCTGGAGATATGGAACGACAACTGCTACGACAGCGTTCATCACTACATAACACTTCTGCCGCCGTTGCCGGTTGTACTATTCGAGGCCGACCATTACCAGTCGTGCTCACCGCTGCAGGTTTACTTTATCAACAACTCCATGTATGGCGACAGCTGCCTATGGGATTTCGGTTACTTCGATGATGAGGGCAACCCGGTAACCTCAACCGTGTGGGAGCCATACCATGAGTTTATCGAACCCGGATTTTACAATGTGGGTCTCAAGGTTTGGGGCGATGGTGGGGAAAACTACTACTTTGCCACCTTCCAGGTATGGGAGAATCCCATAGCCCGTTTCGAGGTACTACCCGAACACGTAATGCTTCCCGAGGCCACAGTGAGAATATTCAACCTCTCGGAGAATGCCTACAGATCCGTTTGGGATCTGGGCGACGGCACCATCACCACCGTTCGCGATCCAATTCATACGTATAAGGAGCTGGGCGAGTACCGTATCACGCTGACGGTTTACACCGAGAATGGCTGCGAGGACACCGACTCGAGGTACCCTGCGGTATGGGTTGAGGGAACCGGCTTTATTAAATTCCCCAATGCCTTTGTTCCCAACCCCAATGGCTCCAATGGCGGATACTACGATGCCGTGGACTTTGCCAACGAGGTGTTCCACCCCTACGCCGATGGAGTAACCGATTACAGGTTGATGATTTTCAACCGGTGGGGTGAGCAAATATTCGAATCAAAAGACATTAAGATAGGATGGGATGGTTACTACAACGGTAAAATATGCGATCAGGGTGTGTATGTGTGGCGCGCCATTGGAAGGTTTACCAATGGTAAGCAATTTGACGTAAAAGGAAACGTTACCCTGCTGAGGTAATGATGTCTTATTCTTTAAAGCTTTTAAGAATTGATGAAGCGAGTAGTAAATATAGCAATTGCGATGATCTGCGTGTTCTCTGCCAAGGCACAGGATCCACAGTTTACCCAGTTTTATGCTAATCCTCTCTACTTAGCACCCTCGTACTCCGGAGGGATACCGGGGCATAGGGCAACCATGAACTATCGCAACCAGTGGACATTTGTACCAGGCACCTTTCAGACCTACAGCGTGTCGTACGATCATAACTTTATGAGTTTCAACAGCGGCCTGGGCCTCTTGGTGCTGGGCGACTACGCAGGCGATGGACGCCTGGGAACCACAACGGCAGGTTTGCTTTACAGCTACGATATCGTACCGCATCCCGATTACCACATTCGGCCGGGAATAGGGTTTTACTATCTGCAACACTCCGTGGACTACTCCAGGCTCATCTTTGGCGATCAGCTGGCAGGAAATAATACCGACCTACCGCCAACGGTACAACCACTTGGACGAAAGGCCATACGCGATATCGACGTTTCCACCTCAATTCTGGCCTACTCCGATGATATCTGGCTGGGCGTTACGTGGGATCATATGCTCCGGCCCGAACGGTCGTTCTATGGTGATGATGCACGTACCCCCTATAAACTCTCAATCTACGGTGGAGGGAGATTCGTTATCAAAGGCATTGTTTTGCGACCCATTGAGGAGAGCATAACCGGTTCTTTCAACCTGAGATTTCAAGGCTTATCGAAACAGCTCGACCTTGGCGTGTACTGGTATCGCGAACCTTTCCTGTTCGGAGCATGGTACAGGGGCATTCCATTGGTTAAATCGCTGCCGGGCACCGATGCTCTGGCCTTCCTGTTTGGATACCGATTTATGGAATGGAGCGCTTCCTACAGCTACGATTTCACTCTCTCGAGGCTGGGACTTGGATCGGGCGGCTCGCATGAAGTATCGGTTTCATACACCTTTGCTGTGAAACCGAGGAAGCGCTGGAAGGCAATACCCTGCCCTATTTTCTAACGTTGCCACGACTTGTGGTTTAAATCACGGCTTTTCATCGCGAATCAGGCTCTTCGGTTCTATCCCCGGGCATTGCCCTTGTTGGGGGAAAGGATTAAATTTCAATAATTTACGCCTATTAAACTAAAGGGTATTCTTCGCTGTGAATCTATGGTATTATTGCCAACTGTACAGGCATACATGGCAAATGGAACGCCACTGAACGTTTTTGCCAATTAGGCGCAGCCAAATCAAAGCAATTCTGTTCTGTTCTTTTTGTCATCCTTCAATCATTAAAAAAAGAGCCCAGTAGGCTCTTTTTTTAATGATAAACCCCAACATTTATGAATCCATTGGGTTCGGGAGCAGGCATTAGCCTATTTCAAATCTCCTGACTTTATCACTTACTTCCTTTTAAATTCATAACTATCTGATTGGTAGTGTTATTTAAATTTTGCGACACCATTTTAGGTGTCGCAACCCAAAATCATTTAAATTGGCCGAATGTTTGTTCGCAGAAAACCAAATAGATCTGGCAGTACAAGTGTTGTTGTAGTAGAAAAGCGAAACGGCAAGACTCGCTACCTAAAAACCATTGGGGTGAGTTCTGATCCTGTAGAGATTGAAAACCTCTTTATGCAAGGCAAAAGATGGGTTTCAGAGCAGACCGTTGGGCGAGATATGTTCTTAGAACAAATTCGGCAGCATGAGGAAAAAGCCGTTGTAGAGGGTCTCTTAAATAGGATAGAGCATATTTTGATTAATGGAACTCAGTTGATTTTGAACCCTGTGTATCAAAACATCGGTTTTGATGAAATCCATGACGACATACTAAAACATTTAGTTGTGTCGCGCATTTGCCAGCCACAGAGTAAAGTTGCCACATCAGATTATTTGAAATCCTATTTTGACGAAGATGTTGACTTGAACAAAATCTATCGTTTTTTAGACAAACTGTCGGATACTCAAAAAGATAAAGTTCAGGAAATTAGCGTGAATCACACCAGAAAAGTACTTGGGGGCAGTATAGGTGTTGTTTTTTATGGTGTGACGACCCTTTACTTTGAAACAGACGAGGATGATGGGCTGCGAAAGAAAGGCTGGTCGAAGGATGGCAAGCACTCTCTACCGCAAGTTGTTCTGGGACTTCTGGTAAGCAAGGGTGGGTATCCATTGGCCTACTCGATACATGAAGGCAACAAGTATGAGGGACACACGATGCTACCCATCATTAAGGATTTTGTTTCAAAATTTGATTTAGAAGATTTTGTCGTTGTCGCCGATTCGGGCCTGATGAATGCCGAAAATATCAAGGAATTAGAGCGTAACAACTATAAATACATCATTGGTGCGAGGATAAAAAACGAAAATCAAGCAGTCCGAGAGTGGATCTTATCCAGGAAAAAAGTAGAGGGTAGTTTTTATGAATATCAAAAAACAGAGCAGCAAAGGTTGATTTTGGGCTACACTGAGCAACGTGCCAAGAAAGATGCCGATAATCGTGAAAAAGGGGTAAAACGGCTTGAGGAAGAGTATAAAAGCGGTTCAGTTACAAAAGATCGCATCAACAAAAGGGGCTACAATAAATTTTTGAAACTTGCCGACCATATCCGTGTTGAAATCGATTATACGAAGGTAGCAGAGGATGCAAAATGGGATGGGTTAAAAGGGTATATTACCAACACTGAACTATCCGGAAGCGATGTTTACCGGCAGTACAGCGAGCTATGGCAAGTTGAGAGAGCATTCCGAGTTACCAAAGGCGTGTTGGATATACGGCCGATGTTCCATTTTACAAAGAAACGCATAGAAGCTCACGTTTGCATATGCTTTGTAGCCTACAAAGTTTATAAAGAGCTGGAGCGAATGCTCAAAGAGAATGGCATAAACATGAGTGTGGGTAAAGTTTTATCCATTGCTAAAACCATAACGACTGTTAGGGTGAAGCTGCAAGAAAGCAATGAAACAATTTCCAAAACTATGCTAATAACAGAAAAGCATAAGTCAATAGCAAAGCTGTTTGAAGATAGTTTTTGGTGTAAAGTTTAAAAAGGTGTCGCATTGACGAAGTCAGGAAAGAGCCCAGTAGGCTCTTTTTTTAATGATAAACCCCAACATTTATGAATCCATTGGGTTCGGGAGCAGGCATTAGCCTATTTCAAATCTTTTCTCCACCACCTTCCAGTCAATCAAACTCCAAAAGGCATTGATATAGTCGGGGCGGCGGTTCTGGTAATCGAGGTAGTAGGCATGCTCCCACACATCGCAGGTAAGCAGTGGCTTTAACCCCGTACGCAGTGGGTTTCCGGCGTTGGACTCCTGCACAATCTCCAGGTTGCCGTAGGCATCCTTAATCAGCCATGCCCATCCGGAGCCAAAAAGGGTGGCAGCGGCCTTTGAAAATGCCTCCTTAAAATTGCCAAAAGAGCCAAAATCGCGTCCTATGCGCTCTGCCAATGGGCCCGTGGGCTCTCCCTTAGGATTTTTGGCAAAAGCCTCGAAGTAAAAAGTATGGTTCCATACCTGAGCCCCGTTGTTGAAAATCCCGCCATCCGATTCTTTTACAATGGTTTCCAAATCGGAATCGGCAAAGCGTGTGCCTTTGATCAGGCTATTAAGGTTGTTCACATACGCCTGATGGTGCTTGCCATGGTGAAACTCAAGCGTTTGCCTGCCAATGGCAGGGCTTAAATCGTCTAAACCGTAAGGCAGAGGAGGTAGTGTGTATTCCATTTCAGTAGTTTTTAGTTGATAAATCTTTTTTAACGTTTATACTTGCTAACAAAATTAACCAATTTGGCAATGGAATTCAATTTTTTTATGGTTTTCTTCTTAAACCCGGTAACAAATAAAAGGTCTATCATAAAACATATTCTTTGTCTATTTTTTCCATTACCTTTGAGGTCAAATTTTTAACAAGGTAGTTATGCTTAAATATTTATTAAACACAGCTGTGCTGCTGGCAGTTACCTTCACTCTCCCGGCACAGGAAATCAAAGTTGAAGAAAACCAACCCAAAGCCGCCATCACTTTCGATAAGTTGGAATACGATTATGGTGAGATTGAGTACGACGGGAATGGTGAGTGTTCCTTCGAGTTTACCAACACCGGAACTGAAGCTTTGGTGATTACCAATGTTCTGGCCTCGTGCGGATGTACGGTTCCCAAGTGGTCCAAAGACCCCATCAAACCGGGGGAAAAAGGGACTATCACCGTTAAATACAATACCTCAATACCCGGGAATTTCAGTAAAAGTATTCGTGTATTTTCCAATGGCGAGCCCGGCCAGGTGTATCTGCGAATAAAAGGAATGGTTAAGCAAAAAAATCAAGTTGAACTTAAATAAAAAAGAAACTAAAGCCTATTGTCATGCCAAACATTTCAGAAAAAGGGCAGGCCATGCCTGCTTCGCCTATCC
>Ga0302247_1001316_pt1 | contig 19514 bp, 32 predicted proteins | sample AAG_UR_Ile_MG_FD_193529 | JGI IMG/M metagenome (GOLD analysis project Ga0302247, IMG submission 193529) | Enriched activated sludge microbial communities from anaerobic digester in WTTP, New Holstein, Wisconsin, United States - AAG_UR_Ile | ecosystem: Engineered > Bioreactor > Anaerobic >...
TCGAATTCGTCTTCAGCGATTGTTACATACATTGATTTTACATATGCCTTTACACCGCTCTTTTCATTTTTTGTTCCCTCATGTAGAACCCAATTATACGGACGGATAATAAGATCGATTTCAGAGATCTCCGCCCAATCGAGAATACCAACAGATTCATTATCCATGATGGTTTTCCCTTTACTTGAAATCATAATAATCTTTGGGGGGATATTATCATAGCTAACTGCTACTTGCAAATATCCTTGTTCTGCCTCGTTGTCATCACGAGGTTGAAGCCAACGGACATTCCATCCATCTTTTTCCAAAGTTCTTGCAAGGTCCTCTTCAAGAAAGACGCAGAAATTACGTCTTCCCGCTGGATTGAATTTACCTTCTTTCCCACTAAAATTCCTAAAACCTATACGAGCGTTTTCAATTGCAATATTGCTTTTTACCATGATATAATCTCCTTTCAAAATGGCAGGCATTCATAGCCTGCTTCACAAATTAATTTTCCATCGGTATCCTTTACGTTTTTCCAACTAGGACATCCTAAACAATCAAACTTGCCGCAATCCCTGTTATTAGGGCCACACTTATCAGAATCAGACATAAACCACTCAATGTCGCCAAACTTCGAAATATCCTCTACAGCGGCGTCAACTAGAGCATTGTAATAACTACGATCAATGTCTTTTTCTCTACTTAATTCCTTGATCATTTCTGCTTCAAGCCACCTATATCCTTTACTTCCTGTTGCTGCATAGTACTTGTCTTCGTTTACACGAAGTAAGAGCCCTCCACCACATCCTGGACGAATCGGACAGAAAGCTCCGGCTTTACCAATAAAGCGATAATCATGCTCTCCTTCAGGAAGTTTTTCATTCATATCTAAGTATAACGCACCTACAGTAACGGTTTTTGTCTCGAACATATCCTGAAAACCTATAGGCTCATGAGAGAATAATGTCTTAAAAACATATGTCTGAGCAAATTGTGCTCCGGTTGCAGTCCAACCTTTATTCCTACGAAGCTCCTCAGATTTATGTGTTTCCCATCCGTCAACTCTCGCGATGTATACTGCATCGTTAACTAGACAGAATCTTTTATAGGTTTCCTCGTGCTCAAATGTATATCCGTATTTCTTACCAAACTCCATTACAAAGTTTATGATTTCAGGAGTAGCATCTGGTATCTTTATAGAGTCTGTCTTAATATGAATGGCACTAAATCCCTGTTCTTCAACAGCATGCTTCAAAGAAATCATAAATAAAGCACCACGTTTTGCAACAATGTTGTCTTTGTTTCTCGGGTCCTTGAATTTATTTTCAAACTTTGCTGACGTCAATCCATAAACAATATTAATAACAATCTTCAAAGCATAAGATAATGCTCCTGAATCGCCATCACTTGTTAAGTAGTTAGACAGAATACCGCCAAGCATTCCCCTTGCTTTATCATAGTCTTTATGCTTGATAGCAACACGAGCATCAAGAAGTTCTTTGTAGTTCTTAGTATATGGCCCAAATATATTCATTTCGATTGCACTTGTCGGATGCATTGAGACGACATCAAGAACCGCAACGTTTGAATACATACCGGGTTTTGCAGAGACATAACCTCCCTCTCCTGTTTCTTCACCCAAATATGTACTTTTTCCATTTTCAAACACATACCCAGGAAACTCCTCTGATAAATCAGTATAAATAAATTTATCTTGTGGTCTCCTATCGTTCCCAAATATAATTTTAGCAGTATGCATCTGAGTTGTATCGTTTGGAGTAAGTCCACTCAAATCAGCAAGAATAAGTCTTGCTATGAAGTCCTGCTTTCTATCGTGAAATACCGCTTCGGTCGCATCAACGTCATGGCCACAATAATCTGCAACTTTATCCCACAACTCTTCTGGAACAGGTTGGTCCCAGGGAAGACCAAGTTCTTGATGGTAGATCCCAAGTTCTATTTCAAATTTCTTCAAACTCTGTTTTTTAGAAGAGAAATCATACACATCCGTATAAGATATGTTATATGCCTCTCCAAACAAACAATTACGACTGTTCCCAACAATTTTTTGGCTTAAGTTGTAAAGTTGTTGATTATCATACCCTATATATCTTGCATATAGAATATGATTGTCATATCTACGACAGTTATAACCGATGAGTTTGAATTTCATCAACTCTTCTACTTCCTTAGCGGTTGGGTTAATCATCTTAACTTTAGTTCCGCCTTCTCTCTTCCATACAACCACGAATAAGTTTGGAAAGACTTCGACGTCATAAAATATAAGATCGTCGCTTTGATAATTATCAGGCGCCTTGCTTATTTCTTCAGAAGCAAATTGCATCTTTTGAACCAACTTAATACAATAATCAGATTGGTTTGTTGAATTATTCGCAAACGCCAAAATCCTAGGACGCAAGTCTGTTACATCATATTTCAATCCAGAACTGTATGCATCTTCTAATATCTTATGAATAAAGTCAATACTTGGTTTTGTTCCTGGATGAATTTCTTTTCTAAGATTTCGAGAAATTAACTCTCTTAATCCTTTTTCGCTTTGTACAGCGTCAAAATTAATCATTTTTACTCCTTTCAATGGTAGTCCACTATTTATAGTCGCAACGGGTGAGTTGTTGCACTTTGATAATTTTCGTCTTAGTGACGCCTGCCCTACAAACACTTTAATTTCAATACCTTCGGCATAAACACGACTGAGCCTTTCAACATCACCATCATAATTATAATGAAGATGAATACCTGCCCCACTCTTACTAAACTCTGCATATGTCGTTGGCCACTTACTTGCCTCTGCAAGATTCAATTCCATAGACTTATTTCCATCAGAGTCTTTTAAATCAAAATCAATCACAATATGATTCAATGGGGGTCTTAAATAATGTAGCTCTTTAGTATTAATATCCGAAAGTTTTGTTGTTACCTCATTCCATTTTTTTTCTGGAGTTTCTTTAATTGTTGTGTATTGCGCAGGGCAATCGGCTAACAACTGATCAAGTATCGAGGTGGTATCATCAAGTACTAAACAATATGGTGTCTCCTCCTCTTTCGATTCAATAACGGTAAATTTATTAGACATAAAACCACCATAATAGCTACGTACTTGTTTACCATCTATTCTTGTAACATCGGAGAAAGTTTTAAAATATGATTTCATCTCCTCTCTAAATTTATGACGAGGTAGTTTAAAATCAACTAAAGCTTCGTCACAATATGTTTTATACATTTCATATGCTTGTGAAAGAGTAACCCCGTCTTGCTCTTTAAATATGTGATACTGAGCTTCGATAAAGTTAAAGAACACGTCAGTCTGGAACATCATTTCTAACGGACGGTAGCTTGAATAGTAATTTTTTCCCATCACATTATAAACTTGCAGGCAGTGCCAAGCAATAGCACCTAACTCAAAATCTATCTGACTCATTAAGGTATGGTATCTCTTAGTAGATACTTTATTACCACTTGGGCGTACATCAATAAGCCTTCTGATTATTCCAGACTTGGCGTCGGTTATTTTAACGGGTCGATTTGTACCCATAAAGAGAAACGCATTTGAACGTGCCATGTATGATGCTTTATATTTTTCATTCATTGTCATCTCTTCATGGGATATGATTGAATTAAGTTTTGTGTTATCCTCAATCTTAGATAAGTCTCCATCATGTTGAATGGCTACTAAAGGGTTCGAACGGAATACTTCTGTTGCAAATGCATTACTCATGCTTGTAAGAGCTTTTGCTTCGAATGTTGTGTAATATCCCTCAAATAATTTTTGTACAATATTAAGGAATGTAGATTTACCAGAACCAGCTTCTCCGTATAACACTATAAATTTTTGAATATTCTTTGCATCACCTGAAACTATAGCTCCAATGGCCCATTCAAGTTTTGCTCTCTCATCGGGTTCATACAGAGTACCTATTAATTCGTCATACGCTGCAATAGATCCTTCCTCAAGAGGATATGGCAATCTTCTGCTAACGTAATCTGTTTTTTTTACTTCTGTGTTTGAGAATGTCAGATGATTATCTAACTGATGAGAATTATCAGACATCTCTTTAATAAAAGCTCGATAGTTTTTCCACATGTTTGATGAGAAATTAAGCATGCGTTTAACTTCAACTATCTTGTCCGGCATTGTCTTTTGTAGTTCTTTACGATATTCTTCGAGTTCTTGGTCAATTAACCTTTGAACGTCATATTCGTCGGTTGACCATATCTGTTTATCTTCGTCCCATATAGCATAGAATGATCTCCCGCGAATCATCAAATCTTTCGAACGACAAGCTTTAAAATCGGGGAAGATTTTTATACCATTTTTTGTAATTTCTGTAGTGATTTGATAGAAATCCACGGGCGCCCTCCTTTCAAAATACATTTTTACCCCCTTGTTACCGTTTTGTGACAATGTTACATGTTACACTTCGGTTTTGAAACTTTTATATAAAATATATATTTTTTAAAAAGTCTTTAAGAAAAAAGTGTAACAAGTGTAACAGAATACCCTCAAAGCCAGTCATATCAAGGCTTCCCGGGTTTTAAAAAATGTCACAAAAGTGTAACATTGTGACAAAAAAGTGTAACAAAATTGCAAAAATGAGCTATTTTTAGAACCACTCTTAAAAATCCCCTTTAAAAAGTGTCACAAAAGTGTCACACTTTCTATCTAAATCGGATAATTTTCCAACACATAAGCACTCATTTGATACCAAATCTCAACTCGTCTTTGGTCTTTTCTTGGATTTTTTAAAGGAAATAATCCACCGGTACCATCGCTTTTATAGTGTCTATCTAGAAACACTCCGACTTTTTGACGAATTTCATCCGTATTTCTCAGTTGATTGAATCTTTCATTGTCGCACCAACCGAGACCCAGATTATCTAATAATATCCAAAACCATTCTTCCGGCGTTTTTTCCCAACGACTACCCATAGTCTCAAATTCAAGCCTATAAGACAATCCAATGAGCATTTCGAGAACGGTACACTCTCCAATTTGGCATTGAGAAAGGGCGTGTTGCCCCTCCTCATCTATAAATTTATGCCTTAATTGTTTACCGTCTTCTCCTCTGTTATCATCGTTCGGAATCAACGAATAGAACTCTATCCCGTGTAACTCACTCAGTAAACCATCGTACTTACCAGTTTGTTCCGGGTCTACAATATTACACAGAAACTCAAAATATCTATTCATCACCTTGTTTCCTCCGCTTTTTCTGTTTTCTCAAATATGCCTCCCTGGGGCTAAGATTTGGTTCCACCCCTATCCCATGCACTAACTCAGCATACGCTTTGTTTATAGAAATGATTTCATAATCAATACAGAGCGGCTCATTACGCACCCAAACAGTAGTCTGCATGTCTAATGCTGCAAGAGCGTCATACCCAACTTTCTCTTCAATATCATTAATCACTTCTTCGTGCTCATCACACAAGACGTCATCCCCCTTGTAATAATACAAGGATATCTTATCATGATGGCCAAATTCGTTCGTAAACTCTTGGTCGTCTATAATGTAAGGTTGAGTTCTATCTACCCGTGTTAGGTCCATTTCTTCCTCGGTTTTTCCCGCAGCATCCGTAACAGGTTGCTCCTCTTCTTCCTCATCGACATCAGTTTCTTCATACTTGACACCGGCCAGATTGTAATTCCTCTTTGCCTGCTCATAAGGATTACCGTCAAGTGACGAACGAGTAAGCGCGTTTCTATTTGTACGCTCAATTTTTTCTTCCTCATTTTTTTCTGCATATTCTTCGTCGGACATGCCGTTTTCTTTATTATATGGTTCCCTGAGTCTTGCATCCTGACGTTCAAATGCTTCTTTCACGCTATCGATCTCCTCTTGAGCAAGATCTGCGTAATATTTTTCATAGACCTTCTTCGCAACAATAAAACCAGTTGCGGCTCCCACTGCAAATATCGCGACTTTTAAAAGTGTTGATTTATAATACATGCTTGTTATCTCCTTTCAATAAATGATTATACTTTAGGTTTCACTACGAGTCCCTCGATTATTACTTTATACGTATGGTGCCCGTCATTATACTCGGTTTGCACAGAATGAATATTTAACCCTAGATTAAAAACAGGTATCGGCATTATGTCTCCCGTTTTAAAAAACATAGTAACATAATCTTCAAACATTTTTGCATCTTGTATATCGTCCCCATCATATACAGGCCAAGTAATATGTTCTCCAGGTTTCAATTTTGAAACTGTATTTAGTAAAGCTGAGGCTTTTAACATATCTAGCTCCTTTCACATTGGACGAATATCCGGGCGCACAAACTCATGCGGCCATAGTCCTTTTCGAGGATGCTCAACGAGAGTTAGAATGTACAAACAAGCATCCACATTTGACGCATCCATACTTCTGAAAGTCGGACCAATTTACTGAGATACTTGAGTTTGACATTCCAACAACTCCCCTCTTATTATCACCTTGTGAACCATTTCATCTTTACTATGGTCATGTAAAATCAAATAAAACACCAGACATCCTTGCTTTTTCATATCGCTCAATCCTCTCCTCATCGTCCCCAATATCAAAATATCGTTCTTCCTCGTCTTCAGGCCAATACAATTCGACAAATATCCCGGGTTCAGTACGGTGGTTGACAATCATGTATGCTTTATGCCTCTTGAACAGATATAAATCATTGGGAGTAATGATTTCAAATATCTCAAACACAATCTCGCCTTCGCCATCTATAAAGACGTTGTCTTCCTTAAGATAGTATAAAGCCAAGCTCTCTTCCATCATGATGCAACCACCTCCTTTAACTTTCCCCGTAGTCGTATAATATCTCACATATTATATGAGGGTCCTCTCGATGACGAAAGACGTTATATCCCGGGTTTTGTTTAAACAAGAAGATGTCATTGGGGGTCAGCGCTTCGAAGATGTTTACAACCCTGATTCCACATTGGTCGTAAAATATGTTCTCCTCGGAATCATAGAAGAACTGCAACACTCCATCGTAACCCATTTGATAGAATAATTGCTCATCTCCCAAGACACTCAACCCCCAATCCTTGTTGTGATATGGACGAGTAAAGGTCTAAATAACATCCTTCGTTCTCGCCATACGTAATACCATTGTCATACAAATATAGCTGAGGATAGTCGAGGATGTCTCTATAGAATATACCGCATCCTATGAATTTTAAGCCTTCCCTCTCGTAAAAAGGTCATAGATTACCCCGTCGACATTGAAGTCAAGAAGAATAGAACGTTCGTATCCATTGACGAAATCTCTTGCTCTCGGTTTATCACCATCAAATATGCCGAAATCAATGAAATTATCTCCGTTATCGCTGATCATCCAACCGACAATAGCACCAGCCTGAGTTCTCGGAATACCAAGGGCGTCATATACCTCATTCAAGAACACGTGGCCTCTGGACTTCAACATATCGTTATAGTAATTCTGCTGACTGCGCAAGAACATCAGATTGTACTCAGGATTCTTGCTCCACTGCTCACAGCTCTCATCAAAGAATCGTGCATAGACGCTGAGTCCATTCGGATCATCCACCAATACCTGTTTCTTCTGCGCTTTATGTTTGACACCGTCGGCATCTGTATATGCCGCTTCGACGATTTCTTGTTTGCGCAAACCATTTTTATACATGTAATCGGCTTCCTCTCCATGCTCTTCGATAACTCTCTTACGATAAGCACTGAAACCTTCCTCAACTGCCTTATAAGCAGCCATGAGAGCGATATTTCTCCTCTTCATAATGCCATGTCCGCTGATAATACAAGCAAGTGATGCAACGCCGAGTGTGACAGCCGGGCCATACAACTTAATAAAATCAACAGTTGTCTGCGTGTAAGTTACAACGAGATCTTTCTTTTTATCCTGTTCAGAATATGCAGAAATATCGATATCGCCGTCTTGAACCTTCTGCCAGCATTCATGGATTTTATCTACCTTTTCTCTGTGGTTATCGAGAACAGCCTCGACTTTAAGTGTAGCTCTGCAAGCTAATACGGCTGATGCTACTGTACCGGCGATACCTACGCCAAGCAAAATTTCAGGACTATGCTTTTGTAGCACTAATCCTGTTTTTCCTGTCATTTTTGACAGTCCGGTTGTGATTTTTTCCAATTTCATGGTAATTTCTCCTTTTCGTTTTTATTTTGATTTAGTTAAGCACTTACAATACAATGGACAAATATCGCAACGATAAACTCCCATACACATTTAACGACCTCGATTCTCTGACTTACGAAAAATAAAGAAGCAGTATCGGATTCGAACCGATGACCCTTCATTCCAGAATGCTCTACCAACTGAGCTAACTGCCTCTTCATTATAGTCTGTGTAGTTTCCGCGACTTCAAATATCATTCATCGTTTAACTTGGTAACTTCCCAGTTTTTTGCTGGTGAACGATAGTAAACCTTCTCGTTAAATAACCGAATATCAAGATGCGCCTCTTTTTTTGGACCCACGGGGTATTTTGCGATTACAATACCCGTCATATCTGGAGCAACTTTGCTTTTAACTTCATCCCGGAGGTTTGGTTCTAATTCTTTAAGATTCATCTTTTTTTACCTCCTCGACTTTAATTTGTTTTTTCAGTAACTCAATCGTGTTCTTGTGTGCTCTTTGGAGAAGGCCGTTCGACAAATCAATGTCAAATATCTCTCCACTCCTAGCAGTCCCAGCCATAACACAATCGACCAGATGCTCTAAAACATCAATAAGCGTAACATCATCAGGAGCCTTTGCTATCAAATGATGTCTCTCTTCTGTTATATGCATTTTATACCATCTGCTGTTTTTTATCCTACCAGACTCAAGAGCTCTATGGAATTCCTCCATATTTTCCGATTTTGTATGATCGTGACTTTTTCCAGCAGCCTTGAGCAAATCAGCAAAATATTCAAGACCCTTTGCGACATCGTCAATATGATTTGCTGTTGCCAGTTGCAACTTAATTAATGGAATCTTCCCATTAACAGAACGACTATCTGCATTCGGATCCTTTATAATTTTTATCATAATATAACCTCCCTGCGGTTAAACCTTAATTGTACCGCCTCTATTTGTGAGAATATCATATGTCTGTTCGGCTTCTTCCCCGTATAAGGTGTTAATAATCTCACGCGAAATCCCGTTTGTCCTTGCAATCTGGATACATGAAATATCCTTTCCAGCAGAAATATCAACACCCAATACAAGGGTTTCACTTACTTTGAAAGTTGGTCCTGGGTCTTTCTTGCAATCACAAGATTCCCCATGATCGAAATTACCTCCACATTTATCGCAATGCCAATATTGTTTGGACATCATATGACCCTCCTTATTTTTTATCCACCATTTTTTAGAAAATTCTGTTTTGGATATGTCTCTTTCAGAACTTTCTCATCCAACGATGCCTTACTGAGATACTCGGCATGAGCTTTAACTGTTGGATGCTCAAGTGCCTCGTTAATACTCATTCCGTGATTCTCAGCGAATTTAGCAGCATATTGACCATGCTGATTCAAGAGTGGTTGGGTTGTACACATTTCGTCAACAATTACTGTTGTCGGTTGTAAACCAAACTGATAGTGTTTCCATAACCTAGCTGGCGCATGATAATGTCTCCCACTTCTCGTCTCAACCATTATTTGCTCCTCGCTAGCAGTCGGAGTATAGAATTTAATAACTCTACCAATGACTTTTGTTTCCTCGCAGATAACAATATCATTGAGTTTTAGAGTTAGACCATTTGGTTTTTCGAGACCTTTAAAATATGCAAGGACTTCGCGACATAGATAGTCCTCCAATAAAGAGGAGCTTATCGCTCCCCCACCCTGGAACTCCAGGATTTCTTTATGGGTCAATATTCGTTGGTAATATCGTTCGCCTTTTCTAAATCGGAAGGTTATAGCATCATGTGTAAAACTATCTTCATTAGACATTTGCGCTTCTATACCATCGACCAATAAATCAAGAACATTCATTGTGTACCTCCTAATCCAACAACTGGGTCCTAGGCAGGTCGAGTAAATATCCACCTCTTACCCTTGTTACGCCTGCGCCACCTAAATCCGTCCAGCCGTACTTATTATCTGTAAAGTTACTTGTGATTCCAACTAAGTCATATAAATCAGCAACCGTCGCCTGATTATAATCGATGGTTAAATCTACAAGATGTGATAATACTGTTTCTGCTTCACCCCGGGTCTCAAGAACGATTTCGTCGAAATCATGACGTGCCCTACTTGCTCTTGAAATATCCCTTCTATCACGATCCCGATCTCTGTCTCTATCGGTTGAACGATAATATGAACCGTAACTAATGTAGGAGCGTCCGTTATCTCTTCTACCACCGCTACGCCCACGTCTATATCCTCCAAAAAGGAACATCTCAGCAAAACCGCCCCAACCGATAATATCACAAATCATGGATTTAGCAGCAGGAATAAGAACGTCGTGGAAAATATAACTGCTCACACTCTTTGTATCATCCTCGAGGAATGTTTCAGCAATCTTTTTTCCAAGACCCTGTTTTTGTCTTTTTACCGTACCGCTAACGACTTTCTCAAGCTTCCTATCCTCAATCTTCGATTGTTGCTGATTTTCTTTTTTTACACTTTTAGAATTTGAGGGAAAGGTATTTCTTAATTGCTCTTTATTGTTGTTTTCCATGTGCTTCTTCTCTCCTTCTCTTACGGCATTCGGGGCATCTCTTAAAGAGCTCCAAACCCTTATCTTTTAACCACTTCGCCTCCTCTGCCGAGATGGTGAATGATTCTTTACATGTCTTTTCCTTGCAGGTACGGGTGATTGTTGCATCCATAACGATTCTCCTTTCATTGAATAGATTGTGGTTCCGGTAACTCGAATAAATATCCTGTGTATACTCTCTTTATAGCTGTGTTTTTAAGGTCTGTCCATCCTAATTTATTATCTTGAATTGTACTCGTCTGCCCGATCAAGTCGTTGAAATCGGCAACTGTAACCATGTTGTATTTTTCCATCAGAGATAACATCTGAGTTAAAACCTCTTCCGCTTCAGAACGTTTTGAAAATATAACCTCAGGGGTGGTGTCCCTTTCATAATATATCTTCGCCATACGTTCGAGTTTTTCTTCTCCAATCTCCCTCTCTAAAAAGTCTACAACAGTTTTTTTCATAAACTCCTTATCATTGATCATTGATAAGATAGCGGCTTTACATAGCTTCCAACCGATAACGGTGCCACAGCCTAATGTTACGGTACCTAAGATAATACTCTTAGTTAAATTTTTCATGGTGAGTTCTCCTTTCAAAATATAGTTAGCAAAAGAGAAGAGGCCTCCTTTATGCCTCTGCTCCTGTCACTTCTTCCTCAGATTTATTACCTTCCTCTGTAAATACCTGTACAGCTTTTATGATTGAATCCATTGTTCCTTCAAATTTGTTGCTGGCTGCCGATGCAGTCATTCCCGCCACAAAGAAACTTCCCACTCCAATGCAAACTTTGGTTACTTTTTTTACATCTTCCGGGGTTGTTGCCCGTATCAGGTTTGTCGCTACTGCGCCAACTCCTATTGAAATTACTAATCCTCCAACCATTTTTACTACTGTTAATGCCTTATTTACACCTTCCATAATGATTCTCCTTTCAAAATATAGTTTCATTATAGTCTATGTAATTTTGGCGAGCTACTTATGTTTCGCTCTTGTTGTGTTTATCTTTCCATCTCCGGTAAAGAATAAATGATTTTTTGGTACTACCTGTACGAGATTTATATAATTATCATAAGCAGTACACCATTCTTTTACGGTTTGTAACGAAATATCTGATGGTTCCCTTGTGAGATTACGCGGAATGACGCTAAATTGCCCTTTTTGTTTGACAACGTCCGTAACAGTATCTGGGAAGTCATCAGAACGAACACGATTCATTATAACTCCGAGAACTTTGCCAACTTCATAGTAATTGATTTCATCCTGAAAATCTATATCATACTCGCCATCTCCATCAACATCCCTGTCGCCACTTAGAACCTGGGCCAATAAATAGATTTCATCATCGGTAAACCCATACCGTAGTTGCACTTCTTCATCTATAGGTATAGGTTCCTCCTGAATATCTTCTTCTATAACTAACAACGTTGGCGTAGATGTGTCGTTAAATGCCGCCGTGTTTTCTAGACCCTTAGCAAGGTTAAATATAACAGCCATTGTAATCCACGCTATAAGCAGTGCGCAGATAATATAAAATCGTGGTTTAATTACTCTTTTTCTTTTGCGTGTATAGTTCCTGTTCATTTGATAACCTCCATAAAAATAAAGCAAAGACGCCTAAGTTTTCCTTAAGCGTCTCGCTTCCTGATTTATACTGCTCTTAAATATTTGTTGCAGCATCGCCAATGGCTTTAAGACCTTCCGTTAATTCTTCTGGATTCAAGTTCTCAATCGCTCCAATGAACTGTTCCTCTCCGCGGTTTGTCAGCAGTTTTATTACTGCTATCCCTGCTACCACACCTACTACGATGATCGTTCCTTTGATGATTTTGCCTTTATTCTCCTTAATGAATTCACCGAATGTTCTTTTTTCTTCCATGATGATTCTCCTTTCATTATTTAAAATTTAGTATTTCTCTTCATTATACCCTGTGTAATTTCTGCGAGAGTTACTCCTTAAATTCTTGAGCCTCACAACTATTTGTGGCCCGTTTTGCAATTTCTTCAGGAGTATTGCTCCTGTCAAATTCTTTTGAGGCGATATCTTGTAGTTCTACCTCATTCGGAATATGAAACTCCTTTTTCATAAACGATGGGACGTCAGTTTTTTCTTCCCACAATCTCTTAAGTTCGAGTTTCTTGCGTTGCTCATATTCCTCAGCAGTGATTTCATCCCAATCTTTACCTCCCTCTTTAAAGAAACGATTGATTTCAACACGTTCCCCATCAGGTTTAATAAGATAGAATATACCAACAGTATCGAAGTCGCCATTTTTACGGTCAGTTAAGAGGTCTTGACAATATACTTTAATCGGAGCAGTAGGCCAGTACGGCATCGTGATTGGGTACATCTCGTCAATAATTTTCTGAACCAAACCGCTATGGTAAGTGCTCTTGTTAGAAATATCAACGCAATAATGTGAGTTAATATCGCTGTATTTTATGGTACCATCTGCATAGACATACTTAAAGAGCGAACTCATACGTTTGCACTGATAGTTAACCTCTTCCCCTTTAAGGCCGCTCATATCTGAAATATCATTCCAGGTTTCAGGCGTATCGACTATAGGAGTTAACGGTCTTCCGTCAATTAATCTATTAAGAATGTTTTGTGTCAGGCCTATACTGAACCCGCTATGACCATCTTTTGTGAGACTTCTAAAGGCCCTCAAAGCACTTTCATAGCAAGCACAACCATAATCCCAATCCCCATCCTTAACTTTGCTGTCTTCTCTCTCGTTCTTACAAGCCAGTTCAACTTCACGATAAGCCCATCCAGTCATACCTTTTCTTGGTCTGAAAATATCTTTAATGGCTCTAAACGCAAGGCGGAAAGCCCTACAAATATGACGGAGCACTCGTATAAAGATTGATGGTTTACATGTTGAAATATGAACCTCACAGCATACCTTTTCTTCTTCCTCCGACATATGTACTGCCCTGTCGTCCCAATACTCGTTAGCAAATATCTTTCTTGGGTTGCCGCCAAACTCTTCAATAACCTCTGGCAGGTTCTCATTAACCGCTTCCAAACGAATGCCTTGGTCGTTGCAGAAACTAACAGCAGCATCCAGATATTCGTTCACGCGATTGGTCCATAGAATAACTTTTGCTCCATTTTCGATTTCCTCTTTGATTCTTTTAATGTTTTTTTCGATTGGCTCTCCAATCTCCGGATATTTGTTTGTAACAATGGTTCCGTCGAAATCAAGAGCTATGATTTTTATAGCGTGTTTTTCTGACATGGTGATAATCTCCCTTCACATTTTAATAATTTAATGGATCGAATGGATCGAATATATGGTTTATTATTTGATCGCCCTAATAGAAATAGTTCCAAAGACGTCCGTAGTAATCTCGAGCGGCATTAAATTCTTCTTTTGTTATAATCTCGTCACGCAAACCATTCAGATAGATGGTGCATCTACTATTATAACGTGCATCAATTGGATATAAGTCTTCCATTATTGTGGTGATTTCCGAAACATCATTTCTCATGGTGACTCTCCTCTCAAATATATTTATAACATGTCTTCCGTGTAACCCTTAGACCGAAGGAAGTCTTCCCAGGTGAGTTCTTCCATTTGAGCGATGGCTCTTTGCTGGTTTCCCTCCTCCCATTCAAGGACAAGAGGGTCTTCATAGTTTATCCAATCCTCAAAGTCCCCTTGTCCTTTCATTCGTAAATCATGTAAAATATCTTTTACAGCGGCCTTAAAGCGTCTAGCAATGGGTTTGCGGGACTGCATGAGTACCTCATAAAATCCGTATTCAGTTAAGAACCACATCTGTCTCCGTTGACCTGAACGATATATTGTATCGCTCAGCTTTTCTCGATCATCGACATTCCGGAGTAGTTGATCAACTTTTCCATTGTTATAATCAATTAATAAAGCAACGTCATTAGCCAAGAATAACGGATTATTCGCAGTACCATAAATATCCAGATCATGGCCTTGAACCTGGATAGTTCGAAGAATATCAATCTTTTTATCCATGTTTTTCTCCTTTTATAATATATATTATTTCATAAACCTTGGCTCAATGTTATAGTTAAGAACCAAACAAGGTTCTCCGTCCTCAGATAACTGTGCACTGAAGTCAACTTCAAGAAGTCCTTTATCGATATCCCATCCCATTTGGTCACCAAGTTTTATGCCCGAGAGACCTATTGCATAATAGAATTCATTAACAGTTAGGAACATATCGCTTAATAAATCACGATTCAATTCATTAACCGTTCTCCGAATTTGTTCAATATCAGATTTGAAATATCTTCCACTCAGGCTATCATAGCACATGACTTCACCTTTACCAGTGAATATAACTTCGTTCTCGCCAAGAGGATTCTTCTTAATACGATCTGCCGATACTTCGTCTCGTATCTTAAGTTCCTTATTCTTACCAATTGTTTCAACAACCTTTGTCTGATATTCCTTAAAGGCTGCCTCTGTTAGACCATATAGACTCGCTAAAGCTGCATTACGCCTCAAAGAAATATGATTTGCACTGATAATGCAAGCGATTGTAATGGCGCCAACAGCGAATGTGGGGATATAAGTCTTCCAAGTTAGTTTAACAGTTTCAATTCGGGACAAATAATTAGCTTTGTCTCTCCAAGAATATCCGTCGGTATCAACCCCGAGCCACTCAGCAAAAGACATTTCTTCAGGATTTTCGACCTCATTCTCATATTTGTTCCAGACGTAATCGTCTATGAGTGCAAGTGCTTTTGGAGTAGCTCTAACACCTAAGACGGTCGTTGTTACGAGCCCTGCTACTGCTACCCCAGTAAGAATAGTAGGACTATTTTTAGTAATTATTCCCCCGAGGTTTTTTGCCATTTGCGTAAATCCTTTCGTTTCCATTAAACTGTTCTCCTTTCGTAATTAAAAATATAAGATAAATAGTATATTCCTATTCATCTCACTAAACACTGTGTAATTCTTGCGAGCTTAATAATCGTGCTCTGACATGAGTTCTATACTAGTTATATTATTGAATCTTATCGTAAAGGACTAATCCTAATAGCATAACAGCAAGTATAATAAATCCTAATATCCTGCTTCTTTTCATTTTTACCATTGTTTTTTCCATTTTCTTATTCTCCTTTCAAAATATAGTTTCATTATATACTATGTTACCTATGCGAATTCTTCTTTCCCACCACAAGGATAGCAATATAATTTACGAGTTTTACCTGTGATAACTATATGCGTCGGTGATCCACATACAGGACAATATCTCGGTATTGCTTCTGTTCCGCTACGAGTTAGATTTTCTGATACTTCAGGTATAATTTTGTTAGCTTTAAATATCTCAAGAGTATCCCCAATACCTATAGAGAGACCTTCAAATATCTTTAAAGTATGAAGATTTGCTTGTTTAACTTCAGTCCCTTCAAGCCATACCGGTTTAAACGTGACAATAGGAGTTATTAAACCCGTAGAACTTACACTCCACTTCATCCCAGTTACAGTAGTTGTGGTTTTCTCATCAGGCCACTTAAACGCCATGCTATGTTTTGGAAATTTTGCCGTGCATCCTAGAGAATCTCCGTAATGTATATCATTTAGAGTCAACACAAGACCATCAACAGGAAATTCAAAAGTATCTATTTCTTTGGTGTGTTTTTCTATTTCAGAGTTAAGCTGGAAATTCAATACTTTAGTATGTGGAACAATCCTAAAACCGAGAGACTTTAAATATCCTAGTTGTTTATGTCTTGTTGAAATATCACGTCCGTGCCCTTCAAGAAGAATTACAGAGTGTGCTATGAAGCTTATATGTCTTAATAGAACGTTTGTTGTTCGTGTAGTGTTAACCAGACCACTTACCATGTTACGTGGATTGCTGTATTTTTCTCCTTCTTTTGTCTTTTTTATCTTCTCAAAATCAGTAATAGACATACAACCTTCTCCACGTATGATAACATTGTTTTTGATTGGTATAGTCATGGGAACATTTTTCATCAAAATAACATTCTTTGTAATATCTTTTCCATAATGACCATCTCCGCGGCTAACTGCTTGTTGTAAAGTACCAAACGAATAATATAAAACAATACTTATGCCATCCAGTTTCCAAGATAAGATACCTTCTTTTTCACCAAGGAAACGCAATAGTTCATCGATGCTTTTTGTATCTTTTAGAGATAAAATCGGTGAATAATGCTTAATCTTACCTTCTTCTTGCTCGGTAAAACCTACTTTCATCGTTGGAGAACCTTTTAATTTTATACCCGTCTCGGCCTCAAGATGTATTAACTCACTCAAATATCTATCGTACTGAGCATCGCTTATTGGAGATTCTTCTTCGTCGTTAGGTGTATAGTATCTACGAGCGGCATCGTTTAATATATCAATCAAATCGGCCATACGCGATTCCTTGGTGATGTCTGTAATCATTTAACTTCCTCCTTTCGAAATTATTATATTTCTAACTTAATAAGTGCATAATTAGGGTCATTAATCATAATCTCAACTTGTATAAAATTTTTATTTTGAGCATCGCTTGTTGAGATTAATCGAGGTAAAAAGGAAGAGGATATTACTCCTCTTTTGCTTTTAAAGCCTCCTTAATCTGATCCCAGTGTGCTGCGATGTTGGAAATGCCATTTGCCGCAGCAAGAACCGTTACGACTGCTATACCACCGGACAACCCAGTTCTAATACTTCCCTTGTATTTCAAACCTTGTTGTAATCCAATAGCTGCAGCTGCCGCCCAAGTCCATTCCTGCTTCAACTGTGCTTTTGCTCCACCCATAAACACTTTTCCGATAAAGTCACTTTTTTCTAAAATAGTCATTTTATACTCTCCCTTCGTTTATTAGTTTCATTATAGGCCTTGTAATCACTGCGACTAATTTCGTCCATAGCCTTGTTGGCAAGATAATCTGCCCTATTATTTCCATCATTATCAGCATGTCCTTTGCATTTTATGAATTTTATATCCTTAATTAAGAATATTAACTCCAAAAGTTCCTCCCAAAGTATTCGATTTTCAACTGGTTTTTTCTTGGCTGTAACCCAACCATTATCAAGCCATGTTGATACCCAGCCATTTATTCCAGATATAACATAACTGCTATCCATAATAACCTCAACCGAAAGTGGTCTTTTTGATAAATATCTTAAAGCCATTATACAAGAAGTTAATTCCATTACATTATTAGTTGTATTAACTCGTGTACCGGAAAGTTCTTCCACATGATCGTTATATTGTATTACTGCACCAAATCCGCCTATGTTTTTATCGAATTGATTTCCACGGCAACCGCCATCGCAAAAAATATAAACCTTTTCCATAGTTACCTCCAAAAAAGAAAGAAGCCTATTCAGCTTCTCCCTTTATAACTTCTAATCTCCTTTCAATCCGTTCTCTTTCCTCGAGTCTTTTTAGTCCCTTCAAACCTGACCGTATCATTAAGATACCTGCGATTGTTACCAACCCACAAACTCCTAATACTACCTTGTCACTTGTTGTAAACATAATATTTCCTCCTTAAATATAAATAGATTTCTATTAGAGTCTTTGTAATTCCCGCGAAAAAGAAAGAAGCCTATTCAGCTTCTTCGATGTTTTTTGCCTCTTGTACTTTATAGTACTCTCCATCGATTTCAACAATGCTTCCCTCTTTTAAACCTTTTTTAATCTTATTATAGTATTTCATCTGTCTAATTTTATTAACTCCATTAATTCCCAGATTTATTATACCTATACCTGCACTAATCCTTGCACATACCACTACAGGTACTAATATAATAATTGCCGCCAATGTTATGAGTTCGTTATCTTTTTTCATGATAAAATCCTCCTAAAATTTTTATTAGTTCTTCATTATAGCCCTTGTAAATACCGCGAGCTACCATTTCTCGCTATATATTTCTCCTATTGCTGACGTCATCCAGACAATAGCTTTCCTTTCTTCTCCTTGTGTTTTTGAAAGAATAACAAGTATGATATCTTTAAAACACGTCCAGCATGTATCTTGATTATAAGCAAAATTTCCCAATTTAAGTTCAGCGCCACACTTAATACATTTTGATTTATTAGACATAAATATAATCTCCTTTCACAAAAAGAAAGAGGCATAATTGCCTCAACCTTTTACTTACTTGATTGTTCGTATTGATAAATCCTTGCATTTGATTTTTACTCCTATCCGTTTCTCCTTTCCTTCATCGTTTTCAATCGGAATATCGATTTCTGTCTCGAATTCTCCTTTTGTTTCTAATAAAACTCCACCTTTTAACAGGTAGGATATAATCATATCGCTAAGTGATGCTTTCATATACATTCTCCTTTCAAATATAAGTTTCTATTATACACTCAGTTTTCTACGCGAATTAAATAAAAGAAGAGGCATAAAGCCTCAACTTAAGATAATTACAAATAAGTACGTCGGTATGTAATTCCGGCATCATACCCACTATTACGTAGCAGCCAGTATACAAATCTTGCTTCTTCTGCTATGCCGTGAGCTTCTAGTCCTCCGTTCCATGATACTACCCACATACATTTTGCCTCCTTTCATTATAGACCAAGTTGTCTATGCGAAAAGAGAAAAGGGATAAACCCTTTGTATTATCCGCGACGTATCTGAATTTTTTCATTGTCAGCATATAAGGTTGTAACCACATCAAGATCTTTTTCAACATCATCGAGTTCTGGTTTATGAGTATATGTCCACACTGCACATAACAAATTCCAAATATAAGCTCTATCGTGCGGCTCATCCGTATCCCCTCGCAAATGCTTTATAAAATGTCTACATGCAGAGTCAAGATAGCAATGAAGGGGAATTCCTTTTTTCCAATTGTTCTCCCCCGTACTTTTTTG